>JGI24770J26754_10002430_pt1 | contig 12899 bp, 12 predicted proteins | sample LakOneMetagenome_FD_26754 | JGI IMG/M metagenome (IMG submission 26754) | reverse complement strand
GGATTCGGCGTGAAGGACGAGCGCTTCGATACTACTGTCGTCGGAATTTCGAAGATATATGCCGGAGTTGGGGCGCCTTTCAACAACGCGCATCGCTTCCAAAGTTGCCAATGCCTCACGAACAGCACCACGGCTGGTGTCAAATTTCTCAGCGAAATCGCGTTCAGACGGAAGGCGCTCCGAAGGTTGGTAGCGACGTTCGCGGATGAATGAGAGAATTTTTCCCACGGCATTTGAAGGTACCATAAATTGATCAGCTCGATCGCGCTCGGTCATTGTTTTGCACTCTTTGTTGTTTGGTCCTGCAAGACACGTGGTTGCGATTATAGGGATCGCGTTCCAAGCAACCGCGAGAATGCCCAAATCTGCAATGCGTCACTTTAATCGATAAGTAGGTGTATTTGAAAGGTTGTGTTCTCGGTTAGAGGAGGATCACACTGAATAAGCCAGCGTCTACAGACGGGTGCGAGGCATTATCGACAGCAGCGTGGCCATTGAATGGAAAGTGAAATTATTCGAATCTGACGCAGTTCTGCTCGATTTTGCCCACTTCACGGATATAGTTGCGGTGCACTAAATTGGTAGGCCCGATCTGGCCCTGAACGATATTCAAGTAACGCGGCCTTCGGCGTGGCGTACAAAGTCCGTTGCCGACCCTCTTGAGGGCATATCGCAGCTCGGACCGACATGGCTCGATCTTTGTCATCGGCGCAGAATTGGGCGCTTACGCGCGGTCCCCGAATGCAGACGCATTTTATGTACGATCACTACTCGTAGCAGAATTTGAGTGCTAACGGTCTAGAGATTTTACGATCTTCTCGCTCTTTTTTTGGATAAGCGACCCAGTGGCGCGTCACCGGCTTTCTTCATCAGTATGATCAGAAAGGACGCGGTAACAAGCATGATCATCAATGCTCGGCGACCAAACAATCCCCCTATCGGTTGACGTCGAGCCCACGGCGAGCTATTTTGGTCTACCAATATGGTAGACCCATCCAACAATTGAAGTCGAGCGACTAAGTTTTGGACGCCGAGCGGGATTGAAATAGTTACCGTGACGTTTGGCTGACACTCTCCCGCGAGTGCTCACTTTTTGCTCAAGAGGACCTGGAAATGAAATCCCTTGCATATGATTACGTCGTTGTTGGCGCAGGTTCGGCTGGATGCGTATTGGCTTCGCGGTTAAGCGAGGATCCTAAGATCAAAGTTTTGCTCATCGAAGCAGGATCGCCCGCATCCTCCGTATTCGTTCATATGCCGGCGGGCATTCGTGTTCTCTACACGAGCAAAAAGTACAACTGGCGCTTTTGGACTGAGCCTCAAACCCATCTGAACAATCGGAATATATACATACCTCGCGGTCGGGTCGTCGGAGGATCGTCCTCGATCAATTCCATGATCGCGATCCGTGGCAATCCGTGGGACTACGACTCGTGGGCCGCCCAAGGACTGCCGTCCTGGAGTCACGAGTCTATGCGACCATATTTTCGAAAAATTGAAGATGCTAGGTCGGTCGCAGACGATTGTGATCCTGACCGAGGGTACTCAGGACCTATTCAGCTCTCATATGGCACGCTACAGCATGCAATCTCTAAAGCATTCATTGAAAGCGCCGTATCCGCTGGCTTGCCAAGGAACGATGGCTTTAACGGCACCTCCCAGATTGGTGCAGGCTTCTATGAACTCACCATCGCGAATGGCAAGCGATCTGGGGCTTACAAATATCTTGACCTGGGGAAAGATCGAAGAAACCTCACGATCATGACCGATTGCGCGGTCCGGCAACTAGCGATCGAAGGGTCGCGCGCGCGAGGCGTGGTGATCGAAAGGGGCGGTCGGGAAATGACAATCACGGCAGAGCGCGAAGTGCTACTAGCCGCCGGAGCGCTCGGGTCGCCACAACTCCTCATGTTGTCGGGGATAGGTCCAGCTGATCATCTTAAATCAGTCGGCATAAAACCCACTCTAGATTCTGTCGGCGTGGGAGAAAATTTGCAAGATCATCTCGACTGCCCGCTTCGTTTCGAAGCGTCCCAACCAATTACACTTACTCCTTATCTTGGGCTGTTAAAAGGAGGTCTGGCGGGTGCACAATACATGCTTCGCGGAAACGGTCCCGCCGCATCTCAGGGGGTCGAGGCCGGCGCATTCTGGGGCCCTGACAGTAGTTCTTCCCTGCCCGAATGGCAGGCCCACCTTATCCTAGCGTTGCGAAGCCCCCCGTCCGGCGAGCAAATTGCTCATGGTTTCGCTGTCCGCGTCTGCCAGCTTCGTCCCAAGAGCCGAGGAACGCTCAAACTTCGAACAGCGGATCCGTCAGACGCTCCTGCAATTGATCCGCGATTCCTTTCTGAGGAATCAGACCTTGTTAGCATGCAGAGCGGGATCGAGAGTATGTGCGAAATCGCTGAGCAATCGGCGCTGAAGCAACATATCAAACGCAAGCTGGACTGCGACGCGTTTTCTGGTCAGGCATCCCTTAAGAAATGGATACGTGAGCGCGCAGAAACGATTTATCACCCAGTCGGTACTTGCCGCATGGGTAAAGACAATGAAGCTGTTGTTGATCCCCAGTTGAGAGTCCGAGGCATCGATAACCTTAGGGTTATCGACGCCTCCATACTGCCAACTGTGATCAGCGGGAACACAAACTTGCCAATTATGGCTATAGCGGAAAAGGCTGCAGATATCATTCTCAACGGCGACTCCGCGTGACGTGCCCCCGCCAAATTAGTCCAGTTTGAACTGGAATTTTCCACTTATTAGAGCTGCCCCGTTTTGTGGTCCAGGTTCTAGGCAATTTCTCGGGCTGTTTGAGTTTGTCGCGCGAACTCGTTCGGCGTCAAGTTGCCGAGCGAGGTATGTGGTCTGTCGTTGTTATAGTGGCGCCTCCATTCGTCGAGTCGATCGATGGCATCAGCCATCGACAGGAACCATGATGCGTTGAGACATTCTGCGCGTAGCCGCCCATTGAAGGCCTCGCAAAATGCGTTATCCGTTGGCTTTCCAGGTCTGGAGAAGTCGATCTCCACGCCGCTAAGATGTGCCCATTGATCCAGCATTCTGCCGGCAAACTCCGGGCCATTGTCGCAGCGGACAGTCTGGGGTTTGCCGCGCTCCTTCTCCAGTTGGTCGAGAACATCGACGACCTGGGGGGCTCTAAAATTCGTTCTCGGAACGATCGCAAGTGATTCTCGCGTGTGGCAATCGACAATGGTCAAAAGCCGGAACGGGCGGCCGTCGAACAGCGCATACGACATGAAGTCCATCGCCCAGCATTGGTTCACGCTGGCGATCTCTGGCCGACCCGAGCGATAGCGCCAGGCTCGCTTCCGCTTCGGTATTTTCGACCTGATGGAGAGCCCTTCTTCGCGATACAGCCGGTAGGTTCGCTTGTGGTTCAAACGATAGCCTTCCCGCAGCAGAAGGATGTGGAGACGCCGATAGCCGTGGCGCACCCGACTGGCCGCCAGGCTGACGTGCCCCCGCCAAATTAGGCCAGTTTGAACTGGAATTTTCCACTTATGATCCCCGGACGGGGACAAGGAGAGTTCCATGAAGGCATCGAAGTTTTCAGAAGCGCAGATCGCATTTGTTTTGAAGCAGACAGAAGATGGCGCAGCCGTTGCCGAGGTCTGTCGCAAGGCGGGGATCAGCGAAGCAACCTTCTACAACTGGCGCAAGAAGTACGCCGGGCTCGTGCCCTCGGAGATGAAACCACATGGCGTCATCACGCCCGGCGCTAAGCTCGCGCAAGGTGTTGCGTTCACCGGTTGAATCCACCAAGGATTTTTTAGGATATCCCGCTCAGCCTTTAGCTTGTTAACTTCGAGCCGCAGTCGCTCAATCCCCTGCTGCTCCGGATTCATCTGTCCATGGCCCGGAAACGCCTGAACCGGATCGGAGTCGAACTTCCCTACCCATTTGCGCGGGACATTCTCATGAACGTCCAGGTCGCGGGCAGCTTGTGCTACCGATACCTCGCGCTCCCTGACTAGCCTGATCGGCTCAAGCTTGAACCCTCGGCGGAATCTTCGTCTCCGCATGACCCGTTTTCAGCTTCATGAAACACCAAAACCTGATGTCCATCAAACCGGCAGCAGCTCAGAGCGACTCTTCATCGCATGAAACTCATTTTGGCACGAGCAAATTTATGCGTAGGAACAAGTGCTGCATTGCTCAGGAGTAGAGGTGACAAGCAACGCTGCTGTTTCCTTCGCTGCGTAGCTCCGGCGCTATCTCGCTGCAGATCGGCATCACGTGGATGCATCGGGTGTGGAAACGACAACCGGTTGGTGGCCTCTGCGCACTAGGTATTTCGCCGTCGATCGTCTGGTGTACTCGGCTCGCTTCAAGAACAGGATTCGGCACTGGAATTGCCGCCATTAATGCCTTGGTATAAGGATGCTTCGGGCTTGCATACAGCTCATCCCTAGATGCGATCTCCACAATCATACCGAGATACATCACTGCGACCCTCTGACTAACATGGCGGACCACCGCGAGATCATGTGCTACAAAAATGGTAGAAAGACCTAGCTTTTCTTGCAACTCCTGGAACAGATTGACGACCTGCGCTTGGATCGACACATCTAAAGCGGAAACTGGCTCATCGCAGATCAAGAGTCGTGGTTCAACCGCCAGCGCGCGCGCAATGCTTACACGCTGGCGCTGACCGCCGGAAAGTTGATGTGGGTAGCGTTCGATCATGTCAAGCCGAATCCCAACCATCAGCAACAGCTCAAGGACGCGGTCGCGTCGATCGGCTTTGTTGTTATGCAGACGATGGATCTCAAGCGGCTCACTAACGATATCGCCGATCGACATTCGTGGATCAAGCGATCCGAAGGGGTCTTGATAAACCATCTGCATACGGCGCCGAATCGGCCGCATCTCATGCTGGTCGAAGTTCGTTATATCGATACCCTCGAAGGTGATCTTGCCGCTCATGACTGGCAACATCCGCAGTACCGCTAAACCCGTCGTGGATTTTCCGCAGCCGCTCTCCCCAACGAGCCCAAGCGTTTCGCCTTCTCGCACGAAAAACGAAACGCCATCTACTGCCCTCACCGGGTCGGCTTCACGCTGTAGAAATCCGCCACGGGCAGGGAAGTGGACCTTTAACGCCTCGACTTCAAGAATGTTGTCAACCATGGGGCACCATCCAGCACGCGTGTGAATGATCATCGCCGACCTTCATAAGATTTGGGATGTCGCGCCGGCAACGCTCAGCCGCCTCGCTGCAACGCGGATTGAATGCGCACCCCGACGGTAATTGTGCTAGATTGGGTGGCTGTCCGATTATCGGCACAAGCCGCATGCCGGCAGGCTGATCAAGCCGCGGGATCGAGGCCATTAGGCCACGTGTATAGGGATGCATCGGCTGTTCATAGAGATCGCCTGCATTGGCGGTTTCGACGATCTTGCCGCCGTACATTACACAGACACGGTCTGCATACCTCGCGACTACGCCGAGATCGTGCGTGATCAGGATTAATGCCGCCCCGGTTTCGTGTACGAGTTCCTTCAGAAGTCCAAGAATCTGTGCTTGCACCGTAACGTCCAGCGCAGTAGTCGGCTCGTCAGCGATGATCAACTTCGGCTGGCATGCCAACGCCATCGCAATCATGATCCGCTGGCGCATGCCGCCGCTAAACTGATGCGGATTGGTGTTAAGTCGGCCTTGCGCATCAGGCATTCGTACTCGTTCTAGCAACTCCTTTGCTTTCTTGTAGGCCATATTCCACGGCATTCTTTTGTGTAAATTGACGGGCTCCGCTATCTGCAGGCCAATGGTTAGAGATGGATTCAACGACGTCATGGGTTCCTGAAAAATCATGGCTATACGATTGCCGCGCACCGCTCGCATCTCCGCGTCGCTGAGCTTTAGAAGGTCAATGCCTTCAAACACAACCTCTCCAGCGACGATATGACCCGGGGGGTTAGGCACGAGGCGAAGAATTGACAGCGCAGTGATGCTTTTGCCAGATCCGCTCTCACCCACGATTGCGACCGTTTCGCCGGCGCTGACATCAAATGTGATATCGTTGACAGCGGTGAACGCCCCTGCACCACTTCCAAATTGAGTTGTGAGGTTGCGAACCTGAAGAAGAGGTGTACTCGCCAAATCTTTACTCCTAGATACGACAGCAGTGCCTCAAGCACTGCTGTCAATATTAGCCTCTGCCCACCTTCAACACGAACTGCATTTAGTGGCCCATCTTCTTCTTCAAATCCTGGTCAAGCCAGATGCGCGCATAGATTGGACCTGGACGCTCGGCGCCCGCACGTAGCTCGCCCTCATAGCCCTTTACCCACGGCCACCAGGCTGTGAACACGTAAGGCGTTGGCAGCCAGATGTATGGTGCCTTGTCGAGAATATCCGTCGTCATTTCGCGGACCATCACGATGCGCTTACTCTCGTCCCTCTCACGGTAAACCTCATCCATCTTAACGTTGAAGGCGGGATCGTTCCATTGTGAGGGGTTCCAGACCTGACCGGCGACGAAGCTCCTGTGCAACGTTCGCGTAGGATTGGACCGACCGTTGCTCATAAAGTACCCGGCTGCATTAGTCCGCGACGTCATTGCCGATAGGAACGCCGCGTATTCCATCGGTTGGATTTCCATCTTCACACCGATCTGTTCCAGATAGCCCGCGATCAGCGGCAACAGCTCCATGTGACTGGAAGTGCAGGAGCACACCTGCGTTTTGAACGTGAAGCCATTCGGATACCCCGCTTCAGCCAACAGCTTTTTGGCCTTCGCGGGATTAAACTTGAATAGCTCCTGCACACTCACCGGCTGCTTATCGAGACCTTCGTAGTATTCACCAAACTCCTTATATTGCGGGAAACCCAGCATCTCGGCATTGCCTTGGTAGTAAGCCTTGATAATCTCTTCCTTGTTGATCGCCATGTTCATCGCTCGGCGAACACGGACATCGTCGAACGGCTTGGTATCAACACGCATTGCCAAGAATGTTCCGCTGGTAGCTAGCCATCGATTCCATTTGAGACTCGGGGTGCTCTTCTTCAAACTTTCGGCGTCCTCCCAACCAATAGCCTCAAGTATGTCGAGTTTACCGGTCCGCAGTGCTGTTGTTTGAGTCACCGTATCCTTGATGGATCGCAATACGAGTTTGTCAACGTAAGGGAGTTTGAACTGCTTTCCGTTTATCGTCTCGGCATCCCAATAGATCGGGTTCTTCGCGTAAGTAGTGGAGCTTCCGGACAGATAATCTGTCAGCGTAAATGGGCCACTACCATTAACGTTTTTCCAGTTAGCGGCACCTGCATCAACCACCTCCTTAGGGATGATAGCTGAATAGTATCCGTACCCGAACCGGTAAGCCCACTCAGCGTTGTATTCTTTCAAATTGAAAATGACAGTGTACTTGTCCGTCGCTTTCACGCTCGTCACATAGTCATAAATTCCGTCCATCTTCTTCGGACTCGAATTTTGCCGATTGAAGGTGTATTGGATGTCATCAGCGGTGAGTTCGCGCGAGGCCATAACACCAGGCTTATCCGGGAACATCACTCCCTTACGCAAGGTGATTTTGAGCGTAAGAGGATTCTCCCACTCCCATTTCTCCGCAAGCTCTCCACGCATGCTTTTATTTGAAATGAAGGCATCAAGGACCAATGAGTCCTTTCCACCGCGACTCCTCGCCTGAGATATATCAGCCGCAAAGAGCTGCTCGTAGATCTGGCCGGTGTCGTGATTATGTTTCCATTGCCAGTCGTAATTGTCCCAGGAAAGAGCCGGAAGCGCAGTCCAGACGCTTGCGACTTCCAGGGTACCGCCGTATTTCGGAGTTTCCATCGTTTGAGCGATAGCTGTGTTTGCAAAGAGAAGTAAGCCAGTTAGCCCTGCGCCAACCTGCTTACGCCACACTTGGTTTCGCATTTTTTCCTCCTTAAGTTTCTAATATCGTTAACGAGTTCCACTCATCCGCGGGTCCAGCAGATCGCGTAGTGCGTCACCAAACATATTGACGCTAAAGACCACAATCGTCAGGCATATGCCCGGCGCTATCGCCATCCATGGCGCAAGATGCATGTAGTTGCGAGCACTTCCCGTGAGCATACCGCCCCACGTCGGCGTAGGAGGCGGAACGCCCAGCCCTAAAAAAGACAATGCGGACTCTACGAGTATCACCGCGCCAACACGCATCGTGAACAACACAATAATCGGAGGCATGACGTTCGGCAGAATATGACGCCAAATCACACGTGTATTCGATCCACCGATTGACTGAGCGGCATGAATAAAGCTCTGCTCGCGGACTGATAAAACCGCGCTGCGAATGATGCGTGAGCCTGCCACCCCATACAGACAACCAAGTACAAGGATGATTTGGAGCATGCCGGGGCCGACGACCGCCACTACGACGATCAGAATGACGATGTCGGGAAAGCTCATCCATGCATCGACGAAGCGCTGAGCAATCATATCGATCTTGCCACCAAGGTAGCCGGTTATGATGCCAATGACGACAGAGATGATGGTCGCAAGCATTGATGCGGATAGCCCAACAATGATCGACAGCCTCGCGCCATAAAGAACGCGAGAAAATACGTCGCGGCCGAGATGGTCGGTACCGAACCAGAACTGCCAGCTGGGCGGCTTCATCCGATTGCTCGGCATAATCTGGTTGAAGCCATATGGCGCTAACAGGTCAGCGAAGATAGCAGCGAACAGGAAAATTAGGCAGACAACGGCGCCGATCGCACCCAACGGGTTTTCACGGAATAAGCGAACCACAAAAGATCGAAACGTGCTGAGCTTGCGCATAAACTGTGTACCGGAGGAGTTCGAACGATAAGTGATTTCGGTCATCAGCGTGTCCGCACCTTCGGATCAAACCATCCGTAGCTCAAATCGACCAACAAATTGATGATTATGACAGCAACGCCGGTTATCAGAAAAACACCGGTAATCATTGGATAATCCCTGTTGCCAACAGCCTCCAGCAAAAGGAGTCCCATGCCGGGAATTGCGAAAATCTGCTCCATAATGATTGTGCCACCAAACAGTAAGGGAGCCAAAAGACCGATGAGAGTTATGACCGGAATCAATGCATTGCGCAGTGCATGGCGCACCATGATCGTCCTAACCGGCAAACCTTTGGCGTAAGCAGTACGGATATAGTCCTGCCGCAATACCTCCAGCATCATTGTTCGGGTCAGCCGCATGATGAGCGCGGATGACGCCATTGCTAGAATCAGAGCCGGGACCAACAACTGCACCAAGTGTGCAACGGGATCTTGTAATAGTGAGACATAGCTGATTGCTGGCGACCAACCCCACCACAAAGCAGGGAGTACCGCCACCAGCGTACCAATCCAAAAGCCCGGAATAGCGAGTGCCAAGATTGAAACGCTACGGAAAATGTAATCGCCGATCGTGTTCTGACGCAACGCCGCGTAAACCCCAATCGGGACGCCAATTGACAACGAAATGATGAGCGCCATGGCGCCTAATTCAAACGTAACCGGAAGGCGATGGACGACTTCGTCCATAACGGGCGCACCGGTCCAGAGCGAGTTTCCCAAGTTCCCGTGCAACAGAAGCGAGCCGAGCCAGCGAAAGTATTGAATGTATATTGGCTGATCGAGACCAAGCGCCGCTTCCAATTGAGCGCGTGGTAATCCGGACGCACTCCCGTCATTTTGCGACAACATCAGATCAATGACGCTTCCAGGTATGAGCCTAATAGTGAAGAAGACAATCAGGCTGGCAAAGAAGAGCGTGGGAATAAGAGCGAGAATGCGACGCGCGACATATCCCCCTATCACAACTGCACCTCTGCAAGTTTGGAAAGCAAGAAACTTGAGTGACAAATGGCCGCGCACGCTCCAGTAAGCCTCCAGACTGCAAAATCAGCAACCAATGGAACGCTTCGATAGCCTGAAACAGTTTTTCGGGCCCGCATGTCGTATCTCCCATAGCCAACGGGCAGCTGTCGCATCTAAACTCCACCCTCTTATGCGCATGCTGGTGCATGCGCATCCAAAACCATCACACCTGTTGGTGGGCACTCGATAGCCAGTCATGAATAGCATGCGCCATGCAAATTTGGCTCACTCCGATTGGTATCTCCACTTTGGAACGACCAATAATGTGCACGATTGATTGCTATGTCAACTGCGTTGCTTGCAGCTAACCCGGCAGGCGGAAGTTTTAAAGATGAGCCGTAGTAACGTTTATTATCTGCCAGCCCCGCGTCTTGGACCAACTTCGCGACCATGCGGCGCCTTGCCCAATTGCATTAGAAATTTCCAACCGCGGGCTCGCGGATGTTTCAAGGCCTGCCAGTCGCCAAGGGCGGGGGGCAAGATCGCCCGCCGGCACGTCAAAATGCTGATTTAGACAATGGGGACAGAAGCGCTCTACCACCGTCCGTCCCCCACGAAGCCTGAGCCCCGCCACAAGATCTATCCATATTTGCTACGCAGCATGGTGATCACGCGTCCAAACCAAGTTTGGGCGATGGACGTCACCTATATCCGATGGCGCGTGGCTTCATGTATCTCGCTGTCGTTGCTTGACTGGGCAACCCGTCGGGTTCTTGCGCGGCGGCTATCGATCACGATGGAATCGGCATTCTACGTCGAGATTCTAGAGAATGCTTTGGAGCGTCATGGCAGGCCGGAAATATTCAAACATCGACCAGGGTTCGCAGGTGCGACCTTCACCGGTGTGCTGGCCAGCAACGGCGTTGGCACCAGCATGGACGGTAAGAGGGCTTAGCCGGATAATGTGTTTGTCGAACGGCTGTGGTGCGGCCTCGAGTACGAGGGGCATATTGTGAGCCTACGCAGCGTCAGCGAGACGCTTAACTCGATCGGCCACTATCTCGACTAACAGCCGCGGTAGTACGCCGGATTAAGCCGACTTCATTCCGCCGCTGCTCCGCACGGCAGCCTAACGTCGGCAGAGACTCCACTTGTCGATGCGGAGCTTCTGTTCAGATAGCCGGAAACAGCTCATACACATGCGGGAGCGCGCGATCGACCTGAAACATCACGGCGGTAAATCGTCACTGATGGCGACACCGAGCGTTGGGAACATTAGCCTTATTTGAACCAATCCTTCCGATGCAAGCTGAGCATCGCCATTCATGACCGACGTTTAACCAAAAAAATGAGCCAGCCGTTATTTTCGGCAAGCTCAGTTTGGAAGGTTCACATAAACCATCGTAGCGTTGCTGGTTTAGTCGTCTAGGGACTCAACTTGGGGCCCCTACATCGCATTCGTAACCCAAGCCTAAAAGCGACGAGGACACCCTATCCGCTGCTCACCTGTGCGACAGCAGGTTGTCAGACTTTTTGACCGAACATGTTTTTCCAAGATTCCGTGCCCGGTTTTGCATCCCACTTCTTCGTGTCGGACATAACAGCGAGCCCCTCCTGCACCGCAGGACGCACCTTTATGGCATCGAACCACCGCTTGAGATTAGGATAGGAGTCCAGCTCCTGCCCCTGCCACCGGTAGGGACGAATCCAAGGAAAAGTCGCAATATCCGCGATCGAGTAGTCGCCGGCGAGATATTCACGATCGGCCAAGCGACGATCAATCACGCCGTACAGTCTGGCGGCCTCTTTCGTGTAACGCTCGACCGCATACGGTATTTGCTCCGGCGCATAGCGCCGAAAATGATGTGCTTGACCGAGCATCGGCCCGACACCACCCATCTGAAACATCAACCATTGAACCACTTCCATTCGTGCTCGCGGCTCTGCAGGAAGCAGCTTGCCGGTCTTTTCGGCAAGATAGAGAAGGATCGCCCCCGTTTCGAAAATCGGAAGCGCTTGTCCTCCAGGTCCATCATGATCGATGATGGCTGGAATCTTGTTGTTCGGGCTGATCTTGAGGAACTCCGCGCCGAACTGATCGCCCTTAGTGATGTCGATCGGCAGAACACGATAATGCAGGCCAAGTTCGGCCAGCATTATCGTGACCTTGTATCCATTCGGCGTCGTCCAGAAATAGAGATCAATCATACGAACTTCCTGTGAAACAATCGAATGGATAGCGTTGTGCGGATTAGGCATTAGGCCTGTCGAAGAGAATGCCGGGGTTGAGCACCCAGTTCGGATCGACCTCCCGCTTGCTCGCCTTCATCATGCGAATGAAGCCCGGATCGATCTCCTTGTCGTACCAAGGACGGAAACTACGGCCCACGGAATGGTGGTGAGTAATCGTCGCGCCAAACTCAATCAGAGTATCTGAAGCAACCTTGGACAGGGCTTGATAATGATCAATGTTCTTTTCATGGCTAGACGGAGCCATGACCGAGTAATACGGCGCAGGTCCATCTGGATAGAGAAACGAGAAGCGCCGGCAAACAATGCCCCCGCCACAGATTCTTTTCTGAGCTTCAGCCACTCGACGCAATATTTCGGTATCGAGCGCTTCGAACTTGTCCCAAGTATAGGCCGTCTCGAAGGTGAAACCGACAATCCCCATCGCCATGCGGGTGTGCATCAAATACGGAAGGTATCGGAACTGATTGCGCCAACTCCCCTGTGCACCCGAACGACTGGTTTCGAGTGCCTCGCCACCGGATCCGGCCTTTTGCTTCACCGTGCCGCCAAAGTCTCGGCAAATTTCTAGAGACCGTTCCAGCCACGCATCGACCGGATGATCCGCCGACTCATAACCGATCAAGAGCATTGACTCGGTGCCATCGCCAGCTCCGTAGAAGAGAGAATCCTGCTCATCGAGATAACGGCAGTTTGCAGGATACAGCCCCGCCTGGGTGATCTGGCGAACGGCCTTTGCCCCCTCATAAAAGGTCTTGAAGGAGACAGAAGCATTGGCACGAAAGACCACCCGACCCTGCAGACGCATCCACGCCTCTGTGATGATACCGAGGGTTCCTTCCGAACC
>JGI24770J26754_10002428_pt1 | contig 12905 bp, 11 predicted proteins | sample LakOneMetagenome_FD_26754 | JGI IMG/M metagenome (IMG submission 26754) | reverse complement strand
GGCCGCGCCGGTCCGGAAGCTCCAGGTCGACGGCACCACCGGCTGCTGGCGCTCGTCCTTGAGGGCGGCGCTGACCCCCGCCGTGTACCAGGTGCACGGCGAGAGATCGGCTGCCGGTTGGATGTCGACCATGTGCTCGCCGGCGTCGGCGCCGTACGGCACGGCTCGCGGGTAGCCGCTCATGATGGGCACGGCCTTGCCGGTTGCCTTCTCCCGAAGCGTCATGGTGTTGGGTGCCAGGTTCGCCGAGGTGTTCGGCCCACCTGTGGCCGGCACATAGGGGAGGGAGTAGGTGAGCGCCGCGGCGATGCGGGTTCGAGCGCCACCACGGCCTGGGCTCGAGCCAGGCGAGTAGGAGCGGACCCAGCCGGTGGCGGGGACTCGACGCTGACCGTCGGCCGGGTAGGTGACCGAGACCTTGGTGGATGGCTCGTTGCTGGACAGCGACGGTCGGTTGTCGAGCAAGCGACCCCACATGGACTCCCACTCGGCGGCGATGGCGCGTGCCGCGAAGTCGACGCCGCCGGGCTCGGTGACCAGGTTGGCCGAGAGGTACGGCATGGCTGCCCGCAGCGGAGTGGTGTGGGCGGCGGCCAGGTTGGCCTCGGCGCGGTGGATGACCGACTGGGCCAGCTGGCCGAAGTCGAGCTGCGCGGCGGTGGCGCCGTGGAACCCGGCGGCATCGAGCGCGGCCAGGATGTCGGGCTTGGAGGGGATCGGCGGCGCGACCGGGTTGACTCGGCCGTAGAGACCGATGGCGGCGATGTCCATCTGGAGCTCCTGGCCGCCGGCATCGGCATAGGAGCCGAACGCGGCAGGTAGGTAGTACTCGTTGAGGTCGACGGACTCCGGCTCGAAGAGCCAGTCCCACACCTCGTCGCCCATGCCGTGTGCGATCGCCCCCATCATGTGGGCGATCTCCGCGGCGCAGGGTCCGGTCGGGTTCGTGAGCGCGCCGCACCCCGGCTTGGTCATGATGATGTGGGCGTAGGAGTCGTAGAAGCGCTGCCAGTGCGCCTCCTCGCCGTAGGTGTTCCCCGGGAGGTACCCGGAGTCCGGGAACTGGGCCCCGGCGTACACCTGGCCGATGTTGGCCTTGAGCAGGGCCTTGAGCTGGGGCACGGTCACCTTGTCCACCGCGGTGGTGGCCATCCAGGCGTGGGTGGTGATGCCGGCGGCTCCGGCCGGCTGCGATGCGAGCGCGGGCGCGACCACACCCATGCAGAGCAGCACGGCGACCCCGCAGGCCGCCTTTCGGATCGAGAGCAACCGGTGCACGTGTCCCCCTGCGCGTCGTGGCGACGACAAGGTACAGCGGAGGTCCAGGCTCGGCACTACCGTGGGGTGAACGGGCGGCGTACATCAGAGGGCGCGCCCGGGTCGGGGGACTCATGAGCGTGACCGCACCACTGGCCGAGGCCATCGAGGGCGACGACCCCGCCCTGGCCGAACCGACGATCCTGCGGCCACTGCTGGTCATCGCCAGCCTTGGTGCCGCCGCCATCCACTTCGCCTTCGCGCCGGTGCACTTCGACGAGAACACGGTGCACGGTGCGTTCTTCCTCGTCATCGCCTGGCTGCAGCTCGGATGGGCGTTCGCCGTGGCGCGCCAACCATCGCGCCTGTCCTACCGGTTCGGGATCATGTTGAACCTGGCGATCCTGGGCGTCTGGCTCATCTCGCGCACGGTCGGCATCAACGGCGTGGTCGAGCCCTTCGGGCTGCCGGACTCCGTGGCCGCGGCGTTGGAGGCCTTCATCGTGGTCGGGTCCTTCCGCCCGTTGGCCCGACGTCTCCCCCGCACCCCCATGGCGGACCTGACCCGAGGCATGATCCTCGGCGGCGCCACCATCGGCATCGCTGCGCTGGCGTCGGCGTCCATGCTCCCGTCGCTGAGCGGTCACGCCGCAGGCGCCGCTCACCAGCACGGCACCACCGCCGTGGTCGATGAGGCGGCGCCCCACGATCACTCGGCGCAAGCGGAGGTGGGTTCGGCGGCCAGCACCGATGCCTCGGCCCACGTCCACACCTCGACCGTGGCCGTGCCGTACGACCCCACCAAGCCGGTCAACCTCGGCGGTGTCCCTGGGGTGACCGCCAAGCAGCAGGCCGAGGCCGAGAAGGTGGTCACCGAGACGCTGAAGGGGCTGCCGCAGTGGAAGGACCCCGCGGTGGCCGAGGCGGCCGGGTTCCGATCGATCGGTGACGCCTACACCGGCACCGAACACCTGATCAACCAGGCCAACATGGACGACGACACCATCTTGGACCCCGATAAGCCCGAGTCGTTGGTCTACGACATCAAAGACGGCAAGCGCAGCCTTGCGGCCGCCATGTACATGCTCAAGCGGGGCACCCCGTTGGCCGACGTGCCCAAGCTGGGCGGTTCGCTCATGCAGTGGCACACCCACCAGAACCTCTGCTACAACGCCGACGGCAAGGTGGCCGGCATCACCGGTGCGGACGGCACCTGTCCCCGCGGGCTGGTGAAGCCGGCCGAGACCCCGATGATCCACGTGTGGATCCGGGCCAACGAGTGCGGCCCCTTCGCCGCTCTCGAGGGCATCGGTGCCGGAGCCATCGCTCCCGGCGAGACCCGTCTCTGCGACACCGCCCACGGGAGCTGATCGGCCACGGCTACGCTCGCCCCTCGGTCGAGGGGCGGTAGCCCGTGAAGGGATCCACATGCGGGTCGAAGGGTGCCGCCGCACGGCGGTGCGGTTGGTGGTGGCCATGGGCCTGGTGGCGGCGCTCGCACCCGTCGGTGCCACCACCGCGTGGGCTCGCTCCGCCGGCGGTCCCACCCAGGTGCAGCCCAAGATCGTGGGCGGCACCCAGGCACCTGCGGGTGCCTGGCCGTCGCAGGTGGCCCTGGTCAGCACCCACCAGCCCGACAACTTCCTGGCCCAGTTCTGCGGGGGCACGGTCGTGGACAAGGAGTGGGTGCTCACCGCGGCTCACTGCATGTTCCGCGACGGCAAGCAGATCGCTCCGACCGACCTCGACGTCCTGGTCGGCACGCAGAGCCTGGCGTCGGGCGGCACCCGCATCCACGTGTCGGAGATCCGCATCCTGCCGGGCTGGAACCCGAACGAGATCGATCACGACGCCACCATGTTGCGCCTGGCCACACCCACGGGCACCCCTCCGCAGGCCATCATCGGGCAGGGCGGGACCGTCGCACCGAACACCTCGCTGATCGCCACCGGTTGGGGTGCCCTGCAAGAAGGGGTCAACCAGTTCCCGAACGACCTTCGCCAGGTCACCCTCCGCCAGTGGTCCGATGCCCAGTGCGCATCGGTCTGGGGTTCGGAGTTCCACGCCAACGCCATGACCTGTGCATCCGACGTCGGCAAGGACACCTGCCAGGGAGACAGCGGCGGTCCGCTGGTGGTCAAGCGCAACGGCGTCTGGGTACAGGTCGGCATCACCAGCTTCGGTGAGGGCTGTGCCGAGCCCGGCATCCCCGGCATCTACACCCGGGTGGCCAGCTACAGCACCTGGATCCACCAACAGATCAAGCTGACGCCCTTCAGCAGCCCCAACGCGGTGGTCGACGCCGCGTACCACGATCTGTTCAACCGGGCGCCTTCGGCCAGGGAGCTCTACGTCGGGGTCACCACGCTCAACGGCCCCGCCACCGCCCAGGCCTACCTGACATCGCTGCTCGCCAGCTCGCTCTACCAAGCGCGCATGGGCGGCCTGGCGCGGTCCTACCGCGCGTACTTCCTCCGCGACCCAGACCAGAGCGGGCTCGACTACTGGTTCCGCAAGGTCAACGCCGGCTGGTCCACCACCCAGGTGTCGGACTTCTTCGCCACGTCGGGCGAGTTCCAGTCACGGTACGGGGCGCTCGACAACGGTGCGTTCGTCGACCTGATCTACCAGAACGTGCTGAACCGGGCGCCTGATGCCGCCGGTCGGGCCTATTGGGTCGGCCAGCTCGATGCCAAGCGCAAGACCCGTGGACAGGTCATGGTCGGGTACTCGGAGTCGAACGAGTACAAGAAGGCCACCGCAGGGCGGGTCAACGTGATCATCAGCACCTACGCCATGATCCGGCGCCCACCCACCGATGCCGAGGTCCAGTCGGGCCAGGGCACCGCCCTCGCCTCCCTCGTCAACGCGTTGTGGAACTCCGGGGTGTACCAAGCCCGTCACTGATCGCTCCACAGCTCGGACCGTGAGATCCACCAGCAGGTGTCGGTGGCTCTGACGTATTCTCGAACCACGACGGACAGGGGTGTGCCATGAAGATGATCGCGGCCCGACAGGGCGCCCTGGTTGGGCTCATCTCGCTTGTAGCCGGTGCACTGCTGTGGTCGACCCCTGTCAGCGCCGCACCACCCCTCAGGTCCGCGGCTGCCGGGCCTCACGCGCCCGAGGCCAAGGTCGGGTTCACCGGGCTGTCCGGGCCGCAGGGTCTCTCCGTAGACGCGGCTGGCAACGCCTACGTGGCCGACAGCGGCAACAACCGGGTGGTGAAGCTCTCGGCCGGCGACCGCGTCCAGACCACGGTGGGGTTCACCGGGCTCAGCCACCCTCGTGACGTGGCCGTCGACGGCGCCGGGAACATCTACGCATCCGATACCGGCAACAACCGAGTGGTGAAGCTCCCCGCCGGTGGCGGGACCCAGGTCACCCTGCCCTTCGTCGGTCTCATCGCCCCGGCTGGCATCGCCGTCGACGGGTCCGGGTCCGTGTACGCGGTCGAGCCCACGGTGTTCGAGGGCTCCCCGCCGTACCTGGGGAGGGTGCTGAAGCTCACCGGCTCGACGCAGGTCCAGATGATGTCCCTACGGAGCCCGGCCGGCATCGATGTCGGCACCGACGGCACCGTCTACGTCGCCGAGTCCTGGTTCAACCGGATCCGGGTGCTGCCACCGAACGGCCCCCTCACCTCGATCGACAGCACGAACTTCTCGACGCCGGTCGACGTGGCGGTGAACAGCGCCGGGGCCGTCTACGTCGCCAGCAAGTACAACAACCAGATCGTGGAGATCCCGGCTGGTGGCGGAAACGGCACGGTGGTCCCGTTCCGCAACCTCTCCAACCCCCAGGGCGTGGCCGTCCAGGGCACCAACGACGTCTGGGCATCGGACACCCTGCACGATCGCGTCGTGCAGCTCCACGGTCCCGGCGCCGAGCTCCGGGTCACCACCAGCCCCCCGGTGGGTGGCGACATCATCGTCGACGGCATCGCTCGAGATGCGTGGGGCCTCAACTGGGTGCGGATCCCCGAGGGCGACCACCAGGTGTGCTTCGGCCGGGTGGTCGGGTACACCACGCCGGCGTGCCAGGACGTCTCGCTCACCACGGCCGGGGCCACCACCGTGGTCGGTACCTACCAGCAGATGGGGTCCCTTCGGGTCCTGACCGATCCGCCGGTCGACTCCATGATCTCGGTCACCGTCGGCGACACCGACTGGATCACCCCGCGCAACAACTGGGGGCTGTGGACCGATCTGCAACCCGAGAGCTACACGGTGTGCTTCGGTGCGGTGAAGGGGTACGACGTCCCGCCGTGCCGCCTGGTGCAGATCGTGGCCGGTGCGACCACCACGACCACCGGCACCTTCACCCCGAACCCCGATGCCGAGGGTCCACCGGCCAGCACGGGGCACCTTCGAGCCACCACCGATCCGCCGGTGCCGGCCGAGGTGTCCATCGCTGGCCAGGTCCGCAACACGTGGGGCCTCGACTGGCTCGCCGTGCCGTTCATGGGCAGCGATCTCTGCTTCGGCGAGGTGCCGGGCTACACCAGCCCGGCCGTCCCGTGCACGTCGTTCTCCCAGCAACCGGGCGAGACCACCACGTTCGTCGGCCACTACGCGCCGAAGGGCTACCTGCGGGTGCTCACCGACCCGTCTGTGCCCGGCACGGTGTCCATCGACGGGGTGCCGTCGAACGCCTACGGAGTCTGGCTCGCCATCGCGCCCGGTCCCCACGACGTCTGCTTCGGCGACGTTCCGGGCTACGTCGCCCCGCCCTGCCAGAACCAGGTCGCGGTAGCCGCCTCGGCCACCACCACCGTCACCGGGAACTACGTCGCCAGCTGACGAGCCCGCCCAGGTATCGGCGGCCACCCGAGAGGGGTAGTCACCAGCATGGAGCAGGGACCGTTCGACACCGTCATGGCCTCCGCCGACCCGTCCATGGTGATCGTCACCGTGGCGGGCAACGGCGAGCGCTGCGGTTGCCTGGTGGGCTTCCACGGTCAGGTCAGCATCGACCCCCTGCGCTACGGCGTGTGGATCTCGAAGGCCAACCACACCTACGAGCCGGCGCTGGCCGCCAGCCACCTCGCCATCCACCACCTGAGCGCCGACGATGGCGAACTGGCGCGTCTCTTCGGAACGGTCACGGGTGATCGGGAGGACAAGTTCGCTCGGTGTCGGTGGGAGGACGGGCCTCACGGCGTGCCCCTGCTGTCGGACTGCTCGCAGTGGATGGTGGGCCGNTGGGTGGCGGTGCTCGACGCCAAGGGGGATCATGCATGCGTGGTGGTCGAGCCGGTGGAGGTCAGCGTGGGGGAGACGTTCACCCCGCTACGGCTGTCACAGGTCGCGGACCTCCCGCCCGGCCATCCGGTCGACGGGCCCACGTGAGCCGCGGTCGAGATCGCTCATCGACCGTCGCGATCGTCGTGGTGCTCGTGATCGCGCTGCTCGGTGGTGGGCTGGTCCTGCGGCGCTGGACCACCAAGCGTCCCGACACCTTCGTCGTCGGCGACTCGGTCACCTTCTTGTCGGCGACGCCGATCCAGGGCCGTCTCGGCGCTTCGCACGTGCAGTTGATCGCCCTCCCCGGGTACCGGTCGCTCGACATCTACCCGTACGTGCAGAAGGCCATGGACGAGCACGCTGGCCCTTCGGGAAGCCGCAAGCGGGCGATCTTCCTGGTCGGGTACAACGACGTCATGCGCAACACGGTCGACTCGACCGCGCTGGGCCCGATGCTGAAGCAGGCCAACGCCTTCGAGTGCGCCGTCTGGTTGACGTTGCCGGTCCGTCCCGGTGGCGCTCGGTCGGCCGAGCCGCGCTACGACCCTGGCCGGGCCGAGGCCTGGAACGCCCGAGTCGTGAAGCTGGCTCGCGAGTACCGACACGTGCACGTGTCGAACGCCTGGGCCGACGCCGTCGATGCTCCTGGCGAGAAGCTGCTGCAGGCCGATGGCGTCCATCCCAACGCCGACGGACAGCAGCGCCTGGGACAGGCGATGAAGGCGGCACTCGACGGCGCCTGCTGATCGACGGCCGAGCGGCGCACCTGCTCCCGTTCCACTGCGTGCGTTCTGACCATGCCAAACGCGTCGATCCTCGTGCGATGCTCGCCATCCGCGGATCTCGGTGGCGGGCACCGAGGCGGAGTTCCCCGGACCGGCCGGGCGGGTGCGGTCCGGGGAACAGCTCCACCGGCGGGGGTGGTGCGACCCGGCAGCTGACGGTGCGTCAGACTCTGGTGGTGAAGTTCACCCTGGCCCTCGCCATGTGTCCGCCTGAGCGGATCCTGCCCCTCGCCCGGATCGCCGATGAGGCGGGCTGGGATGCAGTCGCCCTGCCCGATTCCGTCTTCTTCCCCGAGACCGTGTCGGCGCCGTACCCGTTCTCCGCCGACGGGGAGCGGTTCTGGTCTCCCGACACCCCCTTCATCGAACCGTTCGTGGCCATCGCCGCCATGGCCGCGGTGACCGAACACCTCGAGTTCTTCACCAACGTGTTGAAGGCGCCGCTGCGAGAGCCGCTCCTGATGGCCAAGACCGTCGGTTCGCTCGCCGCACTGTTCCCTGGCCGGATCGGGCTGGGCGTCGGCCTCAGCTACCTGCCCGAGGAGTTCCGGTGGCTCAGCCAGGAAAAGGCCACGCGCGGAGCCCGGCTGGACGAGCAGATCGAGATCATCCGGGCGATCTTGGCCGGCGGATGGGTCGAGCACCACGGATCCCACTACGACTTCGATCGACTCCAGATGTCGCCGCTCCCACCAGCGGACCGGCAGGTGCCGATCCACGTCGGCGGTCACAGCGAGGCCGCCATGCGGCGAGCGGCACGCATCGGCGACGGTTGGATCGGTGCCCAGAGCAACCGCGACGACCTGGCGGCACTGATCAGTCGGCTGCAGGTCGCCCTGGACGCCGAAGGGGGCGCGCCGGAATCGTTCGAGGTCCAGGCCACTCCGCTGGTCCCGGCCACGGTGGACGCCATGGCCGACCTGGCCGCCATCGGGCTCACCGGTGTGATCACCATCCCGTGGTACTTCTCGGGTGGAGACCCCAACGATCCCTCCCACCAAGACGATGCCGTCCGGTGGTTCGCCGACACCGTGATCCGACCCCTGCGAGACCTGGAGCCCACCCCGTGACCGAACCCCTCGATCTCCCCTTCCCGAGCGCCGACGATCGTTCGGCCCGTGCCGCGTCGCTGCGGTCGCGCGCCGCCGTCGCCGCCCGTGATCGTGAGACCTGGCTCGCGCTCTTCGCGCCCGACGGCGTGATCGAGGATCCGGTGGGTCCGTCGATGTTCGACGAGGCCGGCCAGGGCCACCACGGTGTCGAGGGTCGGGCCTGGTTCTGGGACAACGTGATGGCCGACAAGGGTGTCCACATGGACATCCTGGCCAGCCACGCCGGTGGCAACGAGGTGGCCAACGTCGCATCCATCACCACCACGTTCCCCGACGGGAGCACGGCCATCGTCCCCATCGTCATCAACTACCGGGTGGACGACGCCGGCCTGATCCTCAACCTGCGCGCGTTCTGGGAGATGGACCAGATCGACTTCCGGCCCGCACCCTGACCATGACCGATGCTTCCGGTGATCGGGAGGGACCGGAGCACGACCTGGTGCCGGTGCCCGCCGTGGGCCGCCGGTTCGCGACCCGCCGACGCGTCCGATGGGGCGACGTCGATCGGTCCAGCCACCTGCGGCTCGACGCCCTGGCCCGCTACCTCCAGGACCTGGCCAACGACGACACCCGAGATGCCGGTCACGATCCCCTGGCTCCTTGGGTGGTGCGGCGCACGGTGGTCGTCGTCCACCGGCAGCCTCGGCTGGGCGAGGAGCTCGATCTGGTGACGTTCAACGGCGGCACCGGGAGCAGGTGGGCCGAGCGTCGTACGTCGGTGCGGGGCGAGCGGGGCCATGTGGAGTGCGCCTCGCTGTGGGTATTCGTCGATCCCATCTCGGGCCGGCCGGCCCGGCTGACCCAGGCGTTCCATGACACCTTCGACGAGGCGGCGCAGGGTCGTACCGTCGGTGCTCGGCTCACCCACGGGCCGGTGCCCGACCTCGCTGACCGTCGAAGGTGGGAGGTGCGGTCCACCGACATCGATCCACTCGGCCACGTCAACAACGCCGCCACGTGGGAGGCAATCGAGGACGAGCTCGCTCGCCGGGGGCTCGTCGCCGACCGGGCCGAACTGGAGTACCACGACGGCATCGAGCCGGCCGACGACGTGGAGCTGATCAGCCGGATCGAAGGTGACACCCTCGCGCTGTGGTTGACGGTGGAGGGTCGGGTGCGCGCCACCGCCCGACTCCACGTCGGCTGAATGGCTAGTGCTCGAGCACCTGTTGGAGGAACTGCTGGAGCCGAGGTGTCGACGGGGTCTCCAGGCACTGCGCTGGGGGTCCCTGCTCGCAGATGACCCCCTGGTCCATGAACACCACGTGATCTGCCACCCGGCGGGCGAAGCCCATCTCGTGGGTGACCACCAGCATGGTCATGCCCTCGCTCGCCAGCTGGCGCATGACCTCGAGCACGTCGCCCACCAGCTCGGGGTCGAGGGCGCTGGTGGCCTCGTCGAAGAGCATCATGGCCGGGTTCATGGAGAGCGCTCGGGCGATGGCCACGCGTTGCTGTTGGCCGCCCGACAGCTGGGCCGGAAAGGCATCGGCCTTCTCCGACAGCCCCACCCGATCGAGCATGTCGTGGGCGACCTGGATGGCTTCGTCGCCCGATCGGCGCAGCACGAGCTTCTGGGCCAGCGTGATGTTCTGGGTGACGGTGAGGTGGGGAAACAGGTTGAACTGCTGGAACACCATCCCGATGTTGCGACGGACGAGGTCGAGGTCGCAGTCGGGGTGGGTGATGTCGACGCCCTCGATGAGCACCGATCCGCCCGACGGATCTTCCAGCCGGTTGGTGCAGCGCAACAGGGTGGACTTGCCCGATCCGGATGCGCCGATGACGCAGACCACCTGCTTGGACTGGACCACGAGGTCGATGCCCTTGAGCACCTCGTTGGTCCCGAACGACTTCCGGAGGCCGCGGAACTCGATTGCCGGCACCCGGAGACCGGGTGCGCCGGGAGCGGCGTCGGTGATCGGTGGGGTGGCGCTCATCGGCTCCTCCGGTTTCGGCGTTCCAGCACCGCCACCAGACGGGTGAGGGGGATGGTGATGCAGAGGTAGAGGATCCCGGCGATCACCAGCGGCGTGCCGTTGAAGGTCTCGGAGCTGGCGCTGCGAGCGAAGGCGGTGAGTTCCTTGGTCTGGATCGTGACGCCGAGGACCGACAGGAGGGCGGTGTCCTTGAGGAGCAGGACCAGCTCGTTGGTGAGCGGCGGGATCACGATCCGGAACGCCTGGGGGACCACCACCTTGCGCAGGGTCTGCCCGTTGGTCATGCCCAGCGACCGAGCGGCCTCGACCTGTCCCTTGGGCACGCCCTCGATGCCGGCCCGGATGGTCTCGGCCAGGTAGGCACCGGCCACCAGGCTGAGCGCCACGATGCCGGCGGTGGGGACCCCGAAGAGGTCGGGGAATCGAATGCCCAGGGCGATGGGCGTGATGAAGCCCACGAAGATGATGGTGAGCAGCGCCGGCAGGCCCCGGAAGATCTCGATGTAGACCGATGCCGCCCAGCGGTAGGGGCGGATGGAGCTCAGTCGGAGCAGGGCGGCGCTGAGGCCGAGGATCACTCCACCGATGAAGGCCGACACCGTGTACACCACGGTGTTCTTGGCCGCGATGGTGATGATGTCGGGGAACAGGCTCTTGGCGATGGTCGGGTCGAAGTACTTCTCACCGATCCGCTGCCAGTCCGCCGTGAGGCCGATGACGATGATCGCCACCAGCCCCACGGCGTAGGCCGCGTACCTGAAGTTCCTGCTCCGGTTCCGCTTGGCGCGGCCGGAGCGGTACAGCTCGGGAACCGAGGTGTCGGACAGCTTCTCAGTTGGCCTTGATGAGCAGGGACTGGTCGGCATCGAAGTAGGGCTTGGTGAACAGCACCTGCTTCTCACGTTCCGGGGTGATGGTCAGCGACGAGACGACGATGTCGCAACCACCGGACGACAGGTTGCCGAGGATGCCGTCGAAGTCCGAGTCGATGACGTCGAGCTTGGCGTCCATGGTGGCGGCCATGGCGTCGATCAGCTCGATGTCGAAGCCGGTGTACTGCAGGCCGCGGGGTCCCTCGCCCTCGAACTCCATGGGGGCGTAGGGGATGTCCGAGCACACCTTGAGGGTCTTGGTACCGGCCACCGTGGATGCCTCGGGGCCGGGTCCGGGATCGGCACCGTCCTTCGGGAAGTACTTGGCGTAGAGCTTGTCGTAGGTGCCGTCCTTCTTCACCTCGGCCAACGCGGTGTTCAGCTCGCCCTGGAGCTTGGCGTTGTCCTTGGCCACGGCCATGCCGTACTGCTCATCGGTCTTGTAGGTCTCGACGACCGCCACGCTCTTGTCCTTGGTGGCCCGCCCGGCGTTGACGGGCAGGTCCTGGAGGATGCCCTGGATGTCGCCGGACTCGAGCGCTCCGAAGAGGCCGTCGGTGTCGGCGAACGACTTGATGGTGGCGCCCTTGGGCTTGTGGGCCTTGGCGTAGGTCTCGCCGGTGGTACCCGTCTGCACCCCGATGGTCTTGCCGGCGAGCTTGTCGAGCTGCACGTTGGAGGTGCCTGGTGCCAGCGTGGTGGTGGTCTTGTCGCTCGAGGTCGTGCCGCCCTCGCTGTCGCTCTTGGAACAGGCCGCGGCTCCGAAGATCAACGTGGCGGCAAGGCCGATGGCGAGCATCGGGCGCAGGTTGGGATGACGCATGTGGGGAATCCTCCAGAAAGGTGAGATCGTGAACGCAGGGCCACGACTCGGCGCAGCGTAGACAAACTCCATTGCAGGAATGTGAACGACGTTGGTCAGGGCGTTCTTTCGGTCTGGCAGGCTTTCCCGATGCTCGCCCCCCTTTCGGAGCAGTGGGACACCGCCCTTCGCAGTGGTGATCCCCTCCTGTTCCCCGGTTACGCCGAGAGATTGTCCGACCTCGACCACGAGTCGGTGATCACCGGAGTGGTCGGCACCGACGCTCGCGGGTACGTCCTGATCGAGGGCGACTTCGACGTCATCGGCGGATCCATGGGCCTGGTGCACGGCGAGAAGGTGGTCCGGGCCTTCGATCGAGCGGTCGAACGGCGGTTGCCGGTCGTCGTGGTCACGCGGTCGGGTGGGGCCCGGATGCAGGAGGGCATGGTCTCGCTGATCCAGCTGGCCCGGACCGCCGCTGCGGTGGTCCGCCACCAGCAGGCCGGGCTGCTGTCGTTGTCGGTGCACCTCTCCCCGACGACGGGAGGGGTGTTCGCGTCGTACGGCTCGTTGACCGACCTCCGGGTCGTCGAGGCCGGGGCGGTCATCGGGTTCGCCGGGCCCCGAGTGGTGGAGCAGGTCACCGGTGAGCGACCTGACGACTCCTCGCACAACGCTACGTCGGCCTTCGCCGCCCACCTGGTGGACGCCGTGCTCGAGCCGGAGGACCTCCTGGCCTGGGTCGAGGTAGCCCTCGGTCATCGGGACCGACCGTTGGAGGTGTACCGACCGCCGACGCTCCTGCACGCGGTGGACGCCGGCTCGGCCCCGTCGCCGGCGTGGGCCGAGGTGGAGGCGTCGCGGCGAGTGGGCCGTCCGAGCGGCATCCAC
>JGI24770J26754_10002427_pt1 | contig 12909 bp, 7 predicted proteins | sample LakOneMetagenome_FD_26754 | JGI IMG/M metagenome (IMG submission 26754) | reverse complement strand
TTATTATTTTTATACACCTGGATCTTTATTTCGGAATGTACCGGGTTTGGATAAAGAAGTACAATGCTGCTGGTTTCAAAATCAATCTCGCGTATGGGAGAATAAGAAAATGCGCCATTTATATCTACCATTTTCAGGCGGTAATAATTTTTACCATTACCCGGATCAGGGTCAGTATACCTGTAATTTTTTATAGTTGAAGTACCGGCCTGTGCAGGAACATTTCCTAAAATTTTAAAACTATTTCCATCCGTGCTTCGTTCTGCCTGGTAATAAGAAAGGTTTATTTCATTGTCCACTTTCCAATTTAATAACACACTGGTTTTTTGTTTGGTTGCCGTGAAATCCAGTAACTGAACGGGCAACACAGTTTCTCTTTTTATATAAATATATTTATACAGGAAATTATTGAAATGATATTGCTCCGGCTGATCATCATCGGGGTTCACTTCTATATAAAAATTATACAAACCTTCTTCCAGTGATGTAAGGTTGGCCAGGAATTTCACTTGTACTGTATCGCCCGGTAACAGTGCTTTTGTGCGCGGTACATCAAAAGAGTATGCAACATTATTCGCGTCGTACAACACCATTTTTATTTTTAATGGCGTGAATGCGGCATTACTGATATTTTTAAATACCACGTATCCCTGTAACGTATCAAATGCCAAATTCGTTGCATGCATAAAATTCAATGAATCGGGGATGCTGATACCCAATGAAGGCATCAGCGCGCCCTCGGGTACAGGTGCATATTCCACGCGCCAGTCGTGCAACTGGAAAGGTTCTGTAGTAATAGAATCCTGCGTATGCATCGCAATTGTGTATACGGGTAAACAGCAGCATCAATCGCGGAAATGTCCTGCTCATTTTGTGATTTATCAATGGTATAAAAAACAGTATCCTTTCCATTTTTATCAATGCCAATAATATCCATCGTGGTGACATTATTTTCATTTACACTACTGCCATTCCAGATCGCTTTATTCCAGGCTTTTCCCGGGCCAAACCTCGGAGAAGTAATGGTAGCAAGCGTATCCGTTGTTGGAATATTTTCAGAAACAGTGATGCGATCATATAAACCTTTGGAAAAAACAGAAACTGGTTTATAATCAGTACTGTCATTCTTTTTAAAGATCATTACAAAAGTACGCGGGTAAGTAAATGAATCGATCAATGTTCCCTGGTCTTTCAGGCGATGGTACAATGAATTGTTATGCCCATAAATTGCCGTGTCTTTAGCCCATACAGTCGGCGCCCAGTCTATATTTCCAAGATCATAAATTTTTCTTGCCACTACATAATATCCATTGTTCACATAAAAATCAAGGAAGTCCATTGCATTTTTCCGGGTAGCAGCGGATTGGGTACTGTATTCAAAATTGTATAAACGGCTCGGATCACATACAGGGCCGGCATTATAAGGCTGCGTAAGGTTAGGCACCGCTTTAAAAGTCAACGGATCAAAAATGGAGAAGATGATCGAGCTACCAACACATGCACTGGCTGCAATTTGATTTCCATTTACATGCACACTAAACTGGTAATCTTCTGTACCGCTTGTCGGGTAAATGGATTGCAACACATACACATTGGTCAGCACCTTATCAAAGGAAAATGTGCGTGAAGAATCAAGTATAATATTTTTCAAACTTGATTCTGTATGCTGAAAATAATGTGCCTGTTCAAAGCCCGGGTTCCCCGGATTTTTATGGATAAATGAAAACTGGTTCCAGGGCGCATTGGCACTATCCACCGCCACGCGCCAGTAATAAACCGTGTTATTCAAAGCCAGTGGAATATTGGTAAATGAAATAATACCTGCAGGCCCAACTACGCGCCGGGTAAGCTTCTGAGCGGAATTGAATAATGCCGTCGTATCCATTTCCATGATGTATTGTTTGATGGAATCAATGGCATTTGCCGTGGACGCATTTAAGTCAATTACATCTTCCGTAATGATAGAATAATTATACGGCGTTACGGGTAACAAAGCCGCGTCCGTTACGAAAAATGTAGTGGTGCATATATTATTATTTTCACTTAGTTCCGCTTTTTCTTTTTTATCATCAATAAAAAATGTGACAGAATTTTCACCCTTATCGCGGTTACTGACAATGGGTATTTTTATATAAATAGAATCCCCGGAATGTACCGGCGGAATGACTGTGGTAAACACTTCCAGGCTATCCCCATCCGGGAATTTCCGGGAAAGCGAGATGTGCACGGAATCATCATTAGCACGGCCTAAATTGTAATAATTTATTTTTAATACAACCGAATCATTTGCTACGGTGAGCGGGTTATTTAATACCCGGATACTATTCGTATCAACCGCGTAATCCGGTAATGGAAAACTATTCAAATGCAATGAAGGATCGCCATGCAATACAAATTGTTCCGCATGAAATCTTCCATAAAAATCATCCGGGCCTGTGTAATTTAAAAACTGTTTCACTGCTTCAATGGAAATTTCTCCCAACCCTTTTCCATATTCACTATACGACGCGGCTTTATAATATTCCTGTGTAAGTATATCTAAATAACTCACTATGCCAAAACTACTGTTGGCCTGGTAAGCAATCGCACCCTTCTCCGGCTCCAATACAAATTTTTCAGAAACTGTTGACCGGTACTGAGCCCTGTTCGGATCATAATCAAATATATTCCCGGCCTTGCAACCATTTACAATGAAAACCGGGTAACGCCCGGTATTGCTATATTTGGACGCATCATCCAAATTGAAATCAAGATTCGAAGAAGATGAATGCCCGAAATATTCAACGAGCGCACTGCCTTCATTAAATGTATTGGTAAAATTGGCAATCGCCTGCGGATAACCAACAGGATCGCCGGTTTTGCTATAGCTGGTTACATTTCCGCCAAACAATGTATCGCTGATTATTTTCGCGTATGCTTTTGTAAATGAATCTAAAATATTTCCCAGGTCAGGGTCTGATGCACCGGTTAATTGCAATACATTTTTCATCCAGCTTTTTTCATCCACTGTTTGAATAGTGTCCCGCTGGCTGGCTTCAAACTCTTTTACTTTTTGTAAATAACTGCCTATTTCACCAACTGATATCGCGGACAGCCTGCCAATAGGCGTTGCTGCGACTGCACTGTAATCATTGGATGAAAGTAAATTATCAGAACCCGGATCGCCAAATGTAGGCACCAAATTTATTTGAGATGAAACGGCCTGGTTACTGTATGGCCTGTTTTCAATATAGCTCACGCCCTTACCAATGAGGAAAGCAAATTTTGGTGGCGCGGAAAAATTTTCCCTGCCAAAACGCAAAAAGTTTTTAATGGATAAAGGATGCCATTGCAGGCCATACGCAAACTGGTCCGTGATATCTTCTATATCAATTACGCGGGAAATAAAATGTCCACCGGAATCAGAAGCCCGGTAATCGCGGTATTGATCCACATAATTTTCGCTGCCACTACCCAGCAATAAACGATTTGTAATAATTAAAAAATCACCCTGGTTACCTGTTTTGGAAAAATCTGTGAATTGCCTTTGGCGGATAAGCGAAATATTTTGTGCCGTGCTTCCATCCGGCCGTACGAGCGCGAAACGCGCTGCTGCTGCGGATGGTGGAATGTAAAAGCGCAATGTATCCGGAACATCTGTATTCGCCGTATAGCGTTTTAAATTGGTGAGGTCATATAAAACAGGGACCGTGCCATTTGCATTAAAATTATAAATTTTTAAAAGATGCCCGGTATCAGAAGCGCTTACATTGAACTCAAAAGAACTGCGCCCGGTAAAATTAAATGTATGCGGGTAATTCAATTCAATACTTACTACTTTCAATTCATTGTCACCTTCTATGCCCAGGTTTTTAGTTAAAAAAGAAGCCGTATCATTTTTAATCCTGCCAGCGGGAATATTAGGTATAACAATTTTTGAATAAGCAAAATAATCGAGCGGAAATTGTGTCAATGAATCATTATTCAACAACAGTTTTACATTGCGGTAATGCGGCGAATTTCCAATAATATTTATGGTTGCCGTCATGGCCCGGCCATTTGTATCCATATATAATTTCAATGCATTCCAGGGTATATCCTGTGTGCCACAGCCGCAACTGGCGGGGTTTACAGGCCGGCTGGCCCAGCCTTCACCAATATCATAGGTAGAAGAAAATAATTGCTGTTCTTCATACACACCGATGCCCGGGTTTAAATAAGACCTGTAATGCCGGGCAACTGTATACATAAAAATTATCGGCCTGGATCGTTGCACCATTCACATCATTGATAGACTGTACAAGCCTTTTATTATTCGCTGAATTATTTGAAGTAAGAAAATAAGAGGCGGTATCTGTTTGCAAATTCCAGGTGTCATCCATTTGATAGGTACTGTCAGGATACAATTCTTTATCGGGTTTTCCGTTGGCTATTTCACCCCAAAATTCTATGTAATCGCCGGGTGATAAAATACCCGTTGGCTTACTGGTATAAATGGGTTGCTCCTTTCCATCTTTCCATAATTGAAATTGCTCTGCAGGTACATTTCCCAAACCACTTGCTGTTAATGTTGCCTGTGAAATGCGTACAACACCATTGGAAACCGGCCAGCCTACTGCATCATAGCCAAAAGGGCCAAGGCTGAATTTATAATACGTTTTAGAATAATCGATCCACTCATTGCGATAAGATTGTGCGCTAAGGTTGCCTGCCAAAGCAAAAAGCAATAAAAACAGGAAGTAAATTTTTTTCATAATAGCGGGCTTGGGATAGGGTTTCAAAACTGAAAATAAACCAATTCAGGCAACTGTACAATTTAATTTTCCTTAAAAAAAATCGTATTGTAATAGTTTATATACGCAGAATTAAAAAGGAAAATAAAAAGCCAGCCTTTATTTTTGTAGAAACTGAAAGGAACTCATGAATGTAATTAAAGAACTGGAATGGCGCGGGATGATCCAAAATATAATGCCGGGCACGGAAGCACAGTTGCAAAAAGAAATGACCACCGCTTATATCGGGTTTGACCCGACTGCAGACAGTTTGCATATTGGAAGCCTGGTACAAATTATTTTACTTATACATCTTCAAAAAGCCGGGCATAAACCCATTGCCCTGGTAGGTGGCGCGACCGGCATGATCGGCGATCCTTCCATGAAAAGTGAAGAGCGGAATTTATTGGATGAAAAGCAATTAAATATAAACCTGGAAGGCATACAAAAACAACTGGAAAGATTTTTGGATTTTGACGAAAGCAAAAAAAATGCTGCAGCAATTTTAAATAATTATGACTGGTTTAAAAATATTTCATTCATAGAATTCCTGCGCGATACCGGGAAACATATCACGGTGAATTATATGATGGCAAAGGATAGTGTGAAAAAAAGAATTGAAAATGAAACAGGAATCAGTTATACAGAATTTGCCTACCAGTTGATGCAGGGTTATGATTTTTTTTGGTTGTATGAAAATAAGAACTGCAAGCTGCAGATGGGAGGAAGTGACCAGTGGGGAAATATCGTTACCGGCACGGAATTGATACGCAGGAAGACCGGGGGCGAAGCATTTGCATTCATCTGCCCATTGATTACAAAAGCAGATGGGGGGAAATTTGGTAAAACTGAATCAGGAAATATCTGGCTGGATGCAGAAAAAACTACTCCATTTCATTTTTATCAATTCTGGTTAAATGCTTCTGATGAAGATGCTAAAAAATGGCTTTATGTTTTTACTTTTCTAAAAAAAGAAACCATTACTGAAATCATTGCGCAGCATGATGCGGATCCTTCCCGGAGAATTGTACAAAACAGGTTGGCCAAAGAAGTTACACAGTTTGTACACGGCAATGAAGCTTTACAAACAGCAGAAGAAACTACCCAAAAATTATTTGCCAACAAAAATGCTTCAGCAGAGGCGTTGAGCCTGGAAGACCTGGAAAGTATGGAAGGAATTATCAAAACAACTTTTGATGCGGAACTATTGAAATCAGGAGTTGATATCACTTCATTTTTATCAGGCAGCAAAATATTTCCCAGCAGGTCAGAAGCCAAAAAGATGGTACAAAATGGCGGCATCAGTATCAACCGTAAAAAAAGAGATGAATTGCAAACCATCATCAATGATGGATTTTTATTGCATGAGAAATATATCCTTGTGCAGAAAGGAAAGAAGAATTATTTTTTAGTGGAAGTCTCCTAAACAAAAATAAAAATGAAAAAAGCACTCCTGGCAATTGGGCTTTTATTCCTGTCCAATACTTTCATGACATTCGCCTGGTATGGGCACCTGAAGTTTAAACAAATGAACTGGTTTAGCAGTTTGGGTTTATTCAGTGTGATTTTAATTAGCTGGGGAATTGCATTTTTTGAATATTGTTTCCAGGTACCCGCCAACCGGATCGGCTTTGAAGAAAATGGCGGCCCTTTTAATCTTTGGCAATTAAAAGTCATACAGGAAGTGATCACCCTGGTTGTATTTACGCTTTTCTCCGTTTTCTTTTTTAAAAACGAGACCCTGAGGCTGAATCATTTGATTGGCTTTGGTTTTTTAATTTTAGCCGTATATTTTATTTTTAAAAAATAGGGCTTATAAAATTGTTGAAATTCACATTCACTTTTATTTTTAAGAACATCTTAGTAACATGAAACTACTTTTTGCAATTTCCGTTTTTTGCATGCTCATGGCCTGCAATCAAGGTACACCTGCCAATAACAAAGCAGATTCAATCATTAAAAAAAATGTAACTGAGGAACGTACAACAATTAATCCCAGGCCGGTTCAAACTTATCATGAAACCAAAAAAAGTTTTGAAACAACGGATGAATTCAATGTGGCATTGTATGAAACCAAAAGTGTATTCAGGTACCTGATCAAAGTGTCCTATAAAAACCTGGATGTAGAAGATACGTTACGCATTCCAAACTTTGGCATCATTCCAACTGTTGCTATCATGAAAGGAGATCAGCGGCCATCCTGCATTGTTGGTTTCCTGGATAAGGACAGTTCATTCAAAGAATCCAAGCTCATTTATTTTGAAGANGATTTGATAAAAATTCATGTATTGAAATATTATGGCGTAAGCACTACAAGAACGCCGGCCGGGTAAACTTTTTCCCGGCTTATTCTCTTCATTGTAACCGTTATTTTTTAAACCAATTTTAAAATGATTGATTAACTCATTATGGAAATAGTATAACCATGCATCCCATGAAAAATATATGTGCAAAATCGATCCGGACTATTTTTTATAAAAAAATTACTATTCGTATTTTTCATTTGTTTCCTGCATTGTTATGCGAACGCGCAAACTGATTTTTTTAAAAAATTATCAGGCGCGGCAATTACGCTAACTGCCCAGCCTGTGACTTATGATCCACAATATTTCGTGATCAGCTATCCCAATGGAGATGTGCCCGCAGATAAAGGTGTTTGTACAGATGTGGTCATCCGTGCTTACCGGAAGCTGGGNATTGATTTACAAAAAGAAGTNCATACNGATATGGTTTCNTTTTTTTCANTGTACCCGCATCTCTGGGGTTTACAACATACNGATACAAATNTTGATCACCGGCGCGTACCNAACCTGATGANATTTTTTGAAAGAAAAAATGCAGCATTATCTATTTCANCAAATGCTGCGGATTATCAACCCGGAGATATAGTTTGCTGGGACCTTGGTAAAGGCATCACACATATCGGCATCGTTGTGGACCGTAAATCTNTTGATGGTAAAAGAAATTGTATTGTTCATAATATCGGCGGCGGCCAGGTACTGCAGGATTGTTTATTTCAATTTAAAATTATCGGGCACTACAGATTTAAAAAATAAAATCACCAATTGTAACCGGCTCCAAAAAAGTTTGTAAGAAAAAAAGCCTGACTATTTTTAAAATAATTATATAAGGTTTTTAGCAGTTAATTTTTTGTATAAAAAAAATGAGGCCGCCCCGCATGGCAACCTCATTACACAACCTGGATTTCCGGTGAACTATTTTTCCTTCGTGAATTTCACAACCGTCTTTACATTTTTTTCATTCAGATAAATAAGCTGGTACATTCCATCCGGGTATTGAGCAAGATTAATTTTGAGTTCATTATTCCCTGCAATACTTACACCTTTTATGTTTTGCAATACCTGGCCGTTCATGCCTGCAAGCTGCACGGTATAAGGCTTAGCGGATTTCATATTAAAATGCAGTATGGTGAAATCCCGGGCCGGGCTTGGATATACCGATACCGTGAATGGTTTTTCATCTGCTGCCACATTCTTATCATCACCCGCTGGTGCTGTATTGGAGAATGAATTTTGAAAACCCGTAATCAAATTCACATATAGATAAGTGGTTAGAGATTGGGCACAACCATTCGATTTTTTCACAGAAACATTGCCGGCTTTTAAACCCCAGTCGACCTTTATTTGGCTGGTATTTTGCCCCGAGGTGATCGTCGATTTTACAGGAACTGTCCAGGTATAATTCACACCCTCTGTAAATTCTGTGGAATAATCCAACCCAAACAGAGGTGCAAGTACATTGGTAAGCCCTGAAATATAAGCGGGTTTTGAAGGCGCTGCATTCAGTGTTTTTGATGTGCCCATACTTATACCACATGAATTCCCCGACACAACTGATACCGAGCCGGAAGTAAAACTGGTGGGTGGTAAAATCGTGATAACAGAACTATCTGAATTTGCATTTACAAAACTAAAACCTGCCGGCAAAGTCCATGAATAATTGGTTGCTGTACTAACAGGGTCAACAGATAAAACAGCAACTCCCGGATAGCAAACCCCTTTATTATCCGCATCGGTACTATTTACCATTACGGGACGAACCGGTGCAACCACACTGCCATTAATTACATTGAAAGACTGCTGCGCTGTACAACCTTTTGCATCCGAAATTGTGTAAAGTGATGAACCCGGGCCCTTTACAAAAGTGCCAGTTCCGGTGTATGGTAAATTTCCACCTGTTCCACTAACGTATACATTCGTGGTAGAATTTTTACAATACATATTATCCGCGGTAATACTGGTTTTTAGAATATCAGGTTGTGTCACGGTAAATGTTGCCACTGCATTACAGCCACCATAAGAATTAATAGTAACTGTATAATCAGCGGGTTTCAGGCCCGTAATAAAAGATTCCGCAGAGGAGAACGGAGGCGCTGAGCTTTTCCATGAATAGCTGAAAGGCCCGGTACCACCACCTGTTTGCACATTGATGGTTCCATTTTTTTCACCAAAACAATTTACGGGAGTTATGGATGCCGAGATAACCGGGCTGCTGTTGATGCCTTCCCCGCTTACTGATACATATGAGGTCTGGAAACCCGCACTGTTAATTGGTATCAATGCTGCATTCGTATTTTCAACTACAGGTGAAAATTTCACATACACTGTTTTATTAAAGTTATTTCCATAATTCGTAAATACTACTGAATCAGTAAATGTGCCGGTTAAAAACTGAGAAAATTTATACCCGGTTGCCGGGCCGATGATAACTGGTGCACCATATAGATTTGATCCGCTTGCACTAAAAGATTTTGATGCGCTTAAACCATTCACACAGGTCGTATCAAAATTGGGCAATGAACTATCTGAAACTGTGAACATGCTGCCGATTGTATTAACACGTAAAATAGTAGTCGCTGACTGGCCACAATTATTTTGTGCCAATACACTTACATTTCCGGAAATCACACCCCAGTTAACATTTACAGAAGAAGTACCCTGCCCGGAAATAATTGTTACCTGTGCAGGAAAGGTCCATGTATAATTTAGTCCTGTAATTTGTGAGACAGAATACGTAATATTTTTTTGTGAGGGCAAAATGGAAACAGGCCCGATTATCTGAGATGGCGCAGCCGGTAAAGCAGAAAGATTTTTTATTAATGTACCGGTGCTCACCCCGCAAACATTGGCTGACACTACATTTAAAACACCACTGGTAAAATCGGCCGGTGCATGCATTACAATAGAACTACTATCCGCAGAAGCAGAAACGATGCTGCAGTTAACAGGTAGTGACCATTGATAATTGGTTGCACCACACACAGTATCCACATAAAAATTAAAATCGCCGCCATTGCAAAGGCCGGTAGAATCTGAATTTACACTGAATACCTGGACAGGTTTCGGAGGAACGACCATCGTTCCGTTATTGATCTGTATGGTCCTGTTAATTGAACAGCCATTAGAATCAATCACGGTAAAATTCCTGTTACCGGCACTTGTAGGAATTATACCTGTACCAATATAAGGCATTGTTCCTCCTGTAGCTGTAACTGTAACATTTGCAAAACCATTTTTACAGATCATGGAATCTGCAGAAATACTTACCTGCAAAAGATCAGGCTGCGTGATCGTATAATCAGCAGATGAGCGGCAGCCACCTTTGGAAAATAAATCCAGGTGATAATTGCCGGGAACCAGGCTATCAATATTTTTATTCGTGGAAGAAAATTTTAGTACCGGCTCAGACCAGGAATAGGTGTATGCATTGCTGCTATCATCCAGTTGCAGTGAAATATTACCGTTCTTTGAATTATAGCAGGAAACGTTCAGTACATTGGCCTGAACATCTACAAAACTATTCACCACTGTACCTGAAATATCCAGCAGGATTGAATCCTGTGACATGGCTGTAATTGGTAGGNCAGTTGTAAATGTACCTGTATCACTGGTATTTAATTTTACATGNACTTGTTTGGAAAACCTGTTTCCATAATCACTGATGGTCAATGAATCTTCGAATGCAGAATCAGAAAATGAAAAACTATATCCTGCTGCAGGGCCAATTTGAACGGGTTCATTATTCATAAAGTCCCCGGATACTNTAAACGTTTTAATTGAATTACTGNTGATACAAACTGTATCAAATGCAGCCAGTGATGAAGTATGAATACCTANATTTGAATGTATACTATCAGGGCGGGCAAATTCTATCAATTCAAAAATGACATTTTCTTCCCCATTATTTTTTATATAAAAATCTGATTGGCGGCTTGCACGCTGCCCAAAATAGGCATCATATAAGGTAACGGAAGCTGTTTTCCAATATCCCGTATTATTGCATTGAATACTCAATCCTTCTTTATCTGTTGAATCTGCCGCATCATAAAATAATTTCCATGCACCATTTCCTTTATCCAGATAAATAATATCCAGCGTAACCGGGTATTGTGCATTCAATGGCTCATTTTTGAGGAATGCAGAATCCATCATAAAATATAAGCCATCTTTATTTTTTGCCAAATCAAACCCTCTNCCAAAACGCCCATACACAGTGGTGGCGCTATCTGCGGACTGTATATTCCAATACCCTGCACTTGTTTCATTNGGTGTAAGCTGGTGNAGGTAGCGGTCATAATTACCGGGGAAAATTCTCCAGCCCACATCATTAATACCTTTTGATAGCCTGTTGCCCATTTCATTTTTAGATGCNGATTTAAGATCATCCAGTTTGGCACCATAAGCCGAAAAACTATCCAGGATTGACAGGTAGCGATTATTCTGTTGGCGTTTTGCTTTTCCAAACCGGCTTTCCGGGAATCTTTCTGTATCAGCTGCGTCCAATCCATCTTTTAAGGCACACATCGCATTGGTACTTGTTGCGGGATCTTTCTGGCCTGCATACCGGTTAAAGAAAAAGTAAGCAGGATCATAATAAGGATCATCGATCATGTCATAATTCTGGTTACTCCAGTCAACGCCCCAGTAAATACAATTTGCAAGAACAGCAAAAACATTTTTATACTTACATGCATTCCACCAGCCGGAGGAGAGCCCATCACCACCGATCTCGCTGCGTGCCCGGATATAGCTGCCGTCTGTCCTGGCTTTATTTAAAAAATCCAGTAACCACATCGATTTATCCAATTCATCATTTAATTGGTAAGCCTTTCCCAGGGAACCGGTCTTCATCCAGCCACCCGGGCAATTTGATTCAAGCCAGTTCATTTGGTTTTCACCCTGGTTAAGCGGGTTNCTTAATAAAGTAATTTTTGGATCTGTATTTTTATACTGGTTATAGTAGTCTAAAGTGAATTCTTTGAATAAGGAAAGAAATTGCTGGGCGGTAAGGTCATATTGCGGATCAACAATGCCTTTATAAGAAATGTAATCGCCTGTTGATCCGAAACATGGCTGCACNCCAATGATCCATTGGCGGATATTCCAGGGAAGTGAATCTACATGCCCTTTTACCCGGGCAATCATTTCACTGAAATATGTCCGGTAATTCATATCCATATAATAGGGAGCATACCCTATGGAATCACCTTTATCATTNNGCTCAATAACTTTGGGAACATTGCCNGTAGTATATAACCAATCCGGTGCATCCTCTTTTGTATACACCATAAAAGTCAGGGGCAGAGAATCATTTGCTGTNCTGTAAAGCACCGAATCCAGTGCATCCCAGCTGAATACGCCATGCGCTGNTTCAATTTGTTTCCACTGTACNTTACAAAGCCTTCCTTTTAATTCGGGTGATAAAGCTTTATTATTAAATGTAGTGAATGTCTCCCAGATGCCGAAGTTATCTGGTACCTGTGGATTACTTTGTGCAGTGCTTATAAATGGCATGACAAGCATGACAGCAAAACCTGCAATGAGAAGGTTTTTCATAAATATTTGGATATTGGACTACAAATATGTGTTAATAAATCAAACCACCAAAAAAAAATGATATGATAATTGACATATTAAAAAAAATTAATCTTTCAGTCACTTAGTCTTGCACGGCAAAGAAAAAAATACGTAGTTTGTATTTACAACATCAGATGTTGAATGAAAGAAAATAAAGAAATAGCTGCTTTGCTGCGATTAATAGATGACCCGGATGAAGAAGTGTATTCCTCCGTGAGTACGCGTATCTTTGACTTTGGTAAAAACATAATTCCAAACCTGGAAAATTTATGGGAAACCAC
>JGI24770J26754_10002424_pt1 | contig 12924 bp, 10 predicted proteins | sample LakOneMetagenome_FD_26754 | JGI IMG/M metagenome (IMG submission 26754) | reverse complement strand
CCAACTGCGCCTGGATTTGCTGCACCAGCACTCGTCGAAGTCGAATCCGATGGGGCCGGATTTCAATTACGCCGAGGCATTCAAGAGCCTGGATCTGGCCGCCGTGAAAAAGGACCTGACCGCCTTGATGACGGACTCCCAGGAATGGTGGCCCGCCGACTTCGGGCATTACGGCGGGCTGTTCATCCGCATGGCCTGGCACAGCGCCGGCACCTACCGCATCGGCGATGGCCGCGGCGGCGCCGGACGGGGCCAGCAGCGCTTTGCGCCGCTCAACAGCTGGCCGGACAATGTCAGCCTCGACAAGGCGCGCCGCCTGATCTGGCCGATCAAGCAAAAATACGGCGACAAGATTTCGTGGGCCGATCTGATCATCCTCACCGGTAACGTGGCCTTGGAAAGCATGGGCTTCAAGACCCTGGGCTTCGGGGGCGGGCGGCCGGATGTGTGGGAACCGGACAACGACGTGTACTGGGGGCGCGAATCCAAATGGCTCGGCGGCGACATCCGCTATTCGCGGGGTTCGCCCGGGGTCGAAGGGCATGGCGTGATCGACAAGGACGACGACAGCGAAGTGCCGCACTCGCGCGACCTCGAAAATCCGCTGGCGGCCGTCCAGATGGGCCTGATCTACGTGAACCCGGAAGGTCCGGACGGCAAGCCCGATCCGCTGGCCGCCGCCGTCGACATCCGCGAAACCTTCAGCCGCATGGCGATGAACGACGAAGAGACGGTGGCGCTGATTGCCGGCGGCCACACCTTCGGCAAGACCCATGGCGCGGCGCCGGCCGAGCACGTGGCGGAAGAACCCGAGGCGGCCCATCTCGAGGCGCAGGGCTTCGGCTGGCACAACAGCTTCGGCAGCGGCAAGGGCCCCGATACCATTACCAGCGGCCTNGAAGTGACCTGGAGCAAGTCGCCTACCCAGTGGAGCAACAGTTACCTCGAAAACCTGTTCGGCTTCGAATGGGAACTGTCAAAAAGCCCCGCCGGTGCGCAGCAATGGGTCGCCAAGGATGGTGGCGAACTGATCCCCGATGCGTACGACGCGTCCAAACGCCACCGTCCGACGATGCTGACGACCGATCTTGCCTTGCGCCTCGACCCGGTGTATGAACCGATTGCGCGGCGCTTCCTGGAAAACCCCGACCAGTTGGCCGATGCCTTCGCGAAGGCCTGGTTCAAGCTGACCCATCGCGACATGGGGCCGCGTGCGCGCTATCTCGGCCCGGAGGTGCCGGCCGAAGTATTCACCTGGCAAGACCCGATTCCCGAGGTCGACCATGCGCTGGTCGATGCGCAGGATATTGCCGCNCTCAAGAGTAAAGTGCTGGCNTCNNGCCTGACGGTCTCCGANCTGGTGTCGACGGCCTGGGCCTCGGCCTCGACTTTCCGCGGTTCCGACAAGCGCGGCGGGGCGAATGGCGCGCGCATCCGCCTGGCGCCGCAAAAGGACTGGGCCGTCAACCAGCCGCAGCAATTGGCCAAAGTGCTGGCGGTGCTGGAAGGGATCCGGGACGAATTCAATGCGGGCCAGTCCGGCGGCAAGAAGGTGTCGATCGCCGACCTGATCGTGTTGGCGGGCGACGCCGGCGTCGAGCAGGGCGCCAGGGATGCCGGCCACGACATCACGCTCCCGTTCGCTCCCGGGCGCATGGATGCCTCGCAGGAGCAGACCGACGAGCTGGCCTTCATTCCGCTCGAACCGATCGCCGACGGCTTCCGCAATTACCAGAAGACCCGCTACAGCGTGCCGGCCGAGGCCCTGCTGGTCGACCGCGCGCAACTGCTGACCCTGACGGCGCCGGAAATGACGGTGCTGGTCGGCGGCCTGCGGATGCTGGGCGCCAACACCGGGCAGGCGCAGGAGGGCGTCTTCACCAGCCGGCCAGGGAGCCTGAGCAACGACTTTTTCGTCAACCTGCTCGACATGGGTACGCAATGGGACGCGGCCTCGGGCGACCGCGACCGCTTCACGGGGCGTGACCGCAAGACCGGCCAGCAGAAATGGACGGCTTCGCGGGTCGACCTGGTCTTCGGCTCGAACGCCCAGTTGCGCGCCATCGCCGAGGTGTATGCGGCAGCCGACGTCGGCAGGAAGTTCGTCGAGGACTTCGCCGCTGCCTGGACCAAGGTGATGAACCTCGACCGTTTCGACATCGCCCGCGCCGCTTGAGGCGTGCGCTTGAGGCGTGTTCAACGCAAAAAAGCCAACCCGGAAGGGTTGGCTTTTTGTTCGGGAACCGGTTCTAAAGAATCAGAACTGGTTCATCGTGTTGTGCTTGCCCGANGCTTTCAGGGCCGCTTCACCGCTGAAGTATTCCTTGTGGTCGTCGCCGATATCGGAACCCGACATGTTCTGGTGCTTGACGCAGGCGATGCCCTGGCGGATTTCCTTACGCTGCACGCCGGCGACATAGCCCAGCATGCCCTGGTCGCCGAAGTATTCCTTGGCCAGGTTGTCGGTCGACAGCGCCGCCGTGTGGTAGGTCGGCAGCGTGATCAGGTGGTGGAAGATACCCGCTTCGCGCGCCGCATCGGCCTGGAAGGTGCGGATTTTTTCGTCCGCCGCCAGCGCCAGTTCGCTGTTGTCGTAGTCGGTGCTCATCAGCTGGGTGCGGTCGTAGGCCGACACGTCCTTGCCTTCGTTTTTCATCTGGTCGAAGATCTGCTGGCGGAAGTTCAGGGTCCAGTTGAACGACGGGCTGTTGTTGTACACCAGCTTGGCGTTCGGNATGACCTTGCGGATCTCGCGCACCATGCCGCCGATCTGGGCGATATGCGGTTTTTCGGTTTCGATCCACAGCAGGTCGGCGCCGTTTTGCAGCGAGGTGATGCAGTCGAGCACGCAGCGCGCTTCGCCNGTNTCCGGACGGAACTGGAACAGGTTGCTCGGCAGGCGCTTTGGACGCAGCAGCTTGCCGTCGCGCTTGAGGACCACGTCGCCATTGCCCATCGCATCGAGCGAGACTTCTTCGACGTCGAGGAAGGAGTTGTACTGGTCGCCNAGGTCGCCCGGTTCGCGGGTGACGGCAATTTGCTTGGTGAGACCCGCGCCGAGCGAGTCGGTACGGGCCACGATCAGGCCCTCGTCCACGCCCAGCTCGAGGAAGGCGTAACGCACCGCGCGGATCTTGGCGAGGAAGTCTTCATGCGGCACCGTGACTTTGCCGTCCTGGTGGCCGCACTGCTTTTCGTCGGANACCTGGTTCTCGATCTGGATGCAGCAGGCGCCCGCCTCGATCATCTGCTTGGCCATCAGGTAAGTCGCTTCGGCATTGCCGAAACCGGCGTCGATGTCGGCGATGATCGGCACCACGTGGGTGACGTGGTTGTCGATTTTTTCCTGGATCGCTGCCTTGGCGGCGCCTTCGGCGGCGTCGAGCTGGCGGAACAGGCCGCCCAGTTCGCGCGCATCGGCCTGGCGCAGGAAGGTGTACAGCTCGCGGATCAGGCTGGCGACGGCGGTTTTTTCGTGCATCGACTGGTCAGGCAGCGGACCGAACTCGGAACGCAGGGCGGCGATCATCCAGCCCGACAGGTAGAGGTAGCGGCGGTCGGTGCTGTTGAAGTGCTTTTTGATCGAGATCATTTTCTGCTGACCGATGAAACCGTGCCAGCAGCCGAGCGACTGGGTGTACTTCGACGAGTCGGCATCGTAGTTCGCCATGTCCTGGCGCATGATCTTGGCCGTGTAGCGGGCAATGTCGAGGCCGGTCTTGAAGCGGTTCTGGGCGCGCATGCGTGCGGCGGACTCCGGATTGATCGCGTTCCAGGCGCTGCCTTCCTTGTCCTTGAGGGCGGCAATGGCTTGGATATCGTCTTGGTATTGTGACATGTGAATCTCCCAGGAATAGTGCAAATAAAAAGTCGTTCAACCTGACCAAATCATACCTGAACTGGTCACATTCTCNCTGTCTTATATAAGACATAGGAGTTAAATTATTCGTATAAAAAACAATGNCTTANGNATTNCTTACCATGATGTGATATCAATTTCCGGAAAATGGAACGATTGTGCCGCGCTTGCTGATCCTTCCATCCACATTGTGAAACGTCGTTTTAGTGGTGGAAATTCCCGCCGGCGCCGCATGTCCTGGAAATGAACCGCGCCGATCGTGCCGGGGCGCCGCTTTGCCTCTGCAGCGGACTATAATCGGCGCTCACTTCGGGGATAGACCATGCCGCACGAATCCGTTGGCCGACCGCCGGCGCCGCGCCTGCAGCCGGCCAAGCTGCTGCGCAGCAAATGGACCGCCGCCGCGCCGGTGGCCAAGGAAAAGCATTTCATCGTCACCGCCTTGCACCTGCCGGAGGCGCCCGATACCGGGATCGATACCGTCACGATGGAGGCGGTGCTGACCGGGCGCAGCTTCGTGCTGCGCTGGCGCGAACTGACCGACACCGCCCAGTGGCTGCAGGGCTGGCGCTAATGGCATGAAACAATTTGATGCCCCCACGACGCGCCAGGCGCTCCCCTTCGGCGACNTGATTGCGGCCATCGAACGCATGTTCGTCGCCGGCTGCGAGGTGCCGCCGCGGCACGTGCACAAGATCGGCAACCGCGAAGGCGAGCAGGGCACGGTGCTGATCATGCCGGCCTGGCACGCCGGCTACATGGGGATCAAGACCGTCAACATCTTTCCGGGGAATGCCGCACGCGGTCTGCCGGGCCTGTTTTCCACTTATATCCTGTACAGCGCCGCGACCGGCCAGCCGCTGGCCACGATCGACGGCGACGAGATCACGGCGCGCCGTACCGCCGCCGCGTCGGCGCTGGCCGCGCGCTACCTGGCGCGGCGTGATGCGCGGCGCCTGCTGGTGGTCGGTTCCGGCCGCGTGGCGCGGCTGCTGCCGGAGGCTTATCGCGCGCTGCTGCCGATCGAGGAGATCACGGTCTGGAGCCGCAACCCCGCCGCCGCCAGCCGGATGGCCGCAGAACTGTCGGCCGATGGCTGCAGCGTGCGCGCGAGCACGCAGCTGGAAGAGGCCGTGCGCCAGGCCGACGTCGTGTCGTGCGCGACGCTGGCCACCGAACCGGTGATCCGCGGCGCCTGGCTCCAGCCCGGCAGCCACCTCGACCTGATCGGCGGCTTCACGCCACAGATGCGCGAAGCCGATGATGACTGTTTCAAGGGCAGCGCCCTGTACGTCGACACCGTCGAGGCGCTCCAGAAAGCGGGGGATTTGCTGGGGCCGATGGCGCGTGGCGTGTTTGCGCCGACGGATGTGGCAGGCACCCTGGAAGCCTTGTGCCGCGCGCAGGCGGCGGGAAGGCAGTCCGACCAGTCGCGTACGGTGTTCAAATCGGTCGGCACGGCGCTGGAAGACCTGGCCGCCGCCATCCTGGTGTACGAAAGCGCTGCTGGCTGAAAGTGCGCACGACAGCAACCCTGATTGATAAATCTCAAATCCCCGGCCAAAGTCCTGGTAACGCCACTCGCCGTGACTAGACTGAGTTACTGCCCGTGCGATTGCAGCCGCCGGGCGATTGTCCAGTTTGGCGGAGGAAATAACATGAATAAATCTTTCAGGACCGGGCGTCGCACCGGGATCGCCGTGGCGCTGATTGCAACGGCAGCAGTGTCCGTCGCGGCGGCCGGCGGCTTGCGGGATTTCCTCGACAGCGAGAATCCCGTCAAGCGCGGCTATGCCATCGTGCCGCCCGGCGTCGTATTGAATCTCGCAGACAAGAACCGCGAGTTGGTCGGCCTGGGCAGCTATGTCGTCAACACCAGCGGTTGCGTCGACTGCCACAGTTATCCGACCTATTCGCCGGGAGGCGACCCGTTCAAGGGCGAGCCGGAACGGCTCAATGCCGAAGAGTACCTGTCCGGCGGCCGCCAGTTCGGGCCGGAGATCACGTCGGCNAATATCACTCCCGACAATGCGGGCAAGCCCGCNGGGCTGACGCGCAGGGAGTTCATCCAGATGATGCGCACCGGGCACAATCCCAAGGATCCGCCGGGCAGCATCGTGCAGGTCATGCCCTGGCCCGTATATGGCAAGAAGACCGAGCTGGAGCTCACCGCCATGTACGAATACCTGCGTGCGATTCCGTCCTTGCCGGACAATACCCATCCCGGGCCGTGAGCCGGCCCGGGGGGCGATCAAGCCAGCAGCTTGAGCAGCGCCTTGGCCGCCTCTTCCGACGAGGCCGGATTCTGGCCGGTGACGAGCTTGCCGTCGGTGAGCACATACGAGGCCCAGTCGGCGCCTTTCGAGTAGACGCCGCCGTTTGCCTTGAGCATGTCCTCGACCAGGAAGGGCACGACCTTGGTCAGGCCGACGCCTTCTTCCTCGGTGTTGGTAAAGCCCGTCACCTGCTTGCCCTTGACCAGCGGGCTGCCGTCGGCCGCTTTCACGTGACGCAGCACGCCCGGGGCGTGGCAGACCGTGGCCACCGGCTTGCCGGCGGCGGCCATCGCTTCGATCAGGGCGATCGAGGCCTTGTCCTCCGCCAGATCCCACAGCGGGCCATGGCCGCCCGGATAGAACACGGCATCGAAGGCGGCCGCGTCGACTTCGCCCAGCTTGCCGGTTGAAGCCAGCACCGCTTGCGCGTCGGCGTCGGCCTTGAAGCGCTTGGTCGCTTCGGTCTGCGCGTCCGGTTCGTCGCTTTTCGGATCGAGCGGCGGCTGGCCGCCCAGCGGCGAGACCACGGTGATCGCGGCGCCGGCATCCTTCAGGGTGTAATACGGCGCGGCGAATTCTTCCAGCCAGAAGCCGGTTTTCTTGCCGGTGTCGCCAAGTTGGTCGTGCGAGGTCAGTACCATCAATACGTTCATGTGATTCTCCAGTGGGTGAAACTTGATTATTCGGCGACGCGGACCACGAGCTTGCCGAAGTTCTTGCCTTCGAGCAGACCGGTGAATGCTTGCGGCGCGTTCTCGAGGCCGTCGACGATGTCTTCGCGGAACTTGATCTTGCCTTCCTTGAGCCATGCGCTCATCTGTGCATGGAATTCGCCATAGCGCGACCCGTAGTCGTCGAAGATGATGAANCCCTGCATGCGGATGCGCTTGGTCAAAATGGTGCGCGCCAGCAGGCCAAGGCGGTCAGGGCCGGCGGGCAGGGCGGTGGCGTTGTAGTCGGCGATCAGGCCGCAGACCGGCACGCGCGCCTTGGTGTTGAGCAGGGGCAGGACCGCGTCGAAGACGGCGCCGCCGACGTTCTCGAAATACACGTCGATGCCGTCGGGGCAGGCCGCCGCCAGCTGTTCGGCGAAATCGGGCGCGCGGTGGTCGATGCAGGCGTCAAAGCCGAGCTCGTCGACGACATAGCGGCACTTGTCGGCGCCGCCGGCGATGCCGACCGCACGGGCGCCCTTGATCTTGGCGATCTGGCCCACCAGCGAGCCGACCGCGCCGCTGGCGGCCGCCACCACGACCGTTTCGCCCGCTTTTGGCTGGCCGATGTCAAGCAGGCCCATGTAGGCGGTAAAGCCCGGCATGCCGAGCACGCCGAGGGCGCGCGAGGCCAGCCGCGGATCGTCGTCGAGCTTGTTCAAGCCGGTCCCGTCCGAGAGCGCATAGTCTTGCCAGCCGCTATAGCTGAGNACCAGCTGGCCGACCTGGAAGTCCGGGTGGCGCGACGCTTCCACGCGCGACACGGTGCCGCCGACCATCACGGCGCCGAGCGCGACCGAGGCGGCATACGATTTGGCTTCGCTGATGCGTCCGCGCATGTAGGGGTCGAGCGACAGGTACAGGGTGCGCAGCAGCACTTGCCCTTCCTGCGGCTGCGGCACCGGGGTTTCGGTCATGCGGAAGGTATTCGCGTCCGGGGCGCCGTGCGGGCGCTGTTGCAGCACCAGGCTGCGATTGATGGCGGCGGTTTGTGGCATGGTCTGTTCCTTGTCGATATTAAAGGGCGGCTTCGAGAATGGCGCGGCTGACGGCGAGATCGATGTCGCCGTGTTCGCCGAGGCGGGTCATGCCGTGCGCGCCGAGCTGGCCGACGACGTCGTTGACGGCCGCCGTGCCCAGCCCGTAGGCCGCCAGGCGGGTCGGGATGCCGAGGCTTTCAAAGAAATTCCGGGTGGCGGCGAGCGCGGCGTCGATGCGCTCATCGTCGCTGCCCGCATCGATCCCCCAAACCCGCTGTGCATATTGAAGCAGCTTTGCGCGTTTTTTGTCGCGTTGGACATCGAGCAGGGCGGGCAGGACGATGGCCAGCGTGCGCGCATGGTCGATGTCGTACAGCGCAGTCAGTTCATGGCCGATCATGTGGGTGGCCCAGTCCTGCGGCACGCCGGCGCCGATCAGGCCGTTCAGGGCGAGCGAGGCGGTCCACATCAGGTTGCTGCGGGTGGCGTAATCCTCGGGCGCGGCGATGGCTTGCGGCGCGATCTCGACCAGGGTTTGCAGCAGGCCTTCGGCGAAGCGGTCCTGCGCCAGCGCCTGCACCGGATAGGTCAGGTACTGCTCGGTGATGTGGACAAAGGCGTCCACCAGGCCGTTGGCCACCTGTTTGGTGGGCAAGGTGTAGGTCTTGGTCGGATCCAGCACCGAAAATTGCGGGAACACGTGGACGCTGCGAAACGGCAGCTTGCTTTGGGTCGCCTTCAGGGTTACCACCGAACCGTTGTTCATTTCCGAGCCGGTCGCCGGCAGCGTCAGCACGGCGCCGAAGGGCAGGGCGCTGGTGATCTGCGCGCCGCCGGTTTCCAGGATGTTCCACGGGTCGCCTTCATAACGGGCGGCGGCGGCGACGAACTTGGAGCCGTCGATCACCGAACCGCCGCCGACGGCCAGCAGGAAGTCGATGTTTTCACCAAGGACCTGCTCGACCGCGCGCATCAGGGTTTCGTAGCTCGGATTCGGTTCGATGCCGGAAAACACGCTCACGCTGCGCTCGCCCAGGGCGGCGCGCACCTCTGCCAGCGTGCCGGTCTTTTCGGCGCTGGCGCCGCCCACCAGGATCAGCACGCGCGCCGCCGGCGGCACCAGCTGCGCCAGCTGGGCCACGGTGCCCTGGCCAAAAACGATGCGGGTCGGATTGTAAAAGTCGAAATCAAGCATGAATGCTCCTGTATTAGACTGGTCGTCTAGTAAGCGTGTCAAAAAAAGCGGCGCACGTCCGGCGTGCACCGCTGGTGTTCTTCAGTGCGACGCCGGCAGGCCGAGCATGGCGCGGGTGGCGCGCAGGGCGCCCTCCAGGGCGCTCGGCTCGCGCCGCAGCTTGGTCAGCAAGGCCGCGCCCAGCCACATTTCATACAAGGCCAGGGCGCTGTGCTGCGGGTCGGCGCCGGCGGCGATCGAGCCGTCGGCGACGCCTTCCTCGATACAGGCGGCCAGCCGCTGCACGATCTGGTTGGTGCCGCGCAAGAGTACGTCGCGCATCGCCGCCGACATGTCGGCCACTTCGCCGCTCAGCTTGACCACCAGGCACCTGCTGCCGGCGCAGCCATCGGCCGAGAGCGTCAGCCAGCTGTCCCAGTAGCGCATCAGCCGCGCGCCGGCGGGGGTGCCGTCGGCGGCCAGCAGCGCATCGAGTTCCCTCAGGTAGGCGCCGACATAATCGTCGAGCAGGGCTTCGCCGAACAGTTCCTTCGACTTGAAGTAATGGTAGAACGAGCCCTTCGGTACACCGGCGGCCGACAGGATCTCGTTCAGCCCCACGGCGGAGTAACCCTTGCCGGTGAGGATGACTTTCCCGGTGTCGAGGATGTGTTGCCGTACGCTGTGCTGGTCAGTGCTCATGCAAACGAGTATACCCTAAAATTAGACCAGTCGTCTTGAGGCGGCGGTTCTGTCCGCATGCCAGTCGCAACAGAGTGGCTATGTCGTTTCAGAAACGTTATTATCCGATTCGGGTATTTACAGGACGTTTTTGGCGGGGAGTAAGGTATGAGGGTAAAGCTGATCCACGCCTGGTTGGCTGCGGCTGGCGCGATGTTGACGCTGGCCCAAGCCGCCCACGGCGATACCGGCGTCGATTATGCGGAGGCGCTGCGCCGGTCGCGCGCCAGTTCGGGGACCGTGAATGGCGCCCGTCTCGATGCCCAGGCCAAGACCTTGCAAGCCGAGGCGCTGCGCCGCATCGACGGCCCGGACGTGCGCCTGTCCGGCTTTGCCGGGCGCGTCTCGACCACCCTCAGCGTGGACACCGGCAACGTCGCGCAGCTGGTCAATCCGGTGCTCGATTCGCTGCCGCCGCTGCCGGGCCTGAACCTGCCGGACATTCCACCGGCCTTGACCGTGGACCGCGTGTTCGACGTGCGTTCGCTCGGCGTGAGCTCGGTCTGGCCGATCTACACCGGTGGGCGCCTGGACGCGGTCAAGCAGATCGCCGCCGGCCGCGCCGACGAAGCCGGCGCCGGCGTGCAGGCGGCGCAGGACGAGGCCGCCACCCAGCTGGCGCAGCGCTATTTCACGGTGCAACTGGCGCGCAAGGCCGCGCAATTGCGTAGCGCCGCAGTCGACGTGGCCAGGGAACACCAGCGCGCAGCGCGCAAGATGGAAGGCGCCGGCCTGATCGCAAAGGTCGAGCGCCTCAAGGCCGACGTCGCCGTCGACAATGCCCAGCGCGAAGCGGCCAAGGCCGGCAGCGACCTCGAGCTCGCGCAGCTGGCCTTGCGCCGCCTGCTCGACGCGCCCGCGGCCATCCATCCCACGACGCCGCTGTTCGTGCATGCCGAGGCGCCCGGCTCGCTGGCCGCCTTTGTCGATGCGGCGATGGCGTCGAACGCGGCCTGGAAACAAATCGAGAGCAAGCGCAAGCAGGCCGCGGGCGCCCTGCAGCTGCAAGGCAAGGCCTTCAGTCCCACCGTGATCGGCATCGCCAACTACAACCTCAACCGCGGCAGCTCGGCGCGCGCCAACTGGCTGGTCGGCGTCTCGGTCAGCGTGCCCCTGGTCGAGCGCATCGACCGCGCGAAAATGCAGTCGGCCGCGCGCCTCGAGCAGCAGCGGGTCGAGGCCGCCGCCGAGCAGGCCGGGCGCGATATCCCGACGCTGGCCGAGAGCCAGTGGCGCGCCATGGAAGACGCGCGCCTGCGCTACCTGGCGATGGATTCGGCCATCGAGCTGGCGTTCGAGACGCGGCGCCTGGCGCAAGTCGCCTTCCAGAACGGCCAGGCGACTTCGACCGAGGTGGCCGACGCCTCGCTGAATTACACCAAGACCGCGCTCGAGCGCGCACAGGCGGCCTACGAGTACGTGCTGGCGCTGGCGCGCCTGCTCGCCACCACGGGCGACCCGGACCGCCTCTACGCGCTGTCGAAAAACGCGACCCACGTCGTCGACCTCACGAAAGACTAAGCACCATGGCCACCTCTTCCTCCAAACGCCCGCTGGCGCTTGCCGCCGCCGTTGTCGTCCTCGGCCTGCTCGGCTGGGGCGTGTACCAGGCTTTCCAGCCCACGCGCGACCCGGTGCAGGGTCAAATCGAAGCGCAGGAAGTCAATGTCGCCTCGAAGGTGCCGGGGCGCGTCGGCCGGGTGCATGTCGAGCTCGGGCAGACGGTGGAGCGCGGCGCGCTGCTGTTCGAGATCGACAGCCCCGAAGTACGCGCCAAGGTGGCGCAGGCCGAAGCCGCGCGCGACGCCGCCCGCGCCACCAGCGAAAAAGCCGAGGCCGGCGCGCGGCCGCAGGAAATCGTCGCCGCGCGCGCCAACTGGGAACGCGCCGAGGCCGGCGCCCGGCTGGCGCGCCTGACCGCGCAGCGCATCGGGGCGATGTACAGCGAAGGCGTGGTGGCGCGCCAGAAACGCGACGACGCCGACACCCAGGCGCGCGCCGCCACCGAACTGGCCACCGCCGCGCGCGCCCAGTACGAGCTGGCGCGCCAGGGCGCGCGCAGCGAGGACAAGCAGGCCGCGGCGGCCCAGGTGCGCCAGGTGGCCGGGGTGGTGGCGGAGACCGATGCCGCGCTGGGCGAAACGCGCATCATGGCGCCCGGACCGGGGGAGGTGACCAAGGTCGCGATCCAGGCCGGCGAGCTGGCGCCGCAGGGTTTTCCTGTGATTACCCTGGTCGATTTGTCCGATATCTGGGCGGTAGTGGCGTGCGCGAGGACGAGTTCACGCCGTTCGCCAAAGATACGCTGCACCAGGCCAGCATTCCCGCCTTGAACGTCAAGGCGCAGTTCAAGGTCAGCGCGGTGTCGCGCTGCCTGCGTTCGCCACCTGGCGCGCGGCGCGCCCGGGCGGCACCGACCTGCGTACCTTCGAGGTCAGGCTGCGCCCGACCGCGGCCGTGCCCGGGCTGCGGCCCGGCATGACGGTCGTCTTCGAGCGCTGAGCATTCGCGATGCGCCGCTTGACCCGCTCATCCCTGCTGCGCGAATGGCGCCGCCTGCGCGCCGATCCATGGGACCTGGCCATGCTCGGCGCCATCCCGCTGGCGCTCTACCTGCTGACCTGGTGGATTTTTTCAAGCGGCGTGGCGCGCGAGCTGCCGCTGGTGGTGCACGACCGCGACCAGTCAGTGCTCTCGCGCAGCCTGGTGCGCATGCTCGACGCGTCTCCCGGCTTGCAAGTGGTGCGCGCGGTGCAGAATGAAACCGAAGCGTTCGGCCTGATCCGCGCGCGCCAGGTCTTCGGCCTGGTCACGATTCCCGCCGACTTCCAGCAAACCGTGCAGGCCGGCGGCGCCATGCGCGTGCAATGGGCCTACAACGCCCAGTTCGCCTCGCACGCGGGCGCCATGACGCGCGACGTGCGCACCGTGGTGGCGACCGTGTCGGCCGGCATCGAAGCGCAGGCGCGCGCGAAACGCGGCGCCGGCCTGGTGCAGGCGGTCGCCCAGATCGAACCGGTGCGTACGCGCACCACGACCCTGTTCAACGAAAGCGGCAGCTATATTCCCTCGCTGGCGCTGCCGGTAGCGTTCAGCCTGCTGCATATTTTCGTGACGCTGGCGGCGGTCACCGCCATCGGGCGCGAATTGCGCGCCGCCAGCGTGCCGGACTGGCTGGGGG
>JGI24770J26754_10002419_pt1 | contig 12948 bp, 14 predicted proteins | sample LakOneMetagenome_FD_26754 | JGI IMG/M metagenome (IMG submission 26754) | reverse complement strand
GCACCCAGGTAATGATGTTCCAGACGATCGCGCCCATCAGCGCCGCGAAGATCACCGATGTGGTGACGATGCTCGGATCGATGATCCCCTTGCCGATCGTGCTGGCGACGGCGTGGCTGAAGAACAGGAAGGAAATGAAGTTGAAGAAGGCCGCCCAGACCACCGCCACTTGCGGGCTGAGGACGCGGGTGGAGACCACGGTCGCGATCGAGTTGGCGGCGTCGTGCAGGCCGTTCAGGAAATCGAACAGCAAAGCCACGCCGATGAGGGCAATGATGATGAAGGTGTAGCCTTCCATCAGGCGTGATCGATCACGATGCCCGAAATCTCGTCGGCGACGTCCTCGAAGGCGTCGAGCACCCGTTCGAGATGCCGGTAGACCTCGCGGTTGACGATGAAGTTCATCGGATCCTTCTTCGCTCCGCCGTCGATCAACGCCCGGAGCCCGGCGTCGTGCAGCACATCCGCCTGGCCTTCGAGATGCACGACCTGCTCGGTGATCTCGTGCAGCCGGGCGGCGTTGCGGCCGATGTTGCGCATCAGCGGAATCGCCTCAAGCACGAGCCGGGCGGCCTGGCTGGCGACATGGCCCATGTCGGCCATTTGCGGCTGGAAGCTGGTCACCTCGTAGAGCGTGATCGCCTTGGCGGTCTGCCACATCTCATCGATCGCATTGTCCATCGACGAGGTAAGCGCGGTGATCGCGCTGCGGTCGAAGGGGGTGATGAAGGAGCGGCGGACGGCCACCAGCACGTCGCGAGTGACGTCGTCCGCGGCATTTTCATGAGTCTCGATCGCCTGGCAGGAGGCCGGGATCGGCTCGGCACCCGCGACCATCTTCTCCAGCGCGTCCGCGCCGGACACCAGAATCTGGGCGTGGCGCTCGAACATGTCGAAGAAGCGGTCCTCCCGCGGCATGAGCTTGCGGACCAGTTTCAACATTCCGTACCCCCAGGAGAATCGGTTGACGCCCATCATGACAAGCGACGCCCGCGGATAGAGCGTCTCTTTGCGACTGTTTAATGACACTATGATGTCTTTGAGCTCAGGCTCCTCCACCGCCTCGGCGGCTTCCTCAGGCGTAAACCAGCGCAACTGCCGCTCGCCGCGCTCCGGCCAGTGCCGGAGCTGCCGCGTCACCAGCATCGGAAAGACGGTCACCATCGCCGGCACGTCGGGCCCAGCGCGGCGGCGCTTCATATANCGGAAGCTGCCGACCGGCTCCGGCGCGATGCCGCCNTCGACGCCCGCTTCCTCGAACGCCTCGCGCGCAGCGGTCTCGTAATTGCGGAAGGAGGAAATNGGATTGCCCTTGGGAATCACCCAGCGCCGCCGCTCCTTCGACGTGATCAGCAGGATTTCGAGCCTGCCCTCCCCGTCCGTCCGGTAGGGCAAGGCGGCATATTGGTGGATCAAGTGACGGTCTCTTCACGCACGGTCATTCTCGCTTGTTGACGCATCGAACGCACAATGGCCAGATCGGGCGCATGATAAGCCGACTCGCCGGCATGAGGGGGACATCGATGCGCCTGAAACTGCTTGNCGCCGCGCTGATCATCATGCCGGCCGCTCTGGTCTCCGCACAGAGCGGAAACGNNCCCNCCGTGGCGCCGAANCCGGCCGCCCTGACTGCNGACGGCATCCCGCCGGTGCCGCTCGAACTGGCGCAGCGGACGCGGCCCTATATGGAATTCCGGAGCGCGGGCTTTGCTGGCTGGAACGCCCGGGACCGCTCGATGCTGATCACCACNCGNTTCGGNGACACCAACCANTTGCACCGGGTCGCCATGCCGATGGGCGACCGCCAGCAATTGAGCTTCGAGATCGAGCCGGTCGGCGGCAGCTGGTCGCCGACGGGCGATCTGCTCGTTGCGACACGCGACACGGGCGGCAACGAATTTTTCCAGATCTACACGCTCGCCGGCGGCCGGTTGAACCTGCTGACCGACGGGCGCAGCCGCAACGGACTCAATGCCTGGAGCCATGACGGCCAGTGGATCGCCTACACGTCCACCCGCCGGAACGGCACCGACACCGACATCTATGTGGTCAACCCGCGCAATCCGTCCAGCAACCGGATGGTCGCACAGGTCCAGGGCGGCGGCTGGGGCGTGGCCGATTTCGCCTTTGACGGGCGCAGCGCAGTGGTGATGAACCGAATCTCGGTCACCAAGTCGAACCCCTATTTGCTGGACATCGCCTCAGGCCGGATGACCCCGATCGGCGATCCCAATCGCGACATTTCCTATGGCGGCGCGGAATATGCGCCCGACGGGACTCTCTGGATCACGTCCGACGAGGGTTCGGACTTCCAGCGGCTTGGGCGCCTCGACACCGCGACCGGTCGCTTCACGCCCGTGATCACCAATATCAACTGGGACGTGGAGGCCTTCGATGTGTCCGAGGACGGTCGGACAATCGCGTTCGTCACAAATGAAGCCGGGATCAGTCGTCTCAGGCTGCTCGACACGCGGACCAGCACCGCCCGGCTGGTCAGCGGCCTTCCCGCTGGCACGATCGGCGGCCTGCAGATTGCTCCCTGGGGCACGGTCGGGCTCAGCCTGAGCTCGGCGCGCAGCCCCTCCGATGCCTATTCGGTCGATCCACGCACGCTTTCGGTGACCCGCTGGACGCGGAGCGAGACGGGAGGGCTCGACGCATCGACCAATGTCGAGCCGGAGCTGATCCAGGTGCGCAGCTTCGACGGTGAAAACGTGTCGGGCTTTCTCTACCGGCCCGACCCGCAGCGTTTCCCGGGCCGGCGGCCCTTGATCGTCAGCATCCATGGCGGGCCGGAAGGCCAGTCCCGGACCGGCTTCCTCGGCCGCAACAATTACCTGCTCAACGAGCTCGGCATCGCCCTCTTCTATCCAAATGTGCGCGGCTCGACCGGCTTCGGCAAGCGCTTCGTCAGTCTCGACAACGGGCCGGCGCTCCGGGAAAACAGCGTCCGGGACATCGGCGCCTTTCTCGACCGCCTGCAGCAGGATCCGGCGCTCGACCGCAGCCGCTTCGCGGTCACCGGCGGCTCCTATGGCGGCTATATGTGCTACGCGTCGGCGATCCGCTACGGCGACCGGCTGCGCGCCGCCAATTGCGTTGTCGCCATCTCCAACTGGGTCACTTTCCTCGAGAACACGCAAAGCTATCGCCGCGATCTGAGGCGCGTCGAATATGGCGACGAGCGCGACCCGGCGCAGCGCGCGCAGCTGACCGCGATCAGCCCGCTCACCCATGTCGCGGACCTGCGCATCCCGTTGATGGTCGTCACCGGCCACAATGATCCGCGCGTGCCGGAATCGGAGGCGAACCAGATGGTCGCCGCGGTCCGCGCCGCCGGCCGCCCGGCATGGCATCTGATCGGGCAGAATGAGGGCCATGGTTTCGCGAAGAAGGAGAATCAGGACTACCAATTCTGGGTGGGGCTGATGTTCTGGCAGGCCAATCTGCTCGGCGGCGCGGGCGGCTAGGGAAGAGGGGATCGGATAATGGCGATATCGACGATCGACGGCACGATCGAGGAAGCGGCGTTGCGCCGGCGGCGGCCGAAGAACAGCATCTATGACAGCATCAAGTTCCGGCTCGACGACGGCTCGACCAAGACCTGGACCAAGGCCCAGGTGATGAACAATGTCGTCGAGCTGCTCACGCCCGGCACGCGCGGCCGCTTCTACCTGTTCACCGGCGTCGACCATCGCGGGATTAGCGGCGTCCGCACCGACGACGGGCGCGAGGCATTCGGCGCTTTCAAGCTGGTCGAGCAGGCCTGGATCTGGTCCCTGGGCATCGCCATCGTCCTGCTCGTCCTCAACCTGGCGATGAACAAGATTTCATTCCTCGCCCTCATCCTGATCGTGCTCAGCCTGCCCATGTATTTCGTCACGCGGCAGAATCGGCTCGACGCCGAAAAGGCGTTCCGCGCGGACGCCGGCTACCGCCCGCCGGCGCGCGGGGCCTGATGGCCTTCGTCTACCAGCCGGCGTCGGGATTGGCCCTGGCGGCGCGCTGGGCGCTCTGGGCCGATGCCCTGGCTGCGGCGGCGGCCGTCATCCTGTCACTGACGATGGGCGCCGACGCCTTGCTCCGGGGCGATTTCGCCCGCTTGTTCTCGCTCGTCAGCTTTCTGACCTGGCTGGCCTCGCTCAGCCTGTTCCTGATCTGGTTCTACCGGGCCAATGCCAATGCGCGGGCGATGGGCGCCGACGATCTGATGGGCTCGCCGGGGCTCGCGGTCGGCTGGTTCTTCATCCCGATCGCCTGGTTTTTCATGCCCTATCTCATGGTGCGCGACACCTGGAAGGCGAGCGAGGCGCCGCGCGACTGGCAGGGCCGGAGCGCCGCGCCTCTGGTCGGCTTCTGGTGGGCGGCGATGCTGGTCGCCAATATCTTCGCGACCGTCGCGTTTCGGATCGCGCTGGAGGATGACTACTCCTCGATCGGCGCCGTCGGCGTGCTCAAGCTCATCTCGAACCTGGGTTCCGTTGCCGCCGGCCTGCTTGGCGCGCAGGTTGTGGCCGGGATCGAAAGGCGGCAGATCAATCCCGCCCATCTCAGCGACACGTTCCGCTAGGTCCGCCTCGCGCTCCAACCGCCATTCTCGCCAGCGATCGTGGCGTCCCCGACCGTCCCCGCCCAGGTCCGGCCCCCCGCGGTGAAGCTCAGCCTCGTGCCGCGCAGGCGACCCTGTTGCAGGTCCAGCACGCCGCCGGCGCCGGTCAGGGTGCCGGTTACCTCCTGGAAGCGCTGCTCGGTTTCCAGCGCCCAGCTGCCGCCATTTGCGTCGGTGATCGCCCAGGTTCCGCCGGCGACGGCCGGGACGATCCAGAGGAAAATGCGACGGCCGTCCAGTGCGTCCTCGCCGTCCGGCGCCCAATCGCCCATATTGAAGGCGTGGCTCACCACCCGGCTGCCGGGGCGCAGCTCGGTCATGAGGCGTGGGCGCAAGGCCAGGTTGATCCGGGGCAGCAGATAGAGCGCGATCACATTCGCTTCGTAGATCGGCGTGCGGAACAGGTCCTGCCGGCGGAACAGGACGCGGCTTTCCATTTGCGCGAAGCGGGCGGCGGCNACCGCNTCCTGGATGCGCACCGGATCGATATCGACGCCGAGCGCGCGGGCGCCGCGCCGGGCCGCTGCAAGCGCGATCCGGCCGTCGCCGCAGCCGAGATCGATCAGATAATCGGACGCGGTGAGCCCGGCGAGATCGAGCATTTTCTCGACCAGCTCCGGCGGCGTCGGGACGTAGGGGACGTCATATTCGGGCTCGGCGAAGGCCGTCAGCAACGGGAGGGCCGAAGCGGCGAGGATCTCGCGGCGAGAAAACTCCATGCGGCGAGCATAGCTTGCATCGCTCCGTCGCCAAGGCCATTTGCGAGCAATGGCCTCTGCTCCCGCTTCCAACCCGCCGCTTCGCGCCGCAATCCTTCCGGTGACGCCACTGCAGCAGAATTGCTGCTTGATCTGGTGCACCAAGACGATGCGCGGCGCCTTCACCGATCCCGGCGGCGACCTCGACCGGCTGAAGGCCGCTGCCGTCCAGCATGGCGTGACCATCGAGAAGATCCTGCTGACCCACGGCCATATCGACCATTGCGGCTCCGCGAAGATCCTCGCCGACGAACTTGGCGTGAAGATCGAGGGGCCGCACGAGGACGACCGCTTCTGGATCGCGCGGCTGGAGGATGACGGGCGCAGCTACGGCATTACCGGCAAGGTCTTCGAGAGCGATCGCTGGCTGGTCAATGGCGACCAGGTGACGATTGGCGAGCTGGTACTCGACGTCTATCACTGCCCCGGCCACACGCCGGGCCATGTCGTCTTCCATCATCCGGACTCGAAGCTGGCCATCGTCGGCGACGTCTTGTTCCAGGGGTCGATCGGCCGCACCGACTTCCCAATGGGCAATCATCAGGACCTGCTTGACGCGATCACCGGCCGGCTCTGGCCGCTGGGCGACGACACCCATTTCGTCCCCGGCCACGGCCCGATGTCGACCTTCGGGCAGGAGCGCCGGACCAACCCCTTCGTCGCCGACCGGGTGCTCGCCCGCGGGTAGTGAACCTTAGAGCGCCGGCGGGTGCCGGTAGACGGTGAAGATCGCGTAGCCGAGGAGGATCACGAGGGCGAGCGTGCTGCCGATCATGCCGAACATCCTGAGCTTGCTCGGATGCGGCCGGTCCATGCCGAAGGCGTGGAGGATGCGGGCGATGACGAACAGGATCGCCGCGCCCCAGAGGATGCGGGGATCGCCGCCGGCCAGCTCCAGCAGGGCGAGCAGGATCAGGACGATCGGTGCGTTCTCGCCATAATTGGCATGGGCGCGCATCCGGCGGATCAGCGCCTCATTGCCGCCGTCCCCGATGCTGACCTTCTGGCTGTTGCGCACGGCGCTGACCCGGCCGGCGAGCCAGATGTGCAGGACCGCTGCGGCGGCTGCGATGGTCAGCGTNATCGGAAGCACGGTCGATGTCATGGTCTGTCCCCCTATTGGGACCTCCTATCATGCGCCGCTACGCTTGCAACCGCGCGCCAAATCGCTATAGGCCGCTCCCTTCAAGCGAGAGCATCAGGCCGCGAGGCCAGCGGCCGNAGCGGCCGTTGACCACCGACCCGCGCTCGCCACATCGATTTTCGCCAGACCCTTTNTGAACGAGAACAGGTGCCACGATGGCCGTCCCCAAGAGAAAAACCTCGCCCTCCAAGCGCAACATGCGCCGCAGCCACGATTCGCTGAAGGCGACGGGCTATCAGGAGTGCCCGAATTGCGGCGAGCTTCGCCTGCCGCACAACCTCTGCCCGAGCTGCGGTCATTACAAGGGGCGTGAAATCCTCAAGACCGAGGCGTAAGGGGAACCGGGGCGGCAAGGCTGCACGGAGGAACTGAGTTGGGACAGGGGCCACGGATCGCAATCGACGCGATGGGTGGCGATTCGGGTCCCGAGGTGAACGTGGCGGGCGCCGCCCTCGCCTGGCAGCGCCGCGACGACCTCCATTTCCTCCTCTTCGGCCATGAGGATGCGATCCGCATCGAGCTCGCCAAGCATGGCGGGCTCGAAGCCGTGTCGACCATCATCCATTGCGACGACGTCATCTCGGGTGACGAGAAACCGAGCCAGGCGATTCGCCGGGCCAAGTCCAGCTCCATGGGCCGCGCCATCGCCGCGGTGAAGGAAGGCGAGGCCGACGCGGCCTTGTCCTGCGGCAATACCGGCGCGCTGATGGCGATGTCCAAGATCGCGCTCCGCACCATGCCGGGGATCGACCGGCCGGCGCTCGCCGCCTTGTTGCCAACGCTTGGCGACAATGATTGCGTCATGCTCGATCTCGGCGCCAATACCGAGTGCGACACCAACAATCTCGTCCAGTTCGCGGTGATGGGCGCGGCTTATGCCCGCGTCGTGCTTGAGCTGGAGCGACCGCGGGTGAAATTGCTCAACATCGGCACCGAGGAGCTGAAGGGGACGGACGAGCTCCGGGCCGCCGCCGCGATCCTGCGCGGCTCCGGCCATCTCCACATGCGCTTCGACGGCTTCATCGAGGGCGACAAGATGTCGCGCGGCGATACCGACGTGATCGTCACCGACGGTTTCTCCGGCAATATCGCGCTGAAGTCGCTGGAGGGGACGGCGCGCTTCGTGACCGACCTGCTTCGCCGCGCCTTCACCAGCTCGGCCCGCTCGAAGCTCGGCTTCCTGATTTCGCGCCCGGCGACGGAATTGCTGCGTCACCATCTCGACCCGAACAACCATAATGGCGCCGTTTTCCTCGGGCTGAACGGGCTGGTCGTGAAGAGCCATGGCAGCGCCAGCGACAAGGGCGTCGCCAATGCGATCCGCGTGTCTGCGCGCATGGTCCGCGAGGACCTGACCCGCAAGATCACCGACGATCTCGCCAACATCTCCGCGCAGAACGCGCAGCTCGCCGCCGCCAAATGACCCGCCGTTCGCTCATCGCCGGCACCGGTGCCGCTCTGCCCGTGCGGCGCGTCACCAATGACGAGCTGGCCGCCTGGAAGCATATCGATACGACTGACGAGTGGATCGCCGAGCGGACTGGCATCCGCGCCCGCCATATCGCCGGCGAAGGCGAGACCACCGGCACGCTCGCCGCCGCCGCCGCCCGTCAGGCGCTGGAGGCGGCTGGCGTCGAACCCGGCCAGATCGGGCTGATCGTCCTCGCCACCGCGACGCCGGACCAGACCTTCCCGGCCACCGCCACCAAGGTGCAGATGATGCTCGGCATCGACGACTGCATCGCCTTCGACGTGGCGGCGGTCTGCACCGGCTTCCTCTACGCCTTGTCGGTCGCGGACAATATGATCCGGGGCGGCATGGCCGATTTTGCCCTGGTGATCGGTGCGGAGACGTTCAGCCGGATCCTGGACTGGGAGGACCGCACGACCTGCGTCCTGTTCGGCGACGGCGCCGGCGCGGTGGTGCTGAAAGCCGAGGAAGGCGATGCCGACACCGGCATCCTCGCCACCCGGCTGCACGCCGACGGGCGCCACAACGACCTGCTCTACGTCACCGGCGGCCCGTCAACGACGCAGACGGTCGGCACGGTCAGTATGAAGGGCAAGGAGGTTTTCCGCCATGCGGTGGTGAACCTCGCTCAGGTCATGCACGAGGTGCTCGACGCGGCCGGCCATGTCGCCGACGACGTGGACTGGGTGGTGCCGCACCAGGCGAACAAGCGCATCCTCGACGCCACCGCCAAGAAGCTCGGCCTTGCGCCGGAGAAGGTGGTCGTCACCGTCGATCAGCACGCCAACACCTCCGCTGCGTCGGTGCCACTCGCGCTCGACACCGCGATCCGTGACGGACGGATCCGGAAAGGTGACCTGCTGGTGCTGGAGGCGATGGGCGGCGGCTTCACCTGGGGCGCCGCTGCAGTTCGTTACTAGGCCGTTCCAACCAAGATTTTCCCTTGAAGAGTCACGTTGCTATCGGCCGCAAGCTGCTCTAATGTTGCGGTTTGAAGTCCTAGGGGGATTGCTTCGATGGCCGATCTGGGTGCGATCAGGAAACCGTCCGTGGGCACGCTCACGCGCGCGGACCTCGCCGACATCGTCCACCGCGAAATCGGGCTCTCCCGGGCCGAATCGGCCGGCATCGTCGAAGGCATTCTCCACCATATGTGCCACGCTCTGTCCGAAGGGCAGAACGTCAAGATTTCGGGCTTCGGCAGCTTCATCCTGCGGGACAAGGGCGAGCGGGTCGGCCGCAATCCGAAGACCGGCGTCGAGGTGCCAATCGCGCCGCGCCGCGTCCTGACCTTCCGCGCCAGTCAGATCATGCGCGAGCGGATCGCCCGGACCGGGTAAGCCCCGCATGGCCGAACCGATCCGCAAGAGCGAACAGGCTTTCCGGACGATCGGCGAACTCGCCAGCGACCTCGGAGTCCCGCAGCATATCCTGCGTTATTGGGAAACGCGCTTCCCGCAGCTGAAGCCGCTGCAGCGCGCCGGCAACCGGCGCTATTACCGGCCGGACGACGTCGCGCTGGCGCGGCGTATCCACAAATTGCTCAACCAGGACGGCTATACGATCCGCGGCGTGCAGCAATTGCTGAAGAGCGGCGCCGCCGCCCCCGCGGAGGCCGAGAGCGCACCGCCCTCGCGTCCCTCGCCGCCGGCCGCCGATCATGGTACAGGTTTTCCAGCGGCAGCGCTGCGCACCCTCCGCCAGGCGCTGGCCGATGCTTTGGAGGAGACGGCCCCGTGACCCTGCGTATGTCCCTGCTTTCGCTTGTCGCTTTTGCCGGCGCCACCCTTGTCACCACCATGCCCGCCGCAGCCACGCCGCAGCGCGAACTGCGCGAGATACGCTGCGATATGCTGGAGCAGGATCGCGGGCGGCTGGTCACGATCGAGGCGCCCGATCTGCATGTCCTCGCTCAGACTGCCAATGGCCAGCGCTTTGCGCCCGCCATCCCGCAGGGTGTGGTCGGCATCAATTGCGGACGGAGCAACATCATTCCCGCAGCCTGGGACGATCAGGTGCTGGCTCTCGGCGTTCCTCTGTTCATCGGGGACCCCGCCGGCCGCTTCGGCGTGCTCGAGGTCGACAATGGCCGCTACCGGTTCCGCCTGATCCGCGGCGAGATGCGGGCCGGCGAGCAGGCGGAGGTGGATGCGCGCGTCCAGGCCTATCAGACGCGGTTCGACGCCGCGCAGCGGTCGCGCCAGCAATAAGCGGCCAATAGTCTAGTCATTCGGGCCCAGGCCCTCGCCGAGCTCTCGCGGGCGGATGAAGCGCTCGAGCCGGCCGGCGCCGGGCGCGACCTCGCGCCAATGGTCCGTGTCGAAGCTGATCTCGGTCAAAGCGCCGGTTGGATATTTGGCCGCAATCTCGTCGCGGAGCGATCCGGGGGGCGACAGCAACAGAGCGAGCTGCTCCATGCCGGGATTGTGACCCACGAGCAGCAGGCGCGCATCCTTGTCGTCGGTCCCGCGCACCAGGGCCAGCAGATGATCGACCGGCGCAAGATAGATGGTCTCGTCGAACTCGGTGTCGACCGCGGCGCCATAGCCCTGCGCCACCTCGGTCAAGGTCTCGGTGACGCGTGCCGCCGGCGAGGCCAGGACCAGATCGAAGCCGAGACCGAGCCGGCGCATCTCGCGGCCCATCGCCCGAGCCGCCTTGCGTCCGCGGGCGTTCAGCGGCCGGTCGAAATCGCGCGCGACCGGCGCGTCCCAGCCGGATTTGGCGTGGCGCAGCAGCGTGAGCGTCTTCATTCGATCTCGCCGATCCTCTCGCGCGCATCATGCACGGCCCCGGCGTGCTGCGCCAGCCTTGCGCGGACGCGGTGGATCGCCTCGTCCAGCGGCACGCGCGATACCCGCACGCCCGGCGGCATGGCATCGAGCAGGCGCGATGGCGTAGCGGCGGAGAGCAACACGAACATGCCCTGATCGCCGGCGCGGCGGATCAGCCGCCCGAAGGCCTGCGCAAGTCGCGCGCGCACGACCCGGTCGTCATAGGGCGTGCCGCCGCCGGCCGCGCGCCGGGCGGCATGGAGCACGGTCGGGCGCGGCCAGGGCACGCCCTCCATCACCACCAGCCGCAGCGAATGACCGGGCACGTCGATACCATCACGGAGCGCGTCGGTGCCGAGAAGGGAGGCGTGCGGATCGTCGCGGAAGATGTCGATCAATGTGCCGGTATCGATCGGATCGACATGCTGCGCATAGAGAGGCAAGCCCGCGCGGGCGAGCCGGTCGGCGATGCGGGCGTGGACTGCCTTCAGCCGCTGGATCGCGCTGAACAGGCCCAGCGTGCCGCCCTCCGCCGCCTCGATCAGCCGAGCATAGGCACCGGCCAATGCCGCGAGATCGCCTTTCTTCACATCGGTGACGACCAGCATTTCGCTGTTCGAGGGATAGTCGAATGGGCTGGCGGCTTCGAAGCGAACGACGTCGCCAGAGAGGTGAATAGCGCCCGTGCGGGCCTCGGCGGTCGGCCAGTCGGCGCCGGCGCGCAACGTGGCGGAGGTGACGAGCACGCCATGGGCGGGCTTCAGCACCGCTTCGGCGAAAGGCCGGGTCGGATCGAGCCAGTGGCGGTGGAGTCCGGCGTCGAACTCGCGCCCCTCCACCCGGTCNACCGCAAGCCAGTCGACGAAATCGGGGTCGGCCGGCCCGCCGATCCGCGCCGCCAGCGCGATCCANGCCTGCAGGCCCTGTGTNCGCCANGATAGTCCGCCGATCGCGCCCTCTACACGGGCGCGCGCCTGANTATCGAGCCAGTCCGGCGCGTCCTCCAGCACAGCCTCGAGCCTCTTGCCGAGCGCGACCAAAGGCCGGACCAGACGTTCGAGCGCCTCGACCGCCGGCGCGGCGGCCTCGACAAGAGTTGGATCGGGTTCGGCCAGTTCGGTCTCCAGCCCGTAGCCAGCATCCTGCGCGGTGGCACGGGCATAGACGGTGGAGCGGACCGCGGCGAGCAGGGCCTCGACCGGGCCGAACGGCTGGCCCTCCGCGATCCGGCCAAGCCAGCCGTCGCCAGGCAAGGCGCCGGCATGCTGGACTGCGGCTTCGAGCGCCGCCGCGCCCGCCGCGTCATAGGAGGCGACGTCCATCAGCCGCGCGGCAAGCCCGCGCCGCCGACCGCGTGTCTTGCCTTCCGGCCCGACGATCCAGCGCCGCAATTCGATCGCCTCCTGCCCGGTGAAGGCAGCGGCGAAGGTCGAATCGGCGGCGTCGAACAGGTGATGGCCCTCGTCGAAGACGATCCGGGTCGGCGCCCGGCCCTCCTCCCGTCCGCGCGCGGCATTGACCATAACCAGGGCGTGATTGGCGATGACCAGGTCCGCATCCTGGCTGGCGCGGGAGGCGCGCTCGATGAAGCAGCGCCGGTAATGTGGGCAGCCGGCATAGACGCATTCGCCCCGCCGGTCGGTGAGCGCCGTCGCGCCCGCCCGGCGGAAAAGCGAAGTCAGCCAGCCCGGTAGGTCGCCGCCGACCATATCGCCGTCGCGCGTGTAGGCGGCCCAGCGCGCGGCGAGCTGGGCGAGGATCGCGGCGCGGCCGGCAAAGCCGCCCTGTAAAGCGTCCTCGAGGTTCAGCAGGCAGAGATAATTCTCACGCCCCTTGCGGATCACGATCCGTCGACGGCGCTCGACGGGGTCCGGAAAGAGCCGCTCGCCCTCCCGATCGAGCTGGCGCTGCAGCGCCTTGGTATAGGTCGACACCCAGACCGCGCCGTCCGCCTGGTCGGCCCAGAGCGAGGCGGGGGCGAGATAGCCCAAGGTCTTGCCGATACCGGTGCCGGCTTCGGCGAGCAGGAGATTGGGCTGATCCTCGCGTCTGCGCGGCGAGAAGATCGCGGCGGTCGCAGCAGCAAAATCGCGCTGGCCGTCGCGCACTTCCGCATCCTCGCCGACCAGGGCTTCCAGCCGCAAAGCCGTATCGGCAAGGTCGAGCCGGACCGGGCGTGGCTGCGGGCGGGG
>JGI24770J26754_10002410_pt1 | contig 12964 bp, 9 predicted proteins | sample LakOneMetagenome_FD_26754 | JGI IMG/M metagenome (IMG submission 26754) | reverse complement strand
TCGTTAGTCTTACCACACTGCTCTTTTTACGGCTGCTCAATGCGTTCAAATTATTCAAATGCGATGCTTTTATTTTTTTCATACCTGCCCGGGGCTTTTCTACCAAAGCAGGGTTGTTTGTTATTGTTTTTTACAAAGTAGCTTGTAGCTTGCAAATAATCGCAAAAGTAACACTTCTTTGCCATTTGGTTAACTATGCCCGGAGGCGAATCTTTCAGAATATTAGACACGGTGGACAGTACCAACAACTATGCCATGGGCAAGGTTCATGCAGGATTGGCAAATCATGGAATGGCCTGGTTTGCCAATGAACAAACGGCAGGAAAGGGGCAGCGTGGAAAGACCTGGAAAACGGAGAAAGGAAAGAACATAGCCATGAGCCTTGTTCTGCAGCCCCAACGGTTCATTGCCGGTCCGCAATTTTACCTGAGTGCTGCCGTAGCCCTGGCCTGTTTTGATTTTTTTTCGGCACATGCAGGTGATGAAACAAAGATCAAATGGCCCAATGATCTTTACTGGCGTGACAGGAAGGCAGGCGGCATCCTGATCGAGAATATATACCACGGAAAGGCATGGAAATGGGCGGTTGTTGGTACGGGCATAAACATTAATCAAACCTGGTTTGATGCATCACTGCAAAACCCGGTATCACTGAAGCAGATTACCGGAAAGGATTTTGATGCGATCGCCCTGGCAAAGGAATTGTACGAGAGGTTAATGCAAAACACTTCATTGCTGAATACCGGCCGGGCAGATGAGCTGCTGGAACGATACAACAGCAGCCTGTACAAAAAGAACGAGAAGGTGGTATTGATCGAAAAGGGAGAAAAGATAGAAACAGTTATAAAAGCTGTTTCAGCAGAAGGCAAACTGATCACTTCTGGTATTACCGAACGGGAATTTGATTTTGGTGAAGTGGAATGGGTATTATGATCTGCCGGAAATAATTTAATTGTTCGGCGCCCCGCCGTCGATCCAGCAAATAAACGCATTGATCTGCACCTGTGATAACGAGCCGCTTTGTGGCATGGTGCCCGCAAGTATGGCGGCCCTTATGTTCGATCTTTTAGCAAATACTTCTGCCTGGTTTGTAAATGGCCCGCCGGAATTAGAACTGCCGGCGCTATGGCAATTGCTGTTTATTGAACAAACGGTTGTGAGAATAGGCTGCACATCAGTTGAAAACTTCGGACTGATCCCAACGCAGGAAAAAGAAATTCCAGTTCCGCCACTACCGGAAGGAGTGCTTTTACTGCATGAGATAAAAAATAAGGTTGCTGAAAATAAAATGGGAATGATTGCGAATGTCTTTTTCATAGCCGGAGAATTTTAAGCGTACAATTCAGCTAACGCTTCTTCTCTTCGATAAGTTGCCAGGCTTTAATGATTTCTTCGGCGTGCTGTTTGTTTTTGGGCTTCAGAAATATTTTTTTAACAATTCCTTTCTCGTCAATTAAAAAAGTGATGCGGTGCAGGCCCATGTATTTGCGTCCATACAATTGCTTTTCTCCCCACACGCCGTATTTGTCAATGATACTGTGGTCCGGGTCTGCAACAAGCGTGAACGGCAGGCTGTACTTCGCTTCAAATTTTTTATGCTTTTTTTCTTCATCCGGGCTTACACCCAATACCACAAAGCCATTCTTTTTCAGTAACGCATAATTATCACGCAGGTTGCAGGCCTGTATGGTGCAGGTGGGTGTATCGTCTTCGGGATAGAAATAAAGAACTACTTTTTTTCCAAGATGATCGGCTAAAGAAACAGGGTTGCCATCCTGGTCCTTGCTTTTAAATGCAGGAGCTTTCTGTCCTTCTGTTATATGTGTTGCCATTGTTAGTTGGTTAATCCGTTAATTGGTTAATCCGTTATAGATTAAGACGTCATACTAATTAACGTTTAAACGGATTAACGATTTACTACCTGGTGAAATGATAGACTTTTTCAACCACATTCCCCACCTGGTCTTCTGCAACAATCTTTAACTCGTGTTCTCCCGGTGGGCACAATTCATCAAATTCATAAATAAACCTGCGGCCCTTATCATTGCTGAAACGAAGCCAGTTTCCATCCAGCGTTGCATTGAAGTTTTTTATGTCACCGGTATTGTCTGTTATAACAAAAACAAGTTGTTTTAGTTTTGATGTTTTCATTCCTTCTTTAAAACCAACCGGGGAAATAACCGGTGGCAGGGTATCAATCATCAGTTGAAAGCTTCCGAATTCGCGGAAGCTTGCCCTGAACCAACCGCTCTCTTTTCCATTTGTTACAGGCACGGCCTTTTCATAATCATTCCTGCCGCTGGCAAAACGATGCATCACCATCTTATCAGGAAAAGCTGTGGAAGCTTTTATGCTGACAGGAAAATAACTGTGCAGCGGAATACCTGCATTGTGAAGTTGATAAACAGGGTAGCCGGTTTTCGGTTTTATTTCGTTGTAAATAAAACGGAATGAATCATACAGGCAATTTGCAGGCAGGTAAAAAAGAATATTCTCATTCTCGAACAGATTGATATAGCCCGGGTGAAACCATTGCTGCGGAGTACTTACAACAGCCGCGTTTATTTTATTTTCTTCAACAGGTATATTTCTTTTTAGTAGAAACTGCAGATCTGAACTGTTACCGTTGGCATCCTTCACCGTAATTCTTATAACATGGGTATTTGTATCATTAAGAATAACCAGGTCGCTGCTGCCTGCTTTTTTATAAATGCCATTGCTGTATCCTGGCAATTGCGACAAATGCTGCACATAACCGCCTCCACTGCTTCGGAATTTATAATCAATATGAGCATTCAGGTAACGGGTTTCGTCGTAGCCAACATTATCCATCTGGAAACCCGTTACCGGTTTTTCATCCTCATATAAAACGGCTTCATAAATACCGTTGGGGTTTGAAGAGCCGTTGCAGCGGTCAGATGCAGCGATGCCAAAACTTACCTTACCGGTATTTACAATGATCAGTTCCGGTTTTGTTTTGTAAACCCCATCCAGTTTTTTCAGTGCAAGCATTTTGGGACTTTGTTCATAGGTGCTTGTATTCCGGTCGTAAATGGCCAGTCGTGAAATTGTTGGCGGAACGGTATCCGGTATAGGCAGTCCAAACAACAAAGGATTCAGCGCCTTGTCTGTTTTAGTATCCCTTATTTCAAAATGAACATGCGGCCCCTGCGATGCGCCCGTGCTGCCACTGTAAGCAATGAACCGGCATTTTTCTACCGGGAATTGATTTGGAGAAAAGTTTAATTCAATGCTCCAGCTTTTTAATTTGTACTGCTGCTCCTTCACCTGTTTTTCCAGTTCGGGAAAAAACTCATTCAGATGCGCATAAAGCGTGGTGAACCCGTTCGGATGATTGACATAAATTACCCTGCCGAATCCAAATGGCTCTATCTTTATTTTGGCTATATAACCATCTGCAACGGCATATACAGGGAGGTTTTGTTTTTGATCAGTCCGGCAATCCAGCCCCATGTGGTAGTGATTGTTCCTTAGCTCACCGAAATTGGCTACGATCTCGGGGGTAAGATCCAGCGGCCAGATAAAATAATTCTGTTGATAATTTTTAGAAGAGAAAAACTGGGCAGGACAATAATGAATGGTCAGCATCAGCAAAATAAAGAAAGTAACCCTTTGTGCTTTTTTAACCATTATATTTATAGTAGGTGAACCGAATGTATGTAATAAAGGATAAAATTACATCTATTCAGGTAAACCCTTTTTTAAACCAAAACTACTTTTATGAAACAGTTCCTCTTTTTTATGGCTTTAACAATGAGTATGGTTCCGGTTTTTTCCCAAAATCCTGATTGTAAAGTTTTGCCCGATTCTTTAAAAGGTGCTTATGAAGGCGGATGTAAAGGTGGTAAGGCAGACGGCAAAGGAAAAGCGACCGGGGCAGATGTTTATGATGGGGAGTTTAAAAACGGGTTACCTGACGGAAAAGGGAAATACACCTGGGGCAATGGCGATACCTACGAAGGCAATTATAAAAAAGGACTGAAAGAAGGCTATGGTGAATTTCATAAAAGCAAAGCGCATATGGATTCGGTACTAACCGGGTATTGGAAAAAAGATATTTACAAAGGGAAGTATGAGAAACCATACATTGTACACAATGCTACCACCGGAGTTTCAAGGGTGGAGATTTCCAAAATAGGTAATGCAGATAAAACAATAACCGTATCAGTAACCATGCTGGCAGGCGGAGGGAACCTGGGTACCCGGGATAACAAGACGGCAGTGACCATGACGGACGTTCAGGTTATAAGGGGAGTGTTCATATACAAATCAAGCTCCACCATCAGTAATAAGGATGTGACCATATTCCGGGGTGTTGACTTTCCTTTCCGGGCCCGTTTTTATTTTGGCAGCGCCAGTGTTGACGTTGAAATTTTTGAAGCCGGCGAATGGGATATCACCGTACCCATCCTTTAAGACGATGAGTTTTTTATTTACATCTTTTACAATTACTTTTGCACGCCACATCATCGGCCATTCCAGCGTATGCCAAAAGATAACTCCATCCAATCCGTATTGATCATAGGTTCCGGTCCCATCATTATTGGCCAGGCCTGCGAATTTGACTATTCCGGTACCCAGGCGGCCCGTTCTTTAAGGGAAGAAGGCGTAAAAGTTATTCTCATAAACAGCAATCCCGCCACCATCATGACCGATCCGATGATGGCCGACCGTGTTTACCTGCTCCCCCTTACCGTAGAGAGTATTGAACAGATACTGGAGGAAAATAAAATTGACGCCGTTTTGCCAACCATGGGCGGACAAACAGCCCTCAATCTCTGTAAGGAAGTAGATGAACTGGGTATTTGGGAAAAATTCGGTGTTCGGCTGATCGGTGTTGACATAAAAGCCATTGATAAAGCCGAAGACCGGGAGAAATTCCGCCAGTGGATGATCGAAATGGGCATTTCTGTTTGCCCGGCAAAAATTGCCAATTCGTTTTTAGAAGGAAAAGAGTTTGCCCAGCAAATAGGTTTCCCCTTGGTGCTTCGTCCCTCATTTACATTGGGAGGAACCGGAGGTAGTATTGTTTTTACTAAGGATGAGTTGGATGAGGCTCTGAATACCGGCCTTACTGCAAGCCCCATTCATGAGGTGCTGGTGGAAAAAGCCGTGCTGGGATGGAAAGAATTTGAACTGGAACTTTTACGGGATAATGACGATAATGTTGTTATCATTTGCGGCGTGGAGAATTTTGACCCGATGGGTGTACATACCGGCGATTCGATCACCGTAGCACCAACCATGACCTTGAGTGATACCGCTTACCAGCGCATGCGTAACACCGCTATTTCGATGATGCGTAACCTGGGAAATTTTGCCGGGGGTTGTAATGTTCAGTTTGCACTCAACCCGCAAACAGAAGAACTGATCGTTGTGGAGATCAATCCAAGGGTAAGCCGTTCCTCGGCACTGGCAAGTAAAGCCACTGGTTATCCTATTGCAAAAATTGCTGCAAAGCTGGCGATCGGGTATAATCTTGATGAATTAAAGAACCAGATCACCCAGTCAACATCGGCTTATTTTGAACCGGCGCTTGATTATGTCATCGTAAAGATCCCCCGCTGGAATTTTGATAAGTTCAAAGGAGCAAAAGATACCCTCGGTTTTCAAATGAAAAGTGTAGGCGAGGTAATGGGCATTGGAAGAAGCTTTGCTGAAGCTTTGCAAAAAGCCTGTCAGAGCCTGGAGAACGATGTAGTTGGCCTGGGTTATTATGGCAAAAGCCTGATGCATACCGAAGAACTGCTTGAATACATTAAAATACCAAAGTGGGACAGGATATTCCGCATTAAGGATGCCCTGATGGCCGGTGCAAGTGTTAAGCGCATTTGTGAAAGCACAAAGATCGACCGCTGGTTCATTTACCAGATACAGAAGATATGTGATTGCGAAAAGGAAATTGCAAAGTATGATCTGAAGACATTACCCGATGAATTGCTGAAAGAAGCAAAAGTTCTTGGTTTCAGTGATGAACAGCTTAAGAGCATCATGAAGGAAGAGGATGCCGAGCAGGTTTATGAAAGGAGAAAGGCAATGGGCCTTACCCGTGTTTATAAAATGGTGGATACCTGCAGTGCCGAGTTTGAAGCGAAGACACCTTATTTCTATTCAACGTTTGAAAATAAACCGGCTAATGAAAGCAAACTGCTGAGTAATGAAAGCATTGTTTCCGATAGAAAAAAAATAATTGTGCTGGGAAGTGGTCCCAACCGGATTGGCCAGGGTATCGAATTTGACTATTGCTGCGTGCATGGCTTACAGGCCATCAAGGAGTCAGGATATGAAGCCATCATGGTAAACTGTAATCCTGAAACAGTATCCACTGATTTTGACATTGCCGACAAACTTTATTTTGAACCGGTGTTCTGGGAACACTTGTGGGAAATAGTAGAACATGAGAAACCGTATGGTGTGATCGTACAGCTGGGCGGACAAACAGCATTGAAGCTTGCCAAACGTTTACATGAGAAAGGAATAAAAATAATCGGCTCTTCATTCGACAGTATGGATATAGCCGAAGACAGGGGCCGCTTCAGCGATATGCTCAAAGAACTGGAGATACCTTATCCTAATTACGGAACTGCGTATAATACTGATGAGGCGATTGAAGTTGCCAGGCAGGTTGGATACCCGGTTTTGATAAGGCCAAGCTATGTATTGGGTGGACAACGGATGCGTATTGTAATTAATGATGAGGACCTGGAAAAGGGAGTATTAAGTTTAATTAAACACTTACCCGGCAATAAAATTTTAATTGATCATTTCTTAGACCGCTGCCAGGAAGCAGAGATCGATGCCATTTTTGATGGCGATGATTTTCATGTGATGGGTGTGATGGAACATATTGAACCGGCCGGTATTCACAGTGGTGACAGTAATGCGGTGCTGCCGCAGTTTAATCTTTCGCCCTTGATCGTTCATACCATGGAAGAATATGCCGAAAAAATTGCAAGAGCACTGCACATCAAGGGGCTTATCAATATCCAGTTTGCCATTAAAGACGGCAATGTGTTCGTAATTGAAGCAAACCCAAGGGCAAGCCGCACCACGCCGTTCATTGCAAAAGCATACCAGATCCCTTACCTGAATATTGCGACCAAAATAATGATAGGTGTGAACAAGCTTAAAGATTTCACCTTCGAGAAAAAACTCACTGGCTTTGCCATTAAAGAACCTGTTTTCTCCTTTAATAAATTCCCCGGTGTAAACAAGGAACTAGGCCCCGAGATGAAAAGCACCGGTGAAGCCATCCGTTTTATTAAAGACCTGAAGGATCCTTATTTCCGCCAGTTGTATAAAGAGCGAAGCATGCACTTAAGTAAATAAATTCCTGAACACGGATTTTACAAGAGGACTGTCATGCTGAGGAATGAAGCATCTCACATAGCTGCGGTCCTGAAGACCAGACTAAAAACAGATTTTAGAGGGAAATAAAACAAAGCGAATATTTACGCCTGTATTTATTTTGTTGCATGACCCTCTCTTATGGCATACCCGTCTGGAAGAAAGCACCTTTACTAAGATTGCTGTTGCCCTTTGTGGCCGGTATCATGATGCAATGGTATTTGCAGGTTTCATTGCCGGTAATTATTTGCTCGCTGATCTCTTTCAGCATTTCATCGCTGGTATTTTTCCTGCTTCCCTTATCGCTGCGGTTTAAACTTCAGCCTTTGCAGGGTTTTATTCTTTACCTGGTGCTGGTAAGTTTTGGTTTGTTGATCTCCTGGCAAAAAGATATACGGCACAATAAGACGTGGTATGGAAATTCTTATAAAGAAGGGAACTACCTGCTGGTACGCATTGATGAACCATTGGTAGAGAAAAGCAAATCGTTTAAAGCAGATGGATATGTGGAAGCGATCATGCAGGATGGTGAAATGATCTCCTGCAAAGGTCGGCTCTTACTTTATTTTTCAAAGGACAGTCTCAGGCATGAATTAAAGTATGGCGATAGGATAATGATACACAAAGACCTGCAGGTCATAAAAAATTCCGGTAACCCCGGTGCTTTTAATTACGAACGCTATGCCGCCTTTCAGCAGATCTTTCACAATGTTTTTTTAAAAGAAAAGGATTGGGTGAAAGCAGCGGGCAGGAGTGAAAGCCGAAACGGGTTTCGCTGGTTTATTTTTAGTGCAAGGGAATATGTATTGTCTGTGTTGCGATGCCAGATGCAAGCCGGCAGAGACGAACTGGGTATTGCCGAAGCACTGCTCATAGGTTATACGAACGACCTTGATAAAGACCTGGTGCAGGCATACAGCAACACCGGTGTGGTTCACATCATTGCTATTTCTGGTATGCACCTGGGCCTCATTTATATACTGCTGGTATGGTTGTTTGCAAGAATTCCTTTTATTAAAAGGTCAAAGTGGACACAGGCTGTTCTGATCCTGGCCTGCCTGTGGATATTTTCTTTGCTTACCGGCGGCGCTGCTTCCGTCATTCGTTCTGCCGTGATGTTCACCTTCATTACAGTGGGTAAAACAATTTTTGAAAGACCGGCATCCATATTCAGTTCATTGGCCGCTTCGGCATTTGTAATGCTCTGTTACAATCCTTATTATTTATGGGATGTCGGTTTCCAGTTGTCGTACCTCGCTGTGACCGGCATTGTAATTTTTCAAAAGCCCATTTATAGTTGCCTGTACATAAAAAATAAATGGTTGGACAAAGTTTGGCAGTTGATGGCAGTTTCATTGGCGGCGCAGTTGCTTACTTTTCCTGTATGCATTTTTTATTTCCATCAGTTCCCGAATTTATTTTTGATAACAAATATCATTGCGGTGCCGCTTTCAGCTGTTATCTTATATGCAGAAATTGCGTTAGTGGCTTTGTTGTGGCTCCCGTTTGCAGGAAACTGGCTTGGTAAATCAGTAAACTGGCTGGTTTGGTTAATGAATAAGGTCATCCTTTGGTTAAATGAATTTTCCTTTGCTGTCTGGGATAAAATTCCGGCAACGGTGTTCACCACCTGGCTCCTTTATGGCGTAGTGATCGGGTTTAGTGCATGGCTCATAAGCAAAAATAAAAACCTGTTTAAATTTGGATTGACCTGCCTGCTTGCTTTTTCTGCTGCTTCTGTTTACAACAAGTGGGAAGTGGCCAGGCAACAAAAAATAATTGTTTACAATGTAGCCCAGCACCAGGCAATAGATTTTATCAGCGGATCTTATTATCAATTTGTGGGGGATAGTATTTTACTGGAAGACGGGTTGCTCCAAAATTTTCACCTGAAGCCGGGCCGGATCTTCCTGCAGCTTGATAAGCGCAAAGATTCTTTGAATGATGTTTTTCAAATCCGGACGTTTTATCAATTCTTGGATAAAAGAGTAGTGATCGTTAGTGCCCCGTTGCAAACCGAAATGCCGGAACAAAGAACAGCGGTGGACCTGGTTGTTATTTCAAAAAATCCAAGGCTGAGTATTGCACAACTGGCAAGACTGTTCAATTGCAGGCAGTATGTATTTGATGCATCAAACCCTGCCTGGAAAATTGAAAAATGGCAGAAGGAATGCCGGGCATTGAATATACAAGGGTACTCTATTCCCGGTCAGGGCGCATTCATACTGGATGTTGGCATGTAAGTTGCATCTTTAATTTCCTGTTAATTTGACCAAATTACTTTTAGTATAGCAGGGAGCAGTTAAATTTGCACTGTTATTAAATTTTTAAAAATGAATTCTGCCCGGCTGTTACTGATCCTGACGTTGTTTGCCTGTTGCTCCGCATTTTTTTCCGGCCCGGCAATTAATTATAACTCAACTACCCCAGGCAACCCGCCTGGTAAGGAAAGGGATACGGTACTGATCCGGTTTGACTATAAACAATCAGCCCTCTACCATACGTTTACTTTCGATGTGCTGGACAGCATCATCAACATCCTGAAAAAAAACAAGGCAATCAATATTACCATCGATGGCTATGCCTATAAAGATGAAGGCAGCGACACTATTTGTTACTACCTGTCACTCAACCGGGCATTATTTATACAAACCTATATCATGGGAAGAGGAGTGGATAGCGCCCAGGTTATTTCTGTAGCCGGCCATGGCAAATCAAAGCCCTTATACAAAGGCGTTGATAAAGACGGGTTCAAAATAAACTGCCGGGCCGAGATCACTATCAATCACCCGCCACTGCCTAAAAATATTGTTATCTCCGACCGGGATGGAGATGGTATTGCCGATACGGAAGATAAATGTCCCGACGAGTTTGGTTCGATCGAGAAAAACGGATGTCCTAACAAAGGATTTGTGCTTGTTCCTTTTGAACCACAGCAATCAAATCTTTTTACCACCAGTTACAATGTATTAGACAGCGTAATAAGTATTCTTGCCGGCAACCCTTCGCTGAATATTGCTATTGAAGGCCATGCTTATAAAACGGAAGGCATCAGTTCTGTGTGCGACAGGCTGGCAACCGACCGGGCCCAAATCGTTAAAAATTATTTTTTATCCCGCCGGATTGATATTTCAAGAATTGAATCTGTAAAAAGCATCGGCAGTAACCGGCCTTTAAATGCAGGCAATAACCCGGAAGAAGTACAGCGTAATTCAAGAACCGAAATATATTTCTCCAACCGCTAAACGTTTCGGGCAGCGGCTTTGCTGTTTTATTCACAATTGGTTGCTAAAATCATCACGGGCCGCTTGTAAAAATCCATAAATTTGCGGCGGAATTTGATTTACGGGTCCGGATATTCCCGGGCAATCCACTCCAACAATAGCACATGCAGAAAAAAATTCAGTCGGCCCTTATCTCCGTTTTTTACAAAGACGGACTGGAAAACATCATTAAACAGTTACAGCAGCTTGGCATAACCATCTATTCTACCGGCGGTACCCAAAAGTTTATCGAAGAACTGAATATTCCCTGCGTTCCGGTTGAATCATTGACAACTTATCCGTCGATTTTGGGAGGCCGGGTTAAGACATTGCATCCGTCCGTATTCGGCGGCATATTGGGAAAGCGGGATGATAAACAGCATGTGGCAGAAATGAAACAGTTCAACATACCGGAGATTGACCTGGTGATCATTGACCTGTATCCTTTTGAAGAAACCGTGCAAGCGGTGAATAGCTCCGCCTTTCAAGGTGGGGAAAGTGAAAAAGAAAAACTCATCATTGAAAAAATAGACATCGGTGGCCCATCCATGATACGTGCGGCTGCAAAGAACCATGCTTCGGTGGTGGTGGTTGCTGCAAAAAAAGATTATGCTTTGTTAGAGCAACTGCTGAAAGAACAAAAAGGAGAGACCACGCTTGAACAACGCCGCATGTTTGCCATCAAGGCGTTTGATGTTTGTACCGGTTATGATATTGCCATTTCAAATTATTTTAACCAGGCAGATTTTATTAACCCCTTTAACAAAGATAAAACGGTGCTTCGCTACGGGGAGAACCCTCACCAGCATGGAATATTTTATGGCAACCAGGATGAAGTGTTTGACAAATTGCATGGCAAAGAACTTTCTTATAACAACCTCGTTGATGCTGATGCAGCGGTGCAGATCATATCAGAATTTACTGAAACAACATTTGCCATCATCAAGCATACCAATGTTTGCGGCATTGCTTCGAGGGTAACTGTAAAAGAAGCCTGGGATGCGGCCCTGGCAGGAGATCCGGAAAGTGCTTTCGGTGGTGTGCTGGTTTGTAATACAGCAGTTGATAAAGCCACGGCTGATGCCATCAATGAAATATTTTTTGAAGTACTGATCGCCCCGTCATTTGATGCCGCTGCGCTGGAGATACTGAAAACAAAAAAGAACAGGATATTGCTGGTCTTGAAAAACAAGCCGGCTGCAACACAGCAATTCAAATCTGTTTTGAATGGCATACTCGCCCAGCAAAACGATACTGGTAATTTTGCCGAATGGAAAGAAGAGGGAGGAAGGAGCACGACTACATCTGAAAAAGAAGACCTGCTGTTTTCCAATATTGTTTGCAAACATTTGAAGAGTAATGCCATTGCGCTGGTGAAAAATAAACAACTTATTGGCAAGGGCTGCGGACAAACATCCCGGATCGATTCGTTGCGCCAGGCTATAGAAAAAGCAAAACAATTTAATTTTGATCTGGATGGAGCGGTACTGGCAAGCGATGCTTTTTTCCCTTTTGATGATTGTGTGAAGATCGCTCATGCAGCGGGCATTGTTGCATTCATTCAGCCCGGCGGTTCTATCCGTGATAAAGATTCGATCGATTATTGCAAGATGAATAATCTTGCCATGGTGATAACAGGGCTCCGGCATTTTAAACACTAACTACTGATAAATGAATATCAGCAATAATTTACCAAAAGGCAAAGCCGGCGGATACCTTGCGTTGGGTATTACCAGCATAGTGTGGGGTACCACCTGGGTTGCCAGTAAGATTGCTGTTACCGATATGCCTGCTTTGCAGATGGCCTCCATCCGCCAGTTCTTTGGAGGCAGTTCTTTTGTTTTGTTCTTCCTGTTCTATAAAAAGATCGGCTTTCCTACCCGCCAGCAGTTTGGCTGGTTGCTGATGATGGCCGTGCTGATGTTTGTGATGGCAAACGGGCTAAGTACCTGGAGCCTGAATTATATTCCCACCGGGCTGAGTGCTTTGATCGGTGCTTTGTATCCTTTAAGTGTTGTTATCATTGAAATGTTCTTTTTCAAGAACCGCAACCTGAATGCGATAACCTTTGCCGGGCTTCTGCTGGGTATAACTGGCATTGGCATTGTGTTTTATGAAAGTGCTTTTCAGCATCATCCCGAAGGTTTTTTGTTTGGCGTGCTGCTTTCTGTTATCGCCATGCTGTCGTGGAGTGTTGGCACGATATTCATTGTACGGAATAAACTGAACATGAATCCCTATTATGCCACTGGCTGGCAAATGCTGATCGGCTCGGTGCTGCTGTTTATTATTTCGCATTTGTTCCAACCGGTTATTCCATTGCAGGAGATCAC
>JGI24770J26754_10002409_pt1 | contig 12966 bp, 12 predicted proteins | sample LakOneMetagenome_FD_26754 | JGI IMG/M metagenome (IMG submission 26754) | reverse complement strand
GCCCCAGCAACAGTGGCTCAGCAAAACCTACGCCGATGCCAGACTGTTTCTTGACCTCAAACACGGCACGTCGCGCGCGCGCGAGACCAAGTGGCTCGGCAACTATCGCTATGCGCTCGTACACATGGGCGGGCGTGATCACGACGATCTCATGGCGCGGTTTGCCGACGTGTGCGAGCATTTGGACTTTGCAGGAGCAGCAATCGCGAAAGCACCGTCACGATGGCAAATATTGCGACGTTCGTTCTGACAGTCAGCGCCCTCGCCGCGTCCTCCATCCTGTTGGCGAACGACGGGGCGGCACCGGCTGCGTCGGCGATACCGATNTTTTCCAACAAGACAGCGGGCGGCGCGACCAGCGACTGGGCATGGCAACCTGTGCGTACGGCGAAGCACGCCACGCTCTATTCACTGGTGCGCGATGAGGAAATCAACAAGGTCGTGCTCGAAGGCACCGCCGACGCTGCGGCCGGCGCGCTGATTTATCGCTTCGATGCCAGCGCCAAAGCCACGCCGATGCTGCGTTTCGGCTGGAAAGTAGGCAACCTCATTGCCAGCAGCGACCCCAAAACCAAAGCAGGCGACGATTACTCCGCGCGCATCTATGTGACCTTCGCCTACGACCCCGAGCGCGCGACGGTGCGCGAAAAGGCCGAAAACAGCGTCGCCCACATGCTTTACGGTGAAACGCCCCCGCACGCCGCGCTCGCCTACGTGTTCACCCACAAGCTGCCAGCCGGCACGATTGTCACCAGCCCGTACACGCAGCGCGTAAAGAAACTGGTCGTTGATGCCGATCCCGCATCCGTCGGCAAATGGAAACAGTTCGAGCGCGACATCTACGAAGACTACCGCCGCGCTTTCAACGAGGAGCCGACAAGGATTTCCGGCATCGCCATCATGGTCGACACGGACAACACCGGCGAGCGCGCACGCTCGCGGTTCAGCGACGTCACGCTGTCACCGCGCTGATCAGCTTTTCGCCGGAATGACCTTTAGCTGGGGGCTAGAAGTAAATTTCGGCAAAAGTCAACTTTAGCGATTATCGCCTTGTAGCCCCGCTGCAGCCTTACTTTCCTGAAAAAGCTGACTGTCTAGGCAACGCTCATCAGCGCCGACAGCGGGCCAGGACCCCTACCGACAGATGAATTCGCAACCGTTGCAGCAGCGGCGTCCATCTCGGCAATCGTGCCCTCGTCAATCGGCACCGCTGCAGCGCGCGCCTTGCGAGATTTGCGCTCCGGGTCGCCCGGCATCATGATTTCATCAAAGCCTTCGGCGAGTCGTGCCGACTTCACCCAGTCAACGAAATCGCGCGTCGCCACCTCGAATGAACTCTGCGTGCCAAAGCGTGCGGGATCAAACACGATGGTCAGCATGTTGTTCCACACGCCCGCCTTCGGCTGATTCGCCGGAATCGTCACCGAGCCGCCGGTCAGTGCGGCGCCCAGCAGTTCACACACCATCGCCAGCGCGTAGCCCTTGTGCGCAGCCATCGTCGTCAGGGCGCCAATGCGCCCGTCTACGGGTTCGAACAGCACGCCGGGATTGGTTGTCGGAAAACCTTCATGGTCAATGAGCGCCCCCTCGGGCGTGTGCTTCTTTGCGTTATAGGCCACGCGCACCTTGCCCTGCGCAATGGCACTGGTTGCAAAGTCGAGCACGATGGGGCCACCGTCAGCGTCTGGTCGCGGAATGCCCACCGTGAACGGATTGGTCACAAAACGCGCCTCGGCACCGCCGTACGGCGCCACCCAGTGCTGGCTGACGGCATTGGTGAAGTGAACCGAAATCAGCCCTTCGGCAATCGCCTGCTCAGCCCAATGCCCGACGCGCCCCAGATGATGCGAGTTGCGCAGCCCCATGACGCAGACGCCGGTTTCCTTTGCACGCTTGATGGCGATCGCCATCGCCTGATGCGTCACGCTCTGCCCGATGCCGCGATGGGCATCGATCAGCATGAGGCCACCGGTATCGGTCACCACTTCAACCGTCCGGTTGAGCACCAGCTCGCCAGCCGGAATGGCCTTCACATAGCGCGGCACCATGCCGACACCGTGCGAATCATGTCCGCTCAAATTCGACAGCACGAGGTGGTCGGCAGTGAGCGTCGCCTCGGTCTCGCTTGATCCGGCAGCAAGAAAAAGATCGGCCACCCAGCGGTGGAGGACATCGGGGTGGATAGTTCGATCAGTCATGCGCGGAAGTGTAAACGGGGCCCCGCAGGCCCCGTTGTCATCGCATCGACAGACTGGAACAGCGCTCTATCTATTTGGACGTCGCTGTCGCCGGTGCCTTCACGCGCGCGGCGTCACGATTCAGGCCGCTCAGGATCGCCTTGAACGACGCCGTCACGATATTGCTGTCCATACCAACGCCGTGCAGCGAAGGACCATCGCCGACGCGCATTTCGATGTAGGTGATGGCCGTTGCGTTGGCGCCCTGACCAATGGCGTGTTCGTGATAGTCCATGACCTTGACCGGTGCGTGCAGCTCGCTGGCAATCGCGGCGACGAAGGCGTCAATCGGACCATTGCCCATGCCCTTGGCCTTGTGGGTATCGCCGTCGATCACGACTTCGGCATGCACTTCAACTGCTTCGGGACGCGAGGAGTCCTCGGCCAGCTTGTGGGCTACATATTTGTACGGCGCGCCCTTGCTGACGTACTCGCGGTCGAAGATGTTCCAGATGTCGTCAGCCGTCATTTCCTTGCCGGTCGTATCCATCACTTGCTGTACGACCTGCGAGAACTCGATCTGCATGCGGCGCGGAAGATCTACACCGTATTCGCTTTGCAGAAGGTAGCTGATACCGCCCTTGCCCGATTGCGAGTTCACGCGGATGACGGCCTCGTAGCTGCGGCCCACATCCATCGGATCGATGGGCAGATACGGCATGTCCCAGAATTGCGTCTTGTTGGCATCGCGGGCGGCGAACGCCTTCTTGATTGCATCCTGATGCGAGCCCGAGAAGCTCGTGTACACGAGATCGCCCGCGTACGGATGGCGCGGGTGCACCGGGATCTGGTTGCAGTATTCAACGGTCTTCTTGATCTCGTCGATGTCGCTGAAATCAAGATTCGGATGCACGCCCTGCGAATACATGTTGAGCGCAAGGTTCACGATATCCACGTTGCCCGTGCGTTCGCCATTGCCAAACAGGCAGCCTTCGACGCGATCAGCGCCAGCCATCATCGCGAGCTCGGCGGCGGCAGTGCCGGTGCCGCGATCATTGTGTGGATGCACCGACATCACGATGCAGTCGCGCTTCGCCACGTTGCGATGCATCCATTCGATCTGGTCAGCAAAGCAGTTCGGCGTTGCATTTTCGACCGTGGTCGGCAGGTTGATGATGACCTTGTTCTGCGGCGTCGCACCATAAACGTCGATGACGGTATCGACCACGCGCTTCGAGAATTCAAGCTCGGTGTTCGAGAACATTTCCGGCGAGAATTCGAAGCGCCATTCGGTGTCCGGGTACTTCTTCATGAGCTCGCGCACCTGGCGCACGTGGGGAATGGTCAGCTCATTGACGATCTGGTCCTGGCTAAGGCCAAACACAACGTTGCGCATGACCGGCGCAACCGCGTGATAGAGGTGAAAGATCGCCCGTTTCGCACCCTTGAGCGCTTCGAAAGTACGCTCAATGAATTCGCCGCGCGAAGGCGCGAGCACTTGAATCCAGACATCATCCGGAATCTGCTTGTCTTCGATCAGGTGACGCACGAAGTCGAAATCAGTCTGTGACGCCGACGGGAAGCCGACTTCGATTTCCTTGATGCCGACACGCACGTTCAGCGCAAACATCTTCTTCTTGCGCTCAACGTCCATCGGCTCGATCAGTGCCTGATTGCCGTCGCGAAGATCGGTCGCGAGCCATACCGGCGGTTTGCTGATGATCTGGTTGGGCCAGGTTCGATCCGGCAAGNGGATGGACTTGAACGAGGCGTATTTCTGGCTGGGCTGTTTCAACATGGGCATGATGAAGTCTCTCGGGGTTTCGTATGCAAACTGGAATGCGGAAAGGCAGCGACGTCACCCGGTTTTCAGGGTTAGGACGTGGCGCAACGGAGGGGAGTGGGGAAATTTATTTGCGCTGGGGGCGCAGCAGCGACAGCAGGCCGAGCGACAGCAGCGAGCCAATGAGGCTCAGCGATGCAGTGGCGGCGAATTGCTGGAAATGCGAATGCATGGTCGAAATATAGCGCAGCGCAGCAAGTTTTTCAACTCACTACTTCTATGATGGTGCCACAAGGCTCCGCTAGGACTCGGGTGTGCNGCCGTTTTCCTGNGCCTGTGCTGGGGCGTCGAGCTGCGANTTGTGCAGCGCGCGCCATAGCCACACNACATAACCCGAGGCCAGATAGGCAACAAACACCGCAAAAATCACTTTCGGCGGATCGACCAGCACGAGNCCGAAGCCGACCGCTACCAGCGCAATCGCCGTAAACGAAATCGCGCGGCGCCCCATCGACTTGAAGCTGAAGAATTTGGCAGTCGTGACCATCGAGATGCCGGAAATGAGGGTGACCGCAAACGCCCACCACGCCACGTCCGCGCCCTCGATATCAAGATCATCCATCAACAACACGAACCCGGCGACCACCGCCGCCGCAGCCGGACTCGGCAGGCCATTGAAGAAGCGCTTGTCGATGACGCCGATCTGAACGTTGAAACGCGCGAGACGCAAGGCTGCACACGCCGCATAGATGAAAGCTGCCGCCAGCGCGATGCGCGGGCTCGGCAGCGAACGCAGCGCCCATTCGTAGACGATGAGAGCGGGGGCCGCACCGAAGCTCACCATGTCTGCGATGGAATCAAGCTCAGCGCCAAATGCGGTTTGCGTATTGGTCATGCGGGCGACGCGGCCGTCAAGACTGTCGAGCACCATCGCAACGAAAACAGAGATGGCGGCGTAGTCAAAGCGCAAGTTCATCGCTTGTACGATGCCAAAGAATCCAAAAAACAGCGCCGCCAGCGTAAACATGTTCGGCAACGCGTAAATGCCGCGACGGCGAAGCTTGTTCTTGAGTGCAGCGCGGCGTTCCCGAATCGTCAGGGGCTGTGCGGAGGCGACGGGCGGCGCAGGCAGCGCATCTTGATCGGGTTCAGTCATTGCGCGAAGTGTAGCGTCAGAATGTCCAACGCAACACGCCATCGTCAGCGCAATCGCATCGCCAGCGGACGACTGGCGTTTGTAAACGCAGCCTAGAACCAGCGACTACGCGCCGCCAGTGTCAGCGGGGTCAGCATCTCACCCTCTTTTTCGCGCTTGGCGACCAGCGTGTCTTTGGCCTTGCGCAACATTTGCTGCAACTCAGGACCGCGCTTGAGTGCAACGGTCACTGCGAGCGTATCGACGAGCGCCAGTTGCGCCAGACGGCCCACCATTGGCGAGTACACGTCCGGGTCTTCGTCGACATCCACCGCAAGCGCGATGTCCGCCAGCTTCGCGAGCTGTGACGCGCGCTCGGTAATGGCAATGACCGTAGCACCCGCCTGTTGCGCCAGTTCACAAGTCTGGATCATGTCGCGGGTACGGCCAGTACGCGAAATGGCAACGACGACGTCTTCAGTGGTCAGCAAAGCCGCGGACTGTACCTGCCAGTGCGGATCGTTGTAGGCAACGGTGTGCATGCCAAGCAAAAAGAATTTGTGCTGCGCGTCCATGGCAACGACGCCCGAGTTGCCGACACCATAAAACTCGACGCGGCGCGCATGCGAGATCGCCTCTGCGGCGCGCTCCAGTACTTTCGGGTCCACCTGATTGCGCATCGCGATCAGCGTGGCAATCGAACGATCAAATACCTTCGCGATCACGTCTGCGCTTGAGTCCTGCGCGGACACATCCGTGTGCACGTAGGGCACGCCCGTCGCAAGACTCTTCGCCAGCGCGACCTTGAACGCCTTGTAGCCCGTGAAACCCAGCGCCTGACAAAAGCGAGCGATGGTCGGATCGGTGACGCCAACGGCCTCAGCAAGCTCCGCAATCGCCATGTGCGCGACACGATTCGGTTGCCCGAGCACATAGCTCGCGACGCGCTGTTCACTCGGTCGCAACGAAAGACGTACCGCCGTGATGCGCGATACCAGCGCATCAGAGGAGGTTGCGGCTTCGGTCGTTGCGCTCGTAGCATCGGCCAGTGCGTTCATTTTGTTCTCCTTGATTCGCCTGAAGCCCGATGACCTAGACGCTTTGTTCTTCGTGCCACGCGGTGCCGGCAAGAGCTGTCAGCCGACTCGACGCGGGGGGCCCCCAGCTTCCTGCTGCGTAGCCGATCGGCGGTGTACTCTCGCTGGCCCAGTGATCAAGGACCGGCTGCACCCAGCGCCAGGCTGCGTCCGCTTCGTCGCGGCGCATGAACAGCGTCGCGTTGCCGCGCAGCACGTCGAGCAGCAGACGCTCGTACGCGTCCTGCCGCCGTTCGCGGAAAAATTGCTGGAAATCGAGGTCAAGATAGACCTCGCGCAGGCGCATGCCATCGCCCGGCGCTTTCGCCATCGTGTAGAGCCGCACGCTCTCTTCCGGCTGCAGCGTGATCACGAGGCGATTCGGCGCCAACGGTGTCTCGAAAATCGAGTGTGGCGGCGACTTGAAATTGATGACGACTTCAGCGCGACGCTCGGCCATGCGCTTGCCGGTGCGCAGGTAGAACGGCACGCCAGCCCAGCGCCAGTTCGAAACTTCCGCGCGCAGCGCTACATAGGTTTCGGTCGGCGAATTGACCGCTACACCCTGCTCATCCAGATAGCTGGCGACGCGGCTACCGCCCATGCTGCCAGCGCGGTATTGCCCACGCACGAGGCTCTCGCGCAACGTCTCTGCTGTCCACGGTTTCATCGCGCGCAACACCTGCAGCTTTTCGTCACGCACCGCATCTGGATCAAGACTCGCCGGTGGTTCCATCGCCGTGATGCAGAGAAGATTCAGCAGGTGGTTCTGCACCATGTCGCGGAACGCACCGGTACTGTCGTAGAACTCGCCACGCGTCTCCACGCCGACGGTTTCCGCAATCGTGATCTGCACGTCGCGCACCCAGCTGCGGTTCCACAGCGGCTCCAGCAGGGTATTGCCGAAGCGTAGCGCGAGCAGATTCTGCACCGTCTCCTTGCCGAGATAATGATCGATACGGTAAACCTGCGATTCGGCGAAGGCTTCGAGCACCAGACTATTGATCTGCCGTGACGATGTGAGATCGCGACCGAGCGGTTTTTCGAGCACGATACGTGTGTCTGGTGTGTTGAGCCCCGACGCCTTGAGCCCACCGATAATTGCCGGAAACAGCGTCGGCCCGACCGACAGATAAAAAATGGTCTGGCTATCACGCTCATCAAGCGAACGCTTGAGCGCCTGATATTGCGTCGCATCATTGGCGTCCAGAATAAAGTAGGTCAAGCGCGCGAGAAAGCGACTCAGACTGGCATCGCGCTTGGCTTGCATCTCCTGCGCCGCACCGGTCACCTTGGGCACAAAGCGCTGCAGCGCTTCCGCGACTTTGGCGCGAAAAGCGTCGTTATCCAGCGTTTGTCGCGCCGCCGCGATGATGCGGCCGCCCGCATGCAACCGGTCGTCACAGTCCGCCAGAAACAGCGCCGGATAGAGTTTGCGCAGCGCCAGATCACCGGTGCCGCCGAAAATTACGAGATCGAAATTGCCTTCCATGAACAAAATAATAACATTCATGTAGTAAAACAACAAGCTGTAGTTACAAGACTACAAGACGACAATAGCGATCAATTCCTCCGCTGCCTCTTCCAGCCCAAAAAGTCTGCAATGAACTCCCTCGACCAGCTCAAGCAATTTACGACCGTCGTCGCCGATACCGGCGATTTCAATTCCATGCGCGCCTACGCGCCGCGTGACGCCACGACCAATCCGTCGCTGATCCTGAAGGCGGTGCAGCAGGACGCGTACAAGCCACTGTTAAGCGAAACGGTGGCCGCACACAAGGGCAAGCCGGCGGATTTCGTGGTCGACCGCGTGCTGATCCGCTTCGGGCTGGAGATTCTCAAGATCGTGCCGGGCCGCGTTTCAACGGAAGTCGACGCGCGGCTCTCGTTCGACACCAAGGCCACGATCGCGAAGGCGCGAGAACTGATCGCACTGTACGAAGCAGCGGGCATCGACCGCAAGCGCGTGCTGATCAAGATAGCGTCCACCTGGGAAGGCATTCAGGCCGCGACCGTGCTTGAGCAGGATGGCATTCATTGCAACCTGACGCTGCTGTTCAGCCCGATTCAGGCGGCGGCCTGCGCCGAGGGCGGCATCACGCTGATTTCNCCGTTTGTGGGGCGCATTCTCGACTGGTACAAGAAGCGCGACGGCAAGGACTTCACGGCCGAGGAAGATCCCGGCGTGCAATCCGTGCGCTACATCTACAGCTATTACAAACACTACGGCTACAAGACCGAAGTGATGGGCGCGAGCTTCCGCAACATCGGCGAAATCCTCGCGCTCGCGGGTTGCGATCTGCTGACCATTTCGCCAGATCTGCTGAACCAGTTGCAGGGCATGAACGAACCGGTCGTGAGAAAGCTGATTCCAGCAGAAAAAGCCGCAATCGCACCGATCAGAATAGACGTCACCGAACCCGCGTTCCGCTACGCGCTCAACGCCGATGCGATGGCCACCGAAAAGCTGGCCGAAGGCATTCGTGCGTTCGCCGTGGATGCTAGCAAGCTGGAAGGTCTGATTGCGGCATAGCGCGAGCGCAAGCGCAGCATGTTTTCGGCTCATCAGCTTTTCATTGAAAACGTTGCAGGCGTTGGGCTTTATAAGCTTTTCGATCGATAGTCGAGTATCCTCAATTTCGGCATCTAAGCCCAACGCAATGGCGCTTTCACCGCAAAGCTGATGCTCAAAATTGATGCCTTTTGCCGCGTTATCGACAACTATGGTGACATCGGTGTCTGCTGGCGCCTCGCGCGGCAACTGGTGGCGGAGCATGGTTGCGAAGTTCGCCTGATCGTTGACGATCTCGCGAGCTTCCGCGCGATCGCGCCCGAGGTAAGCGTCGCCTTGCCGGTTCAGCACTGGCTTGGCGTCGACGTCCTGATGTGGAGCGAAGCGGAATCGCTTGCGCCTGCTCATGTCGTGATCGAAGCCTTCGCCTGCGACCCGCCGGACGGCTACGTCGCTGCCATGGCTGATCGCGCACGAAGCGGACAGCCACCCGCGTGGATCAACCTCGAATACCTGAGTGCGGAGGCCTGGGTCGATGAAGTGCACGGACTCCCTTCGCCGCATCCACGATTGCCGTTGACGAAGCACTTTTTCTGCCCCGGATTTACAGAAGCGAGCGGCGGGTTGATTCGCGAAGCGAGCGTCGTGGCGACTGACGCTCGCCCGCCCAGTCGGCCTGAAGCGAGCAAAGTGTTCGCCTTCACCTACCCGCACGCGCCCTTACGCGCGCTCGCGCAGGGATTTACCGACGCAGGCGGCGCGCCGGAAATTACTGTAGCCGCCCCGCTCACCGACGCCGCCCCCGTCTGGCAGACCGCTGCTCCCGTTCCGCAAACTAGCTTCGACGCCCTGCTCGCCCAGTTCGATTTCCTGATCGTGCGCGGAGAAGATTCGTTCGTGCGTGCGCAGTGGGCCGCCAAGCCCCTCCTCTGGCACATCTACCCGACAGCAGACAACGCCCATCTGGTCAAGCTTGACGCCTGGCTTGAGCGTTACTGCGTCGGGCTGGCGCCCAGCGTGGATGCGGCTTATCGGGCCGCCAGCCGCGCCTTCAATCGCGGCGAAACCTTGCCGGAAACCTATGCGCCCCTCGCCGCAAATCTCCCGCAGCTTGCCGAGCACGCCGGGCGCTGGCGCGACAGCCTCATGCAGCAAACCGACCTCGCCACCCGCCTGCTTGCGATGATCAAGATGGTGGAAGCACAAAAACTCGGCTAAAATCAAGGGCTTTGCTACGAAACCCCAGCGCCCGAGTCGATCCGCATTCGTTCCGGACGACAGCAAAACCGTCGGCGCCATAACCCAATTACACCTATGAAACTCTCTTCAGAACTCCGGCCCGGCAACGTCGTCATGATCAATGATGTCCCGATGGTGGTGCAAAAAGCCGAGATGAACAAATCCGGTCGCAACGCGGCCGTGGTGAAACTCAAGCTCAAGAACCTGCTGTCCAACGGCGGCACGGAATCGGTTTTCAAGGCCGACGAAAAATTTGATGTCGTCATGCTCGAAAAGAAAGAAGTGACGTACAGCTACTTCAACGACCCGATGTATGTCTTCATGGACAGCGAGTACAACCAGTACGACATCGAAAAAGACAACATGGGCGACGCGCTCAAGTACCTCGAAGACGCGATGCCCTGCGAAGTGACCTTCTACGACGGTCGCGCTATTGGTCTGGAAATCCCGACAACACTGGTTCGCGAAGTGGAATACACCGAACCTGCAGTCCGCGGCGACACGTCCGGCAAGGTCATGAAGCCAGCCCGCCTCAAAGGCACCGGCTTCGAAATCCCGGTTCCGGCGTTCGTCAACACCGGGGATGTGATCGAAATCGACACCCGCACCGACGAGTTCAAGAAGCGCGTTTAGTCAGCGCGGCGACACAACAATCGCGGATCGTATTGATCCAGCGCAACGGCCCGTGGCAGATGCCCGGGCCGTTTTCATTTGAGGGTCATAATTCCTCGCAGGAGGAGTTGTTACTGATGTTGGTTGCCTATCTCACTCACCCGTTTTCGACCAAACACGAAATGGGGTCGCATCATCCGGAATGCCCGGATCGCGTGCGTGTCATCGACGATCATCTGCGCGCGATGGGGCTGCTCGACTTCATGCGCGAGGTGACAGCCGCGCCAGCGCCTCCGCACACGATCCTGCGCGCACACACTCAGGCCATGCTGTCGGATCTTGAACGTATTGCGCCGCAGCAGGGCTACGCTGGCATCGACGGCGACACCACGATGAATCCCTTCACGCTCAATGCCGCGCTGCACAGCGCCGGTGCTGCGGTGCGCGCCGTGGATCTGGTGTGCAGCGGTGAATCGCCGCGCGCCTTCTGCAATATCCGCCCTCCAGGCCATCACGCCGAACGTGACCGCGCGATGGGTTTCTGTTTCCTGAACAATGCAGCGATTGCCGTGCTGCACGCGATTCATGCGCACGGGCTCCAGCGTGTGGCGCTGGTCGATTTCGACGTGCACCACGGCAACGGTACCGAGCACATCCTCGCCGACGACTGCGACGCCCGCCGGGTGCTGATGGTCTCAACCTTCCAGCATCACCTGTATCCGGGCACCGGCGACGTGCCGACAGCGGCCAACATGGTCAACGTCCCGCTCGCCGCATATTCACGCGGCGACGCCATGCGCGCTGCGGTCACCGACCGCTGGCTGCCGGCGCTGGAGGACTTCGCGCCGGAACTCATCGTAATCTCGGCGGGCTTCGACGCCCATCGGGAAGACGATCTGGCATCGCTCGGCTGGATTGATTCCGATTACTGCTGGCTCACGCAGCAGCTCGCAGCAGTTGCGGACAAGCATGCAAAGGGCCGCATAGTTTCCCTGCTCGAAGGCGGCTATCACCTGAGTGCCCTTGCCCGCAGTGTGGGTGAACACGTAAAGGTGCTGATCGGCGCTGATTAAGCGGCGTTTCAGCGCGGCCCGTTAGCATTGACCAATGCAGGGACACCACAGCCACCACCAACACGATCATGCCGGACATGATCACGCCGCACATGACAACGGGCAGGCGCGTGAGAGCGCACACGCCGGGCATGGCCACGGTCATGGTCATGGTCATGGGCACTCACACGGCCCCGTCAACTACGACCGCGTGTTTGCCATCGGCATCACGCTCAACATCAGCTATGCGCTGATCGAAGCGACCGCCGGGTTCTGGCTCAACTCACTGGCGCTCGTGGCAGACGCCGGGCACAACCTCTCCGATGTACTCGGACTGGTGCTGGCCTGGGTTGCCGTCTGGCTGTCGCGACGCAAGCCGTCGACGCGCCACTCATACGGCCTCGGTCGCAGCTCGATCCTCGCCGCGCTGGGCAACGCCGTGCTGCTGTTCGTCGCGCTGGGCGCCATCGTGCTTGAGGCCGTCACCCGATTCACCGAACCCCACGCCATCGCCACCGGCCCCGTCGTCTGGATCGCCAGCATCGGCATCGCGGTCAACGCCTTCACGGCGTGGCTCTTCATGCGCGGCAGCAAGACCGACCTCAACGTACGCGGCGCTTATCTGCACATGGTGGCGGACGCGGCAGTGTCGGTGGGCGTCGTCGTCAGCGCGCTGGTCATGGCCGTCACCGGCTGGCTGTGGCTGGATCCGCTAACGAGCCTCATCATCGCCGCCGTGATCGCTTGGGGCGCATGGGGCCTGCTGGTCGATTCGCTGCGCCTGTCGCTTGACGCTGTGCCCGCGCACATCAACGCCGACGCGGTGGCGCGCTACCTCGCTGCCGACACCCACGTCAAGGCCCTGCACGATCTGCACATCTGGGCACTGTCAACGGAGGCCGTCGCACTCACCGCCCACGTCGTCTGCCCCGATGGGCACCCGGGCGACGACTGGCTGGCTGGCAAGTGCAAGGAACTGCACGAAAAATTCGCCATCGACCACGCGACGATTCAGGTCGAAGTCGGACACCATGTCCACGGCGATCACGCGCCGCAGTGCGGGATCAGCTTTTCGGCGTAGCCCTTATTGCATATGGGATAGATGCTAAAAAAGCCGCTAGTCAACTTTGCGAATAAACGGCTTCCAGTCCCGATGCAGGCTTCGTTTGGCTAAAAAGCTGCTACCCCAGCCAAACGCGCGCGTTCTCGAACATGCGCAGCCACGGCGAGCGGGTCCAGCCTTCGGGGTGCCACGAGAAATTCTCGACGCGATGGGTGCGTTCCGGGTGTGGCATCAACACGTTGAAACGTCCATCGGCGGTGGTGAGTCCGGTTGCGCCGCCCGGTGAACCGTTCGGGTTGAGCGGATAGGTTTCGGTC
>JGI24770J26754_10002408_pt1 | contig 12966 bp, 12 predicted proteins | sample LakOneMetagenome_FD_26754 | JGI IMG/M metagenome (IMG submission 26754) | reverse complement strand
GGGGCGCCGCCCGACGTGGGCGTACGGGTGCTGCTGGCGCACCAGCCGCGCAGCGCCGCCGAGGCCGCCGAAGCGGGGTTCCACCTGCAGCTCTCCGGCCACACCCATGGCGGCCAGTTCTTCCCGTGGAACCTGTTCGTGCCGCTGCAGCAGCCTTTCGTGGCCGGCCTGCACCGGGTGCGCGACATGTGGGTGTATATCAGCCGCGGCACCGGCTACTGGGGCCCGCCGAAGCGTTTCGGGGCGCCGTCCGAGATCACGCTGGTGCGCTTGGTGCCGGCCTGAGCGCATGGTGTAAATACGGCAATATTTCCCAGCAAAAAGTTGGCGCTTGCGCTATCGTTGGAATCCCTTGAACCCACGAAGGATCCGACGCATGAACCGCCGCACCCTCCCAGTCCTGACCATTCTCGCCGCCGCCCTGACCAGCGCCTCCGTCTTCGCCGCCAGCCCCGGCAACGACCCGGCCGCGCTTGCGAAGATCCGCGATGCGGCGATGCAGAGCGACTATGCCTGGGAGCGCATGGCGGACATGACCGACCTGATCGGCCCGCGCCTGTCCGGCTCGGCCGGGGCGGCGGCCGCCGTGACCCAGGTGGCCGACGCGATGCGCAAGCTCGGCGCCAAGGTGACGCTGCAACCGGTCAAGGTCCCGCATTGGGTGCGCGGCCAGGAGACCGGCGAGCTGGTCGAGTACAGCGGCCGTCCAAACGGCGTCACCCAGCGCGTGGTGCTGACTGCCCTCGGCGGTTCCGGCGCGACCCCGGCTGCGGGACTGAGCGCACAGGTGGTGGTGGTGAAGAGCTTCGACGAGCTCAAGGCCCGCGCGGGGGAAGTGAAGGGCAGGATCGTCCTGTTCGACGTCGAGTTCGACCAGCACCAGGCCGACCGCGGCCTGGCCGGCCAGGCCTATGGCCAAGCCTCGGCCTACCGCCGCGACGGCCCGCGCATGGCTGCCGAGATGGGCGCCGTGGCCGCGCTGGTGCGTTCGGTGGGCGGCGCCAGCTACCGCCTGCCGCATACGGGTTCGACCGGCCTGCAGGACAACGCCCGCATCCCGGCCGCGGCGGTGACCGCCGAAGACGCGATGCTGATGAGCCGCCTGGCCAAGCGCGGCCCCCTGGGCATGCGCCTGGTGCTCACCCCGAAAACCCTGCCGGACGCCGACAGCTACAACGTGATCGCCGACCTGCCGGGCACGGAAAAACCAGACGAGATCGTCATCGTGTCCGGCCACCTCGATTCCTGGGACCTGGCGACCGGCGCCCACGACGACGCCGCCGGCGTCGCCAGTGCGATGGCCGTGCTCGAGACCCTGAAAAAGCTCGACTACCGTCCGCGCCGCACCATCCGCATGATCGCCTGGATGAACGAAGAGAACGGCACCCGCGGCGCGCGCGGCTACCTGGCCGCCGAGCAGGCCAATGCCGCGAAGCACATCGGCGCGATCGAAAGCGACAACGGCGCCGGCCGTCCCTTCGGCTTGCGCACCAGCGTGCCCGCCGGCGCGACCCAGCTGTTCGCTCCCTTGCAGGCGGCCCTGCAGCCGATCGGCGCGGGCGTGCTGCAGCGCCAGGATGCGCTGTCGACCGGTGACCTCTCCGGCCTGGAACGCGCCGGCGTGCCGAGCTTCGCCCCGCTCATCGACACCTCGAGCTATTTCGACTACCACCACACGCCCGCCGATACGCTCGACAAGGTCGACCCCGACCACCTGCGCCGCCACGTGGCGCTGATGGCCGCGACGACCTGGTTCCTGGCCAATATCGAGCAGGACATTGGCCGTGCGGCCGTGCCGGAGCGCCGCGGCGCCGCTCACTGAGCAAGGGCGGCAAGCCCCGCCGCTTCAGGGAATGGGGATGCGGCGGACCGCCCGCGCGTGTCCCCGGTAGGGCCGGCCGTAGATGGTCTGGATGCCGCTGGCGAAATTCTGGCCCCAGACCAGTTGGGTGCGCGTTTCGTGCGGTTCGCTCGACCAGTACCAGCTGCGCTCGAAGTTGCTGCGCGCGTTCGCGAACAGCAGCGCCAGCTCGCGCCGGGTCGGCAGCGCGCCGCCCTGGGAGGAAGCCCAGTCGGCAGCCGTCGGCCAGCTGACGTCGGCAGCCTCGCCCGGCAACAGGATCAGGTGGTAGTCGGCTTCGTCCTTGCCCAGGATGAGGCCGGCATAGGTTTCGCCTTCTTGCAGGGTAGCCCTGACTTGCATGTATTCGCCCATTTAACACGTCCCTCGGTTTGGTCACAGTCTGTATGAGACTGCTTGGGAACGGTGTTGGTTGCGGTCTGGGCTTCGATCTAGATCATGCCTGCGTTTAGTTTCTCGCGAGTGAATGCCTTCGGGATTGACCTTATTTCTCATTGTTCCGGCAGCGGCAGGGCCATCTGCGGGTCCTGCGCGCCGGCCCGGTTCACCGCGGGCGTCACCTTGTACCATTCGAAGGCGTCCGGGGGCAGGGCGGCGCGGCGCGCCAGCTCGAGGGCCTGCTCGGTCGACAGGGCAGGGTCCATCCACAGTTCGGCGTCTGCCGCCTCGACCACCACCGGGCGACGGTCGTGGATGTCGAGCATGCCTTCGCCGGCGGCGTCGGTGACGATCACGAAGCCGGCCTCGGCGCGGTTCTCCGTGAAACCGCCGAAATTGGCCAGCGCCAGCATGAACAGGGGCGCGCGGTCGCGCCGGTGGATGTGCCAGGGCTGCTTCGAACCCTTCTCTCCGGTCCACTCGTACCAGCCCTCGGCCGGCACGATGGCGCGTCCGTTCTTCAGCAGGCCGCGCCAGTAGCGGTTGTCCAGCTTGTCGAGGCGCGCGTTGATGGTGATCGGCACCTTGCCCTCGGCCCAGCGCGCGCGGTAGCTCCAGAACACGTCGTCGATGCGGCGCTCGCCGTCCTGCAGGTGCATGAGGGGGCGGTAGCTGCCGGGAGAGACGTTCCAGGCAGGCGTGGCTTCGCTGTCGTAGACCGCGTCGGTCCAGCCGAATACGCTGGCGTAGTAGCGAGCCGTCTGGCTCTGGTCGAATCGTCCGCACATGGGCGCATGGTAGCGCAGGCGCGCGCAGGGCGCGGCACGGTAGCGCGGCAGTGGAATCTTCCACCGGCGGCGCGCAATGGTATGCTCGCGCCTGACCCGTTTCAAGAATGAATTCAGAGGAGAGTGGTATGGCAACTGGCTGGTGGAGCGTCCTGAAAACCGTGCCGTGGAGCGAAGTGATCAATGCCGCGCCGCAAGTGGCAACCGGCGCGCGCAGNCTGTGGGACACGGTGGCGCGCAAGTCGGGCACGGCNCCTGGCCAAGCGATGGAGGNGGAGCCGGAAGAAGATCCTTTCGACACCTTNTTCCTGCGCGTCGACAAGAACGAGTCGAATCTCGCCGACTTGCGCACGCAGATGCTGCAAGCGTCGGAGATCATCGCCAACCTGGCCGACCAGAACGCCCAGCTGATCGCCAAGATGGAGCTGGCGCGCACCCGGCTGCTGTGGCTGGGCATGGCGACCGGCGTCTCGGCCATCCTGGCCCTGGTGGCGCTGGCGCTGATCCTCGCGCGCACCTGAGAGCCTCCGCATGAAAGTCGTACTGATCCTGGCGACCTTGTTCGTCTTCATCTCCATGCTCTTGGGTGCGGCACGTCGCAAGGGCAAGCTGAACGAGGACGCCAACCGGGCCGTGGCCGGGCTGGCCTCGTCGATGCGCATCTTCGTGTATGGCCTGCTGTTTTTCGTGGCCATCGTGTGCCTTGCCGTGGCCTGGCAGAGCCTGAAGTCCGGCGCCTAGCGGTATTGCCCGACATACGTCCGACCAATCCGACAAACGCGCGGGAAGAACCAGCAGTTGAATCGCCGGGGAGGGGCCCGATCTTCGTACCGTTCTCTGGTGGATAGTTCCACCTCTCTCCGCGTGTCTCCAACTCAGTGTTGACTGAGTCTTCTGGCCGCTGTCCCATGGACAGCGGCATTTTTTTGCCGGCAGTGTCGACAATGCAAAGTTGCACTTCCGGCCCTGCCGAGCCGACCCTATGCTAGAATTCGGCCCGCTGCCCCGATGGTGAAACTGGTAGACACCCGGGACTTAAAATCCCGTGCTCGTGAGGGCGTGCCGGTTCGATCCCGGCTCGGGGCACCAGTATTCGTGCCTGNTGGCAGCGCTGCGGTGTCCAGGCAGCTCGCCGTCTTTACGCCGATCTCCGACCCTTGGCCCGCTTTCGGCGCGCCCGATTCCTTCCTCTGTCACCTCATCCATTGGTCCTCGCTCAAGGATGGTGTAGCATGCCGGTCGGCGTTCCAATCCATGGCGCCGCAGCAAGAGGACAAGAATTGAACATCACTATCAATGACGAACTGCGTGCTTTCGTCGACCCGCTTACCGATATCGAATACGCCGCGCTCGAACGCAGCCTCCTCGCCGAGGGCTGCCGCGACGCGCTGGTCCTGTGGCGCGACACCCTGATCGACGGCCATAACCGCTACGAGATCTGCCAGAAGCACGGCATTCCCTTCCGCACCGTCCACAACAACAACTTTGCCTCGATCGAGGACGTGATGCTGTGGATGATCGACAACCACCTGGCGCGCCGCAGCGTGTCGGACTTCCAGCGCGGCGTGCTGGCGCTGAAGAAGAAGGAAATCGTCACGGCCCGCCTGGCCGAGAAGATGGCCGAGCAGCCGCCCGAGCCGGAAGCCGACGACCTGGACTCGCGCCCGCCGCCGCCGTGGAGCACNCGCGAGGAAATCGCCAAGGCCGCGCGCGTNTCNAGCAATACGATCAGCCAGATCGAACGCATCCAGAAGGCGGCCACGCCCGAGCTGCGCGAAGCGGTGCGCACCGGCACCATTTCGATCAATGCCGCCGCCAATGTCGCCCAGCTGTCGGAAGAAGAGCAGAAGGCGGCCGTCGCCGGCGGACGCAAGGAGCTGCAGCAGGCCGCCCGCCAGGTGCGCGAGCAGAAGCAGGCCACCCGTCCGAAGAAGGAAACGGTCCCGGTCGACCCGGAGGACGAGCGCGCCGCCCTGCGCGCCGAGGTGGCCAAGCTCAAGGACCGCGTCGCGACCCTGCTCACCGAAAACGAAGTCCTGAAGCAGAAACTGGTGCACGCCGGCCTGGCATGAGACCGGAACAATAAGGAAGGAGACCCGCATGATCGACACCTACCGCATCCTCCAGGCCGTCCTGGCCGCCGCCCTCGGCGCTGCCGCGCCGACCCTGGCGCTGGCCGCCGCGCCGGCCGCGCAGCAGGCCCCGGACAAAGCCGAGCTGGCCCGCTGGAAGAACACCGCGGAGCGGGTGACCATCATGCGCGACAAATGGGGCATTCCCCACGTTTTCGGCAAGAGCGATGCGGACGCCGTCTTCGGCCTGATGTTTGCCCAGGCCGAGGACGATTTCNACCGGGTCGAGCTCAACTACATCAATGCGATGGGCCGCCTGGCCGAGGTCGAGGGCGAGAAGGAAATCTGGCGCGACCTGCGCATGAAGATGTACATCCGGCCCGCCGACATGCAGGCCAAGTACGCGGCCAGCCCCGCCTGGCTGAAAGAGCTGATGAAGGCCTTTGCCGACGGCCTGAACTACTACCTGCACACCCACCCGGAAGTGAAGCCGAAGCTGTTGACCCGCTTCGAGCCCTGGATGGCGCTGAGCTTCAGCGAGGGCAGCATCGGCGGCGACATCGAGTCGATCGACCTGAAGGAGCTGGAGCGCTTCTATGGCAATACCGGCAAGGGCGCGCAGCTGGCGATGGCCGCCCGCGACAAGGGCTTCGATGCCGAGCCGCGCGGCTCCAACGGATTCGCCATCGCGCCCAAGCTCTCGAGCACAGGCAAGGCGCTGCTCCTGATCAATCCGCACACCTCCTTCTACTTCCGTCCGGAAGTGCATATGGTGAGCGAGCAGGGCCTGAATGCCTATGGCGCCGTGACCTGGGGCCAGTTCTTCATCTACCAGGGCTTCAACGACAAGACCGGCTGGATGCACACCTCGGGCGGCGGCGACGTCATCGACGAATACCTCGAGACCGTGGTCGAGCGCGACGGCAAGTTCTTCTACAAGTACGGCAAGGAAGAGCGCCCCGTTCGCGCCATGCCGCTCACGCTGCCCTACAAGACCCCGTCCGGCGCGCTGGCCAGTAAGACGGTTACCGCCTATTTCACCCACCACGGCCCGATCGTGCGCGCGACCGACGGCAAGTGGGTGGCCGTGAAAATGATGGACGAGCCGCTCAAGGCCCTGACCCAGTCGTATAGCCGCACCAAGGCGCGCGACTACAAGGCCTTCTACAAGGCGATGGAACTGCGCACCAATTCCTCGAACAACACTGTCTACGCCGACGCGCAGGGCAATATCGCCTACTTCCACGGCAATTTCATCCCGAAGCGCGATCCGAAGTTCGACTGGAGCAAGCCGGTCGACGGCAGCAACCCAGCCACCGAATGGCAGGGCCTGCATGCGATCGAGGACACCATCACCCTGTTCAACCCGGCCAGCGGCTACATCTCGAACACCAACAACTGGCCGTTCAGCTCCTCGGGCGCCAGCAGCCCGAAGCGCGAAGCCTGGCCCGACTATATGTGGTCGCTGCCGGAGAATGCGCGCGGCCGCCACGCCGAGCGCGTGCTCAAGGACGCCAAGGGCTTCACCCTCGACAGCCTGATCGCCGCCGCCTACGACAGCCACCTGACCGCCTTCGAGCCCCTGGTGCCCCAGCTGTTGAAGGACTACGAGGCCTTGCCGGCGAATGACCCGCGCAAGGCGCTGCTGTCCGAGCAGGTCGCCAGCCTGCGCGGCTGGGACCTGCGTTTCGGCGTCGATTCAAGGCCGACTTCGCTCGCGATCTACTGGGGCCAGGACATGGTCGCCAAGAATGCGTCGCGCGCCCGCGCCCAGGGCACGCCGGTGGTCGACTTCATCACGACCGGCCTGAACGCCGAGGAGCGCCTGGCTTCGCTGCAGCGCGCCAGCGAGAAGCTCACGAGCGACTTCGGCACCTGGAAGACGCCATGGGGCGAGATCAACCGCTTCCAGCGNATCAGCGGCGCCATCGACCAGCAGTACGACGACAGCAAGCCAAGCTGGCCGGTCGGCTTCGCCTCGGCCAACTGGGGCTCGCTGGCNTCCTTCGGCATGGTCGCCAAGCAAAAAACGAAGCGCATCTACGGCGACCGCGGCAACAGCTTCGTGGCCGTGGTGGAGTTCGGTCCGANAGTGCGCGCCAAGAGNATCCTGGCNGGCGGCAACAGCAACAACCCGGCCTCGAAGCACTTCGCCGACCAGGCCGANATGTACAGCCGCGGCGAGTTCAAGGACGTGCTGTTCTACAAGGAAGACATCGAGAAGCATCTCGAGCGCAAATACCACCCGGGTTTGTGAATGAGCGAACGGGAGAAGATGCAGGCGGGGCTGCCGTATCACGCCGGCGATCCCGAACTGGTGGCGCAGCAGCATGCCACGAGCGCCTGGCTGGCCCGCTACAACGCCGCCCTCGGCCAGCCGGCCGCCGTCTGGCGTCTCCTGCTGGGTGAGCGCCTGGCCGGGGTAGGCGAGGGCAGCATCGTGCGTCCGCCCTTCCACTGCGACTACGGCTGGAACATCCGGCTCGGGCGCGGCGTGTTCGTCAACTTCAACTGCGTCATCCTCGACGTCGCGCCGGTGAGCATCGGCGACGATACCCGGATCGGCCCGGCGGTGCAGATCTATACCGCCGAGCATCCCCTCGACCCGGCAGTGCGCCGCAGCGGCCTCGAATCGGGCCGGCCCGTCACCATCGGCAACAATGTCTGGATCGGCGGCGGCGCCATCATCCTGCCCGGCGTGACGATCGGCGACGACGCCGTCATCGGCGCCGGCAGCGTCGTCACCCACGATGTCGCGGCGGGTAGCCGGGTCGCCGGCAACCCGGCCCGTTCGCACGCGGATTGAGGCCGGGGCCACTGGTGCTGGCCGGAACTCGCTTGTTATAATCCGGCAATTCACTTCGTGCGTGCAGGGCTGGGCCGTGGCAAAACTCTATTTCAGGTATTCGGCGATGAACGCCGGCAAATCGACTTCGCTCTTGCAGGTCGCGCACAACTACGAGGAGCAGGGCCAGGGGGTCAAGCTGTACACGGCGGCCATCGACAACCGCTATGGTGTCGGCCTGATCACCTCGCGCCTCGGGCCGCAGCGCCAGGTCGACCTCTTCGATGCCGATACCGATTTCCTGGCCGCCGCTCCGCAAGTGGCCTGCATCCTGGTCGACGAAGCGCAATTCCTCACCACTTTGCAAGTGCAGCAGCTGCACCAGGTGGCGCAGGTGCGCGGCATCCCGGTCATCTGCTACGGGCTGCGCAGCGACTTCCGCGGCGCGCCTTTCCCCGGTTCGGCCTACCTGCTGGCCCTGGCCGACGACATCGAGGAAATCAAGAACATCTGCACCTGCGGCAAGAAGGCGACGATGAACATCCGCGTCGATCTGGATGGCCGCCGCATCCGTGAAGGCGAACAGGTCAGCATTGGCGGCAACGAAAGCTACCGCCAGGCCTGCGGCCGCTGCTTCTACGCGGCGTAGCGACGATGCCGGCCGGCTGCGCGACCTGGCTGCCGGCCGCCGCCTGCGCCGGCGCCGACATCCTGCTGTACCTGATTCCTTCGGCCGCGCTGGCGCTGCTGCTGTGGATCGCTTCAAGCGCCCATCCCTTCTTCTTCGCCTTCACCGCTGCCGGCACCGTGTGCCATGAACTCGCCCATTTCTCGGTCGGCCTCCTGACCAATGCCGAGCCGGTCGGGATGAGCATCGTCCCGCGCCGCATCAAGAAACCGGGCAGGGGCCACAACTGGGAACTGGGCTCGGTCAGCTTCGCCAACCTGCGCTGGTACAACGCCGCACCCGCCGCCCTGGCGCCGCTGCTCATCCTGCTCTTGCCCGTCGGCGTGGCCTGGTGGCGCACCCGGCACGGGTGGGTCTTCGAACCGCTCGACCTGGCGCTGGTGTTCCTGCTTGCACCGCAGTTCCTGTCGTTCTGGCCTTCGCCGGTGGACTGGCGCCTGGCGGCACGTTCCTGGCCATGGATTCCCATCGGCATCGTTGTGCTCCTGACCAGCATGTACGGCAGTCAACTACTCGCTATTGCCAAAGGATGAATGCCGGCTTATGCCAGCCTTAAGCTTTGTAAGGTTTCATCGGAAAAGCATACAAGCTGGCTCTGCCTCCTTGCGCCTTCCTGTAGAATGGCTCGCAAAGGGTGTACTGTCCGGCAGCCCGCCGGCGACGCCAAGCATCAAGTGTTCCCCGTTTCGGAGAGACGACGAATGAAGAAGCACCATCTGTTCATGGCCGCAATGGCCTTTGCCATGTCGGCCCATGTGGTCACCGCCCAGCCCGAGAAGGTCGCCGCCGTGGCGCCTGCGAAGGCGGCCGCAACCGCCGCCGGTCCCCTCCAGATGAAACCGCTCGCCGAGCAGACCCAGGCCGCCCTGTGGGCCTCGCGCGTCCTTGGCCGCTACCACTACAAGGCCACGCCGCTCGACGACGCGATGTCGGCCAAGATCTTCGACAACTACTTCGAGAACCTGGATAGCGAGAAGCTGTATTTCGTCCAGGCCGACATCGACGGTTTCGCACCGCTGCGCACCAAGATGGACGATGCGATCAACAACGAGAACCTGTCGGCGCCGTTCGCGATCTATAACCTGTTTCTGCAGCGCTACGTCGAGCGCATGAACTACTCGCGCCAGCTGCTCAAGACCAAGCCGGACTTCACCCTCGACGAGACGTTCGAACTCGACCGTGAAAAGTCGCCCTGGGCCAAGAGCGAGGACGAGGTCCGCGACCTGTGGCGCAAGCGCGTCAAGAACGACTGGCTGCGCCTGAAGCTGGCCGGCAAGGACGACAAGGCGATCCGGGAGACGCTCGACAAGCGCTACGAGAACTACGTCACCCGCATGAAGAAGCTCAACAACGAAGACGTGTTCCAGGCCTTCATGAACGCGTACGCCACCGCCATCGAGCCGCACACCAACTACCTGGGCCCGCGCTCGGCCGACAACTTCGACATCGCCATGCGTCTGTCGCTCGAAGGCATCGGCGCCGTGCTGCAGTCGCGCGACGAGTACACCGTGATCCGCGAAATCGTGCCGGGCAGCCCGGCCGCGCTGTCGGGCAAGCTGAAGGTGGGCGACAAGATCGTGGGCGTGGCCCAGGGTAGCGGTCCGTTCACCGACGTGCTCGGCTGGCGCATCGACGACGTCGTGCAGCTGGTGCGCGGCGAGAAGAACACCACCGTGCGCCTCGACGTGCTGCCGGGCGATGCCGGTCCCGACGCCAAGCACGTGACCGTCTCCATGGTGCGCAAGAAGATCAGCATGGAAGAGCAGGCCGCCAAGAAGTCGATCATCGAAGTCAAGGATGGCGCCTTCAAGCGCCGCGTCGGCGTGATCTCCCTGCCGACCTTCTACCTCGACTTCGAAGGCCGCCGCCGCGGCGACAAGGATTACCGCAGCGCCACCCGCGACGTGGCCCGTATCCTGGGCGAGCTCAAGAAAGAGAAGGTCGACAATGTCCTGATCGACCTGCGCAACAACGGCGGCGGCTCGCTGACGGAAGCCATCGAACTGACCGGCCTCTTCATCGACAAGGGCCCGGTGGTGCAGCAGCGCGACGCCACCGGCCGTGTCGAGGTCGAGGCCGATACCCAGGCCGGCCTGTCTTGGGACGGCCCGATGGGTGTGCTGATCAATCGCGGTTCGGCTTCGGCGTCCGAGATTTTCGCGGCGGCGATCCAGGATTACGGCCGCGGCCTGGTCATCGGCGAACCGAGCTTCGGCAAGGGCACGGTCCAGACCCTGATCGACCTCGACCGCTTTGCGCCGGGCGAGAAGGTGCGCTATGGCGAGCTGAAGATGACGATCGCCCAGTTCTTCCGCATCAATGGCGGCACCACCCAGCTGCGCGGCGTGACGCCGGACATCAAGCTGCCCCAGCTGTCCGACATGGACAGCTTCGGCGAATCGTCGTATAGCAATGCGCTGCCCTGGGTGGCGATCAAGCCTGCCAGCTATACCGCCGCAGGCGACCTGAAAGAACTGATCGGCCCGCTCCAGCAGCGTCACGAGGCGCGCATCGCCAAGGACAAGGAGTTCCAGTTCCTCAAGGAAGACATCGACGAAGTCCTCAAGCTGCGCAAGGAAAACGCGGTCTCGCTGAATGAAGCCGTGCGCCGCAAGGAACGCGACGCCCAGGCAGCCCGCGCCACGCTGCGCGAAGCTCGCTTGGCCGGCGCCAGCGGCACCGCGTCGGACGAGCCGGCGGCAGCGCCGGGCGGCAAGGAAGCGCGCGGCAAGGTGCCGGAGCCGACCAAGCCGGCCAAGGCAGTGACGGCCGTACGCGGCGCCCCGCGCCAGGACGATGGCCTGCAGTACGACGAGCGCGACCTGGCGTCGGAGATTGCCGCCGAGAAGGCGGCCAAGGATGCGAAGGACATCCTGCTGCAGGAAGCGGCCAATATCCTCGCCGACGAGGTGGGCATGCTGCGTACCGACACCCGCATGGCCTCGCGCGCCATGCCGTATATGGCGCCGCCTCGCGCGGGCAACTGATCGCCAGCAGGGGCATGCCCCTGCGGGAACACGATGGCCAGGTTTGCTATTGCAACCTGGTCATTTTTATTGCATAAAATGTGTCGAGACACTTGCATTTGTGATCACGTCCGGGTAGCGTCGATCTTGGCGCCTGATGAGCTCCAGTAGGATTGTTCCTACTGAATTATGCGCAGTTATCCGAGTATCCTACCCTGCGCACGGTTGAGTTACATGAAATCTTGCCTTTTTTCTACTTGTGATAGGATAACTCTACGGTTGTAAGAACAACAATTTCACACCATCCAAGGAGTTAACATCATGGCAATTCGTCACGTCGCTGCAGCTGTTCTGCTGGTTTGCGCAGGTGTCGCCCACGCTGATCCGATCTCGGCCCCGTCGGNGCCGNCAGGCAGCTTCCTGAACAACTGGACNACCGGCAATGGTACCAATGTGCTGGGTTCGGGCGTGCTCGGCTCCAGCCTGAACCTGGTCGGCGGCGTGTCCTACGGCAGCGCGGCGAACAACGCCAGCCTGACGGACGTCCTGATGGGCAAGGCATCGGCCAATCTCGGCCAGGTCGATGGTCAGACCCAGCTGTTCTTCTCGCGCGGTGTCGAAGGCACCTACCTGCTGGCAGCCGGCAACGGCATCCTGGCAGCGACGCTGGGCGACGGCAAATCGGTGATCGGCACCGCCGATGGCGCCCTGATCATCGACGGTGTCGATAACCGGCCCGGCATGTCCGGCGGCGGTAATGCGCAAAGCGGTGGTAGCGGTAGTGGCGGTTCCAGTGGCTCTGGCGCTGGTGCCGGTTCGGGTGGATCAGGCGGAGGTGGTGCGGATAGCGGCTCGACCGGTTCCAATGGGTCCACCGGTTCCAATGGGTCCACCGGTTCCAATGGGTCCACCGGTTCCAACGGCTCCAATGGCGGTGGTGCGACCAATCCAGGCCAGACGACCGGTCCGATCATCGACGGCAACGGCAACGGTAATGGGCAGGCCCAGTTGCCGGCCCAGGACGCCGTCGACCCGACCGCCGTGCCGGAACCGTCGAGCATCGCCCTGATGCTGGCCGGTATGCTGGGCGCCGGCGCGCTGACCCGTCGCCGCAAGCACTGACACCCTCCTGCGCGGGGCGCGAAGCCGCCCCGCCGGCACGCGCGAGGCGGCGATTTTCCCGCTTGGCAGCGACTTCAATTCCTGTACAATCCTTGTGAACGGTCGTGCTTTTCTGGGCGACCCATAACTAGGAGACGACATGGACCTGCACTACACGGACGAGGACCTGGCCTTTCGCGATCAGGTCCGCGCCTTTCTCGATTCCCATCTACCCGAAGACCTGCGCGCCAAGGTGAGGGGCCACCTGCGGCTGAGCAAGGACGACTTCGTCCGCTGGCACCGCATCCTCGCAAGCCAGGGCTGGGT
>JGI24770J26754_10002402_pt1 | contig 12996 bp, 10 predicted proteins | sample LakOneMetagenome_FD_26754 | JGI IMG/M metagenome (IMG submission 26754) | reverse complement strand
CGAAGCCCTGTTGATCGTGATCGCGATGGTCGCGTTCCTCCGCAAAGCGGAGCGTCCACAGGCCTTGCACTACGTGCACGCCGGCTGGATCTCGGCGCTGGGGGCAGGCGCCTTGACATGGGTGGTAGCGACCTATATGGTCAGCATCAGTGGCGCAAGCCGTGAAGTGACCGAGGGCCTGTCGTCGCTCTTCGCCGCCGCGGTGCTGCTGTCGGTCGGGCTATGGATGCACCAAAAGGGCCAGGCAGGACAATGGCAAGCCTACCTCAAGCAGCATCTGACGGCGGCAATGGAAAAACGCTCCGCATGGGCCTTGTTTGCACTGGCTTTCATTGCGGTGTACCGGGAAGTCTTCGAAACGGTCCTGTTCTACTCGGCGCTCGCAGCCGACGGCAACGGCCCTGCCCTGTTGGCAGGATTCGTTACAGGCCTGGTCTTGCTGTCGGTGATTGCTGTGATTTTCCTGCGTACCAGTGCACGCATGCCGATCGGTAAATTCTTCTCATTTAGCTCCGTGCTTGTAGCTGTCCTGGCCGTCGTCCTAGTCGGTAAAGGGATCGCCGGGCTGCAGGAAGCCGGATGGATGATGGCCACGCCAATTACCGGGCTGCGCGTGCCCGTGCTTGGGATCTACCCGACCATACAGACCTACGGAGCGCAACTGGCCCTGCTACTGGCAGCTGGCCTTGGTTTTGGATTTAACTTGGTAAAAGCTCGCAGATAGTCGGCAGACAAGGAGCAATCATGAGAAACAAGACAATCGTTACCGTTTCAGTTGCTCTGCTCGTACTCTTGGGCGGCTGTGCCGACCCAAGCCTGGGACGAAACAGCAGAACTGGCTGGGTTACCGAATTCCACACGGCAGAGAGGCTTTCGAAGGCCCGCCCAGCCTGCTTGGAAAATCTCAGCGACGTAGATATTGCTAGCCATCGATACGCCTTATTTAGGTACTATTATCTCCGATCATACAAACATATAAGCGTAGTAGTACCTGATTCAATTGAAGTTCACCTTCACGATAAGGTCGAGATATCTCCGCGGTCATGTGAGAATGGAGCGTTGCCGAAAGTCGTGCAGGTGCTGAAGCATTCCAAACAAGAAGGCAGGTGACCATTCCGGAAGAACGGGATCACAACATTCTACGAAAAGTTCTACTGATCATTCCAGGGCAGTGCCTGGCCTGCGTCGTAGGCGGCACTGGGGCAACCTCAACGCTGCGGTCGGCACCGGCCTCAATAACTCGGGGGGTGTCGCCGTCTACGGCGCGAGTCGGTGCGCTCGCAATCGTCACGTTATCGCCAAGAGGTAAACAGCTTGAACCGCGAAAGCCTGGAACGGAATCAGATTCCAGTCTATGTTGTAAGCGCCGCCTTGGCCGTGCTCGGGGGGATTCTTGCGCCTGATGCCGCGGCCAGGCTTGAGCTGTTGGTGACACCTGCAATTGCTGTCCTGATGTATGCGATGTTCCTGCAGATTCCCTTTCTCGAGCTAAAGCAGGGGTTGGGTAATAGAGCGTTCATATCTGCAGTTTTGATCGCCAATTTTGTGCTGATACCGCTTCTGGTATGGGTCTTGACGCGTGGACTGAGCGATCGTCCTGCGCTGCTCATCGGCGCTCTCCTGGTCCTGCTGACCCCATGTATTGACTACGTCGTCGTATTCACTCATCTCGGGAAAGGCGACTCGCGCCTGACCCTTGCCGCTACGCCAATCCTGCTTCTGCTTCAGCTGCTCCTTCTGCCCATCTACCTCAGCGTAATGACTGGCGGAGAATCCGGGGTCGACATCGCTGTCGCGCCGTTTGTCGAAGCATTCCTGCTGCTGATCGTGGCTCCGCTGTTGCTTGCAGTGGCTACTGCCGGGCTGGCGAAGCGATCGTCCATCGTCGAGAAATGGAATACCGGATGGGCCTGGCTCCCGGTCCCAGCCATGGCCGCCGTGCTGGTGGTCGTCATCGGTTCGCAGATCGGGGCGATCGTCAGGGAAATCGAGCAATTGGTACCGGTCATTCCGGTTTATATCGGCTTTATGGTGCTTGCCCCACTGGCAGGAGCCTTCGCGTCGCGCATGTTCAAACTGCCGGTAGCAGCGGCCCGCGCTGTGACCTTCAGCGCGTCGACGCGCAATTCTCTGGTAGTGCTGCCGCTCGCGCTCGCGTTACCCGACGATCTGCGTGGAATTGCAGCGGCGGCTGTGATCACACAAACTCTGCTCGAACTGGGCAGTGAACTGGTCTATGTCCGTGCAATTCCTGCGCTGGTCAAGTAAGGTGTACTGTCATTAATGGACACGTCCGTTTCAAGCAGCCAGCTGCCGTCTGCTGATCTTTTCGGCAAACAATGCTGGCGATAGATAGCCGAGACGCCAATGGCGCCGCTGGCGGTTTTAGAAGATCTTGATTCATTTTGTAATTGCCGATTCAGTGTCGGCCTTAGTCGCATACCTCTGGCGATGGATCAATTCGTTCTTCAAGCCTCCCAGAAGCCCTCCATGCTTGCTTTGTCCTGGCAGTTTACTGCAAGTGCTCGGCAGCGCTAATCCAGGCCTCTTACCTAGATCGTGTTTGATATGTGCGCGCTCGCTTTGGTAACTGACGTATTCTGTGTTCATCCAAGCGCGTCCGGTCGAGAAAAGAGCTGGGCGCGTTCTTCCTGCAATCTTTTGGAGATCCGATGTCGGATATTGGCAAGGACAGCGATGACGAATCAGGTCTGGACGCTTCCAACGAGCGTGATCGTGGCATTTTATGGAAGGTCTTGCTAATCAATCTGGGCCAGTGTTTGGCCGGGGTGGCTGTCGGAATATGGGCATCTTCAACTGCCGTAGTTGGCGCTGGCCTTGACAACCTGGGTGACGCTGCGGTCTATGGCGTCAGTCTATACGCGGTCGGCAGATCCAGCACAATCAAGAAGCGTGCGGCGCAACTATCTGGCTGGCTCCTCATTGGTTTCGCTTGCCTGTTGTTGGTTGAAGTTGTCCGTCGCTTTCTTGGCGGTGAGGCACCGCTGGGACCAGCCATGATGGCCATGGCTGCAACAAATGCCCTACTGAATATCTATTGCATTCGCGTGCTGAAGCAGCATCGCGGCCAGGACATCAATTTCAAGGCCTCGACTATATTCACGAATAACGATTCGCTTGTAAACGGCGCAATCGTGCTTTCGGGCGCGTTAGTAATGTGGACAAATTCGAACCTTCCTGATCTGTTGCTTGGAACAGTGGTTTCGTTCATTGCTGGGAAGGGAGGTTATGGAATCCTCTCAGAGGCAAAAGAACATCAGTCGTGATATGCGGTCTTCCATTCGAATCCTGCACGCGCAACAGAGATACATCCAGTGTGGTGTACTTAAGTTGACGGAAGGCGCCTTATGGCGGCTGGCCGTCGTACATGATCGATATCGCGGGCGGAAATGCAGTTGTTGAACCAAGTGCAAAGCAGGCACTGGTATTTTGCTAACCCGAGTTCTCTGTCTGGTCGGCGCATGAACGGCGACGCAAATCAGGGAAGCTTGGCGCGGGACTCCGGACATTCTCATCAGGCAGGTAATTCCCTTTCCCTCAGGTGATCAGATTTGTACATTACCAATCACAAAACGGCTGGGCGGCATGGCCGGTATGCGTGAGAGGCTCATCCGCAAATCCTGCTGAGGCACGCTGTACCTTATGCTTGTGCTGATAAACACAACGGCAACTTTCATCAGTTCGACGGTAATCCACTCGCCAGGGCAACGGTGACCATCGAGATATTCCCCCCCTCCCTGTGGAATGAAGCTGAAAGGGCTACGCTTCCATTGACGAAAACGCTCGGGCATGAATGTGTGCGGCTCGTCCCAAAGCCTCGGATCGTGATTCGTCCCATACAAATCGAGCAGGACCCTTTCTCCTTTCGGAAAACGATAGCCCTTCGATTCGAACTCCCGCCGCGTGCGCGCAGCCACCACCGGGAAAAACGGATAAAACCTGCGGACTTCTTCAACGAAATAATCGAGGTAGGGCGCTTCGGCAGCCAGCAAACGCTCCCGGCATTGCGGGTGCTGATGCAAAGCCATGGCTGCGAACATGATATACCAGGCGACCGCGACCGTTGGCCTTACGACGTTGATGAGTTCCACTGCCGCAGTTCGCTTGTCGAGCAATTCCCCAGACAAATCGCGATGCCATGAGATCGCATTTAGTGCGCAGTCTTCATCCACCGTTAGCCGATGATGACGCACATCTTCTACCAGACCCTCGATCCAGCGCTCAGCGCGGTTTCGCGCCCATCTTCCACACCAGTGTCTTGGACCGATCGCCGCGCCAGCATCGATCATCGCTACGAAGTCATCCGTTCTACTCCTGACTTCGGACTCAACCAGCGGGATTCCTGTCCAGGCACAGACGGCCCGGCACAAGCTTTCACACGCTTCGTCGAATAAAACCACCTGGCTGCGGCGCTCCCAATTTGCCGCGGACCTGTGCCATTGCGCGGCACTGAGCTCCGCCAGTTCCGCAATACGCTCGGCGCTCATCAAGGAGAGAAACATCCCCTTTCGGCACCGATGGGGATTACCGTCCAGTCCTTGCACGCCTCCTCGGCCAAACAGTGTTTCCTGGAGTCTCGATGGGGCAACACCGGCACGTTCGAACCTCTCATTGTCATAGAAGAGTCCGGCCAATTCTTCGCCGCGCATACAAACTGTCGATTGAAGCATCAGTCGTGAGCGGAACAGGTCGGTCCCCAGGCGCGTACAACGTTTAGTAATGAAAAGATAGCCGTCCCGGGCGAACGAAAGAGTACTGTCTGGAACACCATCTCGCGGTATCTCATGCATGAGCGTCTCCGTCAAATTGAGCCGTCATCATACTGCCCGCGCACGTAGTTAAGCGGCGCTTGTTTCAGCACTGCTCATATCAATAGCGTCGCGCGCGGGGTATGCGCACCTGGCTTGCATTTGCCCGGTAGATTGCATATCAGGCTCCACACTAGTTCGATGCCGCGGGCGGCTTCGAACTAGTGATAGCGCCCTACCAGAACGCTAAATGGCAAAGCTTAGTGGGCGTACATTGGACTTTCCTCAACATAGATTGTTACATTTGTTGCGTTTGGAAGGATGTTCGCCAAGGAGATCGGCGTTACGCCAAGCGTATCGAACGTCCAGGTAACGCTTCGTGAGCCGTCCACGATACGGACAGTCTCGAGTCGCTTGACGTGAATCGATCTGGTCTTGCCTTCCACTATTGTGATAACGCGGTCAGGCGCTGCATTGGCGGCGTATCCGAACGGTGCTGCTCGACCAGTCTTCGCTTCTGCAACGCTCCTTGCGGGTATGCCCCCCTCACTGGCCTGCGAGTCGAGTGGAATGAACATGCATGCGAGAAGTACCGCGGATAAGAAGTTGATGTGAGTTTTCATTGAATTTTCCTGTTGAACGTTTGATTTTTCAAGCGCACTGACTCTCGACGTGGCCGATTTTGGGCCGCCATGGTCGGGAGAAAGGCACGTATGCACGCGATGCACCTGAATTGCGGGAAGCGCAAATTTCTACGGCACGGGCCAGGCCCGTGACTCGCGCAACTGCGCATCGGCTTGGTCAGATGCGGCTGCTTGATTTGTAGAGACGGATGGAGTCGTGCGGTGCTTGTGCACGATTACCCATCAAGCGCAGGCGATAGTTGCCGGCTTCGATGATCAGCGCCATTTCGGCCGAATCGGGCCGTCCAGTATTGGAGACTGGTAATTCAGCTGATTGAGACTGGCGGGATAGGAGCGCGACTGCCCTGACCATTCGATCCAGGGCGGACCGCTGCCGAGGGGCTGCAAGTCGCATGCCGACACACAAGTTGCGCTGCAACCAGCTTCGAACGGCACTTCTATCGGATTTTCAGCACCGCTTACGTCGGATACCGCTGCGGTGGCCGACGCTCCGTCGGAAATCACGCACCATCCTGCCGCCCAGCCAGTCTGTAAGGGCAGAAGCGCCAGCAATATGATCAGAAACAGGCGCTTCATGGAGTCCTTGGCTGCTTGATCACGGAAGAGGAAACTAGAGTATGGCAAATTTTATAACGCCCGCCGGGCAAAAACATGGGTCTTGAATTGTTGTAGATCTGATTATCTTTGTTCTGTCGGAGCCGGATCATCGCCCTGTTCAGACCGCTCCGCGCAACAGGCCATGCTTCCGGTGGCAGTGCGCGTCCAGGGGGCGGACTATCGGGTCTTGTCGGATACCGAAGGTGCTGCGCGGGCACCGAACAGCGCGTGCAACACGATGACCGCGGCGCCGACCGTGATCCCGATATCGGCGATGTTGAAAGCTGGCCAGTGATGCGCTCCTACATGCACATCGATCCAGTCAACCACGCCCATCCGCGCAGTTCGGTCAACGAGATTGCCAAGCGCTCCGCCGAGGATCATGGCCAGAGCGATCCTTTCCGCGGAGCCTGTTTCCGGTTTCCGGATCATCCGGACGATCAGGATCGACGCGAGTACGGCTACAACGATGAAAAGGTAGCGTTGCCATCCGCCAGCCGTGGCCAGAAGACCGAACGCCGCTCCCTGGTTGATCGCATGGACGATGTTCAGCAAGGGGAACAAGTCGATCTGCTGGCCGTAGGCCAGAAGTTCGACGATCGCGGCCTTGGTGACCAGGTCGGCAAGGGCGATCAGCCCGGCGACCGATACGGCGGCGAGCGGTGAAAAGGGTTTGGCCACTATCTGTTCCTAAACAGTTGACGGTCAGATGTTCAGCGCACGCTCGTCGACAGCGAGCGACGCTTCCCTGATTGCTTCATACAATGTCGGGTGCGCGTGGCAGATCCGGGCGATGTCCTCAGAAGAGGCCGAAAACTCGAGCGCAATTGCCGCTTCACCGATCATTTCCGACGCGAGCGAGCTGACGATATGCACGCCCAGCACAAGGTCCGACTCGGCATCGGCCAGGACCTTGACAAACCCCTGTGCGTCGCCGTGGCCGAGTGCGCGCCCGTTGGCCGAGAAAGGAAACTGTCCCGACTTGAATGCGCGTCCTTCGCGGGCCAGTTCCTGCTCCGTCTTGCCAACCCACGCGGCTTCCGGACTCGTATAGATGATGAAGGGGATGGCGGGGTAATTCACATGCCCGGATTGCCCTGCGACGATCTCGGCGACCATGATTCCCTCTTCCTCGGCCTTGTGCGCAAGCATTGGCCCGCGCACGACGTCACCGATGGCAAACAGGTTCGGCAATGTCGTCCGGCAGTGTTCATCGACCGGCACATAGCCGCGCTGGTCGAGCTCCAGGCCAATCGCCTCGATTCCCAAGCCATCCGTATTCGGCACGCGCCCGATCGCCACGATCACCTTGTCGCAAGCGAGCTCCTTGGCGGCGCCGGCACGGTCGCGATACGAAATTTGCGCTTCGTCGCCGCTGAGCGCGATACTGTCGATACTCACGCCAAGGTCGAATTTCAGCCCCTGGCCAGACATCAGCTTGAGCATTTCCTTGGACACGGCGGTGTCGCAGCCCGGCAGGAAGTCCGGCATGGCGTCGAGCAGGGTGACATCCGCACCCAGGCGCCGCCACACTGACCCCAGCTCGAGACCGATCACGCCGGCACCAACCACGCAGAGGCGTTTCGGCACCTCGCGGAAATCGAGTGCTCCAGCGTTGTCGCAGATGATCGAATTGTCGATCCGGGTGCCCGGCAGCTGGCGCGGCTTCGACCCGGTGGCGATGATCACGTTACGCGCGCTGATCTGCTGCACGGAATCCTCGGCCGAGACTTCCAGAGAATATACCCCGTCCTGCATCCCGACGAAGCGCGCCCGCGCCTTGATAAAGTCGACCTTGTTCTTCTTGAACAGGTATTCGATCCCCTTGGCCATCTTCGAGACCACCCCGTCCTTCCGGTCGATCATCTTGTCGACGTCGATCGCCGCGCCGCCGGTGGTGATACCGTGCTCGGCAGTGTGGTGCAGGACCTGTTCGTACAGGTGGCTTGACGCAAGCAATGCCTTGGATGGAATGCATCCCACGTTCAGGCAGGTTCCTCCGGGGCGCGCCTGGCCGTCGGGTGCGGCGTAAGGATTCGATTCAATGCAGGCCACGGACAAGCCGAGTTGTCCGGCGCGGATTGCGGCGATGTACCCGCCTGAACCCGCGCCAACGATGACCAGGTCGTATTGCGCTTTCATGTGATTCCTTCCAATGTCCGAGTCGTTGCGTTCACTCTACCGGATTGTTCAAATTCCCTCCGCCACATTCTCCGGCGGACGGGCGAAGCGCTGGTAAAGCGTCGGCAGCACGAACAGCGTCAGGATCGTGGCGGAGATCAGGCCGCCGATCACGACGGTGGCCAAGGGCCGCTGCACCTCGGCGCCGGCGCCGGTTGCCAATGCCATCGGGACGAAGCCCAGCGACGCGACCAGTGCCGTCATCAAGACGGGGCGCAGGCGCCGCAGCGCACCTTCGCGCACCGCTTGTGCCCACGGAAGCTGTTTCGCCAGGTCGTCGATCGAGCCCACCATTACCAGCCCGTTAAGGACAGCGACGCCGGACAGTGCGATGAATCCAACGGCCGCCGAGATCGAAAACGGCANGCCACGCAGCCAGAGTGCGGCGATACCNCCGATCAGGGCGAGAGGCACGCCCGTAAACACGACCGCGGCCGAACGCCAAGACCCAACAGCCGAGTACAGCAACGCGATGATGAGCGCGAANCAGGCTGGTACCACGACTGCCAAACGCATCCGCGCACGCTCGAGGTTCTCGAATTGCCCGCCCCANGTAATCCATGCACCGGCGGGCACCCGTACGTCCGCGTTGATGCTTGCGCGCGCTTCGCTGACCACGCTGGCGATGTCACGTCCGCGCACGTTGGCCTGTACCACGACGCGACGCTTGCCGTTCTCGCGACTGATCTGGTTCGGTCCCTTGGCCGTCTCCAGCGCTGCCACCGACCCCAGCGGCACGAAACTGCCGCTTGGCGTCAGCACTGGCAACTGGCGCAAGGCTTCCACATCGTTCCTGCTGGTCTCGCCCAGTTTCACCACCACGTCGAAGCGCCTGTCGCCTTCATAGATGGAACCAGCCTCCCGGCCCGCGATGGCTGCCGCCAGTGTATCGTGCACGTCCTGAGCGGATAGTCCAACCCGCGCCATGGCGTCGCGGTCTAGACGCACATCGAGCAGCGGAAGCCCCTGCACCTGCTCTACCCGGACGTCTTCCGCGCCCTCGACCGCACGCAGTTTTTCGGCAACCTGCTCGGCGGTGCGGATCATGGCGTCGAAATCGTCGCCGTAGATCTTGACCGCGATGTCGCCCCGCACGCCGGCCAGCAGTTCGTTGAAGCGCATCTGGATCGGCTGGGTCAGCTCGTAGTTCTGGCCCGGGATGCCTGCGACCGCCTTCTCGATCTTCTCCACAAGCTCGGCCTTGCTCATCCCGGGTTCCGGCCATTCCGAACGGTCTTTAACGATGACAAAGGTGTCCGTGATATTCGGCGGCATCGGGTCGGCGGCCAGTTCAGCCGTACCTGTTCGGGAGAAGACCAGCTTTACCTCGGGCAGCTTGCCGACCGCCTTCTCGACAGCGAACTGCATCGCCTGGCTTTGGTCCAGGGAGGTTCCGGGAATGCGGGCGACCTGCAGCAACACGTCTTTCTCGTCGAGGGTCGGGAGAAATTCCTGGCCCAGCGTTGTGAACAGTCCCAGCGCGCCCGCAAAACCGACGGTCGCTAATACGCCGGTCAGCTTGGGCTTCGCGAGTGCACGGTCCAGCCAAGGTGCATAGGACGTGGATACAGCCTTGACCAGTCGGTTTTCCTTTTCATTGACATGGCGCGAAAGCCACAGCGCGATCGCCGCCGGCACAAAGGTAAGAGAGAGAATGAAAGCGAATACCAGGGCCAGAATCACCGTTACCGCCATCGGTGCGAACATCCGGCCTTCCACCCCCTGGAACGTCAACAGGGGGACATAGACGAGAATGATGATCGCCTGGCCATAGACGCTTGGCCGGATCATTTCGCGCGCGGCGGCCGCAACGGTATCCAGGCGCTCCGCCTTGGTAAGAGTTTTGCCAGTCGCATGCTGGTGTTCGGCGATGCGGCGCAGCGCGTTCTCCACGATGATCACGGCGCCATCGACGATCAGGCCGAAGTCCAGCGCGCCAAGACTCATCAGGTTTGCGGAGAGCCCCGCTTCGAGCATGCCGGCGGAGGTCATCAGCATGGTGACCGGGATAACCGCCGCAGCGATCAATGCCGCGCGCAGGTTTCCAAGTAGTGCGAACAGCACCGCGATCACCAGGAGCGCGCCCTCGGTGAGGTTGGTTGCCACGGTCTTGATGGTGGCATCGACCAGGCGTGTCCGGTCGAGGACTGGCCGGATCAGCAAGTCGGGCGGCAGGGAATGCGCGATTTCCTTCAGTCGGACATCGACGGCAGCGGCAACGGTCCGGCTGTTCTCGCCAATGCGCATCACGGCGGTACCGACGACGACCTCCTGGCCGCCTTCGGACGCCGAGCCGAAACGCACCTCCTGCCCCAGGCCGACGCTAGCGACGTGCGACACCAGCACGGGCGTGCCGTTACGGGTAGTGATGACGGTCTTCGCCAGTTCTTCCGACGAGGTGATGCGCGCATCGGCCTTGACGGTGAGGGCCTCGCCGTTCTGGACGACGACGCCGGCGCCGGCGCTCGTGTTGTTGCGCTCCAGTGCCTCGCCCAGCATCGTCAGGCTGATGCCCAGGGCCGCGAGTCGTTGCGGATCCGGTGTGACCACATACTGCTTGACGTAGCCCCCGATGACGTCGACGCCCGCCAGCCCTTCGGTATTCTTGAGCTGCGGTGCGACGACCCAGTCCTGCACCGTGCGCAGGTAAGTCGCCTTTTCGGCAGCACTGCGCAGCACTTCCCCTTCCGGGGTGATATAGCTGCCGTCCGCCTGCAAGCCCGCCGACGTGCCGGCCGATGTCCCGGCTTTCGGCGCCGGCTTGGAGGCGTATTCCACCGTCCACATGTAGACGTCGCCAAGTCCGGTCGCGATCGGGCCCAGGCTGGCGGTAGCACCCGGGGGCAAGTTGCGCTCGACGGCGCGCAGCCGCTCCGCCATCTGCTGGCGTGCAAAATAGATATCCGTGCCGTCCTTGAAGACCGTCGTGACCTGTGCAAATCCATGCCTGGTCAACGAGCGCGTGGATTCCAGTCCGGGAATGCCGGCAAACGCCGTCTCGATCGGATAGGTGACCTGCCGTTCGACGTCGGCCGGCGCGAGCGCCGGTGCGACGACGTTGATCTGCACCTGCGTGTTGGTGATATCCGGTACCGCGTCGATCGGCAGGCGCGTCAGTGCGAATGCGCCGAGGATCGACAGCAGGATGGTGGCGATGAGGACGTGCCACCGCCGCGCNACGGAAAAGTTGACGATGCGAGCAATCATGGTTGGGTATCCTTCAGGAGCCGTTGAACGAGGAAATCAGTCATCGTCCCCTGCCTCTCCCTTGCCATGCTCCGCCTTCAGCAGATAAGTATTGCTGACCGCAATCTGTTCCTTGCCGTCGAGGCCGGACACCACCTTGACGTAGCCGGCCGCGTTACCGCCGAGGACGACGTGCTTGATCGCGAACCCTTCTTTCTCCCGGACGAACACACTCGGCTTGTCCTCCACCGTCTGCACGGCGGTCCGTGGAATGGCCAGCTGGGTGCCGCCGGTACCGCCCTCGAGCGCGATCGATGCCCTGACCGTCTCGCCGATGCGCCAGCTTCCCTGCCCGTTCGACAGCCGTGCAATGGCGCGTACCTGGCGGGTGGCGGGATCGAGGACGCGCGATACGTGGGTGATGCGGCCTGCGCCGGTGCGGCCATCAATCGACACGTCCACCGCAGTGCCGACGGTGACGCGGGCGGCGTCGTTCGGCGACAGCGAAAGCTCGACGGCCAGTTCGTTGAGGTCGGCCACTTCGAACAGATGTGCGTCCGGCGCGACGATGTCGCCCAGGGCGATCTGCCGTGCCGTGACGTTGCCCTTGATCGGGGAGCGCAGCATCAGCCGGTTAAGCTGCCCTCCGCCCGTTCCCCCGGCGGCGGCGAGTTGTTGCTCGGCCAGGCGAAGGCGGGTGCGTGCTTCTTGCGCGGCATTGCGCGCAATTTCGAATTCCTGTCGCGAGGTGACTTTTTCGCCAAACAGACGTTCTTCGCGCGCGAACGTGGCTTGCGAGAGCTCGTACTGCCGCTTGGCGATTTCAACGTCGGCCCTGAGCTGGGCTACGTCACGGCTTTCGATTACAGCCAGCACGTCGCCCCGAGCGACCGGGTCGCCCAGGTTGCGCCGGACCTCGACAACCCGGCCGCCAACGGCGCTCGAGACGACGGCTGCATGCTTCGGGTCTGCCGCGATGACTGCAGGCGCCTCGACCGCCCCAGCGAAGGACTGTCGAACCGGCATGATCTCGATACCCGCGGCTTTGATTTGCTGGTCCGATAGCGCTACAAAATCTTCCTTGCCTTCGGCTTCGCCTTCCCTCTCCCCAGCTTCGCCCCGTTCGCCGGCTTCGCCGCTCTTCTCGGCCTTCTCGGCTTTCTCGCCCTTCTCGGCTTTCTCGGCTTTCTCGCCTGAGGCGTTCGCCGTTTTTTCACCCTGTTCGGCAGCTTCTTTAGGGGCTGTTTCTGGCTTGGGGGAGCATGCGCTCAACAGGATCATCGCGGCGCACAGGCCCGATCGGAATACCGCTTGCATGGGTCAATCCTTATAAATTGGAGAGTTGAAACCTTGGAGCCGAGCCAGACGTGCCCGGGCAGTATGGAGTGCTGCGAGCGCGTCGACCGAGCTTTCGCGGGTTTCGGCCAAAGAGCGCTCGGCCTCGATCAATTCGAGTTGCGGGAATTTTCCTTCGGCGTAGCCGATCCTCGCGATGCGCGCTGCTTCTTCTGCGGCGGCGAGCGCGGGGCCATTGGCGGCCCGTGCGGCCGCCAATGCGTCGGCCACCTCGGCTTCCGCCTGCGCGCTGGATTGCTCGAATTCCAGTGCGACGGCGCGGC
>JGI24770J26754_10002401_pt1 | contig 12999 bp, 9 predicted proteins | sample LakOneMetagenome_FD_26754 | JGI IMG/M metagenome (IMG submission 26754) | reverse complement strand
ATCAATAATGCTGACCAGTTAAATTTTTCAAACCAGTACGATGCCATGTTTACGAATATGATAAACAGCTACCGCGACAGGCAGCTGAGCCTGCTGGAACTGGTGGATTTTATTGATGCCTATAAAGACAGCAAATTGAAATTGACCGACCAGCACTATAACCTTATAAAAGCAGCAGCAGACCTGAATTATGTTACCAACACCACCATTATCGAAATCAAATAACCTTATGTTCCCTGCACCAGTTAAAACCGGGTTTATAATTTTTTCAATTGCCCTTCTTCAATTTTCCTGCAGGCAAAAAGAAGAAGCGCCCCCGGTATATAAGAAAGTATGTATCAGCGATACAATGGCCGCCCATGTTACAATAGATTCCGTGCAGCTGGGCACCATGAGTGATGAACTAAAACTGAGCGGGGAAATAAATTTTGACGACAAAAAAGTGACCCGCGTTTTTGCATTCAGCAGCGGCCAGGTAATTAAGGTAAATGTTTCTTTAGGCGACAGGGTAAGCAGGGGCCAGGTGCTTGCAGTAATAAAAAGCGCTGATATAGCAGGCAATTACAGCGACCTGGCTGTTGCCGGAAACGATGTGGCCATTGCAAAAAAACAAATGGATAATGAAGCTTCCCTTTTTAAAAACGGCATTGCCAGTGAAAGGGAATATACCGAAGCAAGGGAAAATTACCAGCGGGCACTGACCAGTGAAAATAAAATAAAAGCACAGATTGCCATTAATGGCGGCGGCAAAACAACAGCCAATGGTGTTTTTACAATAACGGCACCGCAAAGCGGCTACGTGGTGGAGAAAAAAATTAATGAAGGGGCTTTTATCAGGAATGATGCCGGCGATAACCTGTTTACCATTGGCGATATCAGCGATGTATGGGTATGGGCCAATGTGTATGAAACAGATATTGCCAAAGTAAAACAGGGATACCAGGCCGCCATCACCACACTGGCTTACCCCGATACTGTCTTTTACGGTAAAGTAAATGAAGTATACAATGTACTTGATCCTGTTACCAAAGTGATGAAGATCAAAATAAAATTACCTAACCCCAGGCAGTTATTGAAACCCGAAATGTTTGCCAACATTGCTATTCTTAATGAAGAGGGGGGTAAGGGATTATTTATACCCAAAGAAGCCGTGCTGCCGGTAGACGGTAAAAACTATGTGGTGCTTTACCATTCGGATTGTGATTTAAAAGTACAGGAAGTACAGCTTATAAAAACAGAGAACGGTAAAACTTTTATTAAATCAGGATTAAAGGCAGGGGATAAAATTCTCTGCAGCAACCAGGTGTTATATTTTAAAGCTTTAACGGAAGGACAGTGATGCATAATTCCAATTCCCCGCATATTTTAAATACATCTGCCAATTTACTGGGAATCTGTTTTGTGCTGCTCACGTCCATACAGGTGATGAATTTTACTGAAAAAACAGTTATTGACAGCGTTTTGGCTTTTGCCATATTTATGTTCATGACAAGCTGTCTCCTTTCTTTTTTATCTATGCGTAGTAAAAATGTACCCGCCAGAAAATATGAGCTCTATGCTGATTATATTTTTTTATCAGGGCTGTCTTCCCTGTTTATCACGGCCATGCTGGTAACATTTAACCTGGTTAAATAATATTGAACAAACAGTTATGAATAAGTTTATAAAACGTATTATCCATTTTTCGCTCCGTCACCGCTATTTTGTTTTTTTTATGACGGCAGTGCTGGTGGTGCTGGGTGTTTGGGCCTATAAAGAAACGCCGGTGGAAACTTTTCCGGATGTTACCAATACACAAATCATCATCATCGCACAATGGCCGGGCAGGAGCGCCGAGGAAGTGGAAAAATTTATTACCATCCCGCTTGAAACGGTATTGAATTCGGTGCAGAAAAAAGCCAACCTCCGTACCACTTCGGCATTTGGATTAAGTTATGTAAGAATAATTTTTGATGACGATGTGGATGATGCATTTGCCAGGCAGCAGGTATTAAGCCGGCTGGGTGGTGCCGACCTGCCAGAGGGAGTGAAGCCCGATGTTCAGCCGCCTTATGGCCCCACCGGCGAAATTTTCCGGTATACTTTAAAGAGCAGCACCAAATCCATATGCGATTTAACCACTATTCAAAACTGGGTGCTGGACAGGCAGTTTAAATCCATCCCCGGGGTGGCTGATGTAAACAGTTTTGGCGGGGAAGAAAAGGTTTTTGAAGTGAGTGTTAATCCCAACCTGTTAACAAAATATAATCTTACCTCGCTGGATGTGTACAATGCCATTTCAAAAAGTAATGTAAACGTGGGCGGCGACGCCATTGAAAAAAATGGACAGGCTTATATTGTAAGGGGAATTGGTTTGCTTGGCAGTATTGATGAAATACAAAATATCATTATCACAAAAGTAAATGGCGTGCCCCTGCTGGTGCACCATGTGGCAGAAGTGGTGGAAGCCGGTAAGCCAAGGCTGGGAAAAGTTTCCAGGGATGACCAGGCTGATGTGATTGAAGGTATTGTGGTCATGCGCAAAGGAGAAAATCCTTCAGAAGTGCTGGAAAAAGTAAATGCTAAAGTAAAAGAGCTTAACAACAGTATTTTACCCAAAGATGTAAAGATTGATACTTTTTACGACCGTACCAACCTGATGGATTTTGCACAGGAAACAGTAATACACAATTTGCTGGAAGGTATTATACTGGTAACCATAATCGTATTGTTGTTTATGGCCAACTGGAAAACAACGGTTACTGTGGCTATCATCATTCCATTATCATTGCTGTTTGCATTTATCTGTATGCGGATAAAAGGGATGAGCGCAAACCTGCTCAGTATGGGCGCCGTGGATTTTGGGATTATTATAGATGGGGCTGTGGTGATGGTGGAGGGTTTGTTTGTGGCGCTGGATCACAGGGCAAGGGAAGTGGGGATGGAAAAATTTAATAAACTGGCCAAATTAAGTTTGTTCAAAACCACGGGAACAGAGATGGGTAAAGCCATCTTTTTTTCCAAAGTAATAATCCTTACCTGCCTGGTGCCCATATTTGCTTTTCAAAAAGTGGAAGGTAAAATGTTTTCGCCCCTGGCATATACCCTTGGTTTTGCCTTACTGGGTGCCCTTCTTTTTACATTAACACTGGTGCCCGCATTGTCAAGTATTTTATTACGTAAAAATGTAAAAGAAAAACACAATCCCGTTGTAAGTTTTTTTGAAAGGGGGGTAAAGTATTTATTTGATATAGTGTACAGCCACCAAAAAAAGAGTGTGCTGGTGGCTTTTGGCGTAATGGTGCTTTGTTTCTTTTCTGCTAAATTTTTAGGAACAGAATTTTTACCCGAACTGAATGAAGGGGCATTATGGGTGGAAGCTGAACTGCCGATGAGTGTATCGCTCACAGAAGCGGATGCGGTTTCTCAAAAAATGATCCAGATACTGTCGGCCTTCCCGGAGGTAAAACAAACACTCTCGCAGGTGGGAAGAACAAATGATGGTACCGACCCCAAAGGATTTTTTAATGTACAGATACAGGTGGACCTGAAGCAAAAAAAGGAATGGAAAAGAAATATCAGCGTGGAAAAACTGATTGATGAAATGGATGTGCAGCTGAATAAAATCCCGGGACTGGTACTGAATTATTCGCAGCCCATCAGGGATAATGTGGAAGAAGCGGTAGCCGGTGTAAACGCGGCACTGGCTGTAAAAATTTTTGGCCCTGATTTTAATACACTCGACAGCGCAGCAAGGGAAGTGGCAGGGGTATTAAAAAATATAAAGGGTATTGATGACCTGGGGATATTAAAAAACCTGGGTCAACCGGAGTTCAGGATTGCGCTGGACCAGCAAAAAATGGCTTTATATGGCGTTAATACTGCCGATGCCAATGCGGTTATTGAAATGGCCATCGGGGGTAAGGCGGCAACGGAATTATATGAAGGCGAAAGAAAATTCGACATCAGGCTGCGCTACCAGAAAGAATACCGCAGCACGCAGGAAGCCATTGAAAATTTAATGGTACCCGCAAATGACGGATCAAAAGTACCCCTTAAAGAAATAGCCAACTTTCAAACCCTCACCGGACCCGCATTTATTTACAGGGATAATAACATGCGTTATATAGCCGTAAAATTTTCTGTGCGGGGTAGAGATTTGGGAAGTACTATTGCTGAGGCGCAGCAAAAGGTAAATGAAAAAGTAAAACTGCCCCAGGGCTATACATCCACCTGGAACGGCGAATTTGAAAACCAGCAGCGGGCATCCGCCACACTGGCAAAAGTGGTGCCTGTTTGTTTACTGGTTATCTTTTTAATNTTATTTATCACTTATGGTAACGTAAAAGATGCCGTGCTTACCATTCTTAATGTGCCCTTTGCATTAATAGGCGGTATCCTGGCGCTGCATATAACGGGCATTAATTTCAGTATCAGTGCCGGGATAGGTTTTATTGCTTTATTTGGGGTGTGTATTCAAAACGGGGTGATCCTGATTTCAGTGTTTAAGAAAAACCTGGATGCAGGNATGCATATGGATGAAGCCATCAGGGGAGGGGTAATATCAAGAGTACGCCCTGTTGTAATGACGGCTTTAATGGCCATGATAGGATTAATGCCTGCAGCTGTAAGTACAGGAATTGGCAGCGAAACNCAAAAACCTCTTGCTGTAGTGGTGATTGGCGGTTTAATAACGTCAACCATTCTTACACTGCTGCTGTTACCCGTAATCTATGCACTCGTATTTAAACTGATGCACCGCCGGGAAAACAGGATGCTGCTGCGTAAGGCCGGCCTGGTCAGCAGGATAGAAAAAACCAATAGCTGATATTTACAGTAAAATGCAGATAATAAAAAAACCACCNCCGGTGGTTTTTTTATTGTAAAGTGTTCAACAACGCTGCTAATTCTTCTTGTTTTTACTGTACCTCATATCAGGGGTACCGTCTTTTTTTAATTTTTGATTGGCGCTATACCTTTTATCTGGTGTGCCATCTTTTTTTAAAGGGCCGGCTGCAGTAGTGGTTTTTGCAGCTGTAACGGTTGCTGCCTTGGCTGCCGGGGCCGCGGTTTTTGCAGCAGGTGCTGTAGTTACTTTCGCAGCNGTAGTGGTTGCGGCCTCTTTTTTAACCACTTCCATTTTGGGCTTTGCNGCAGTGGTGGTCTTTTTTGCTGCACCGGTTTGTGCAGCGGCAAAACCGATAAATCCTGCCAGCGCTAAGACAGATAATGCTACTTTTTTCATGATAGTAAGTTTGTTTTTTAAATAATGAAAACAAGTTTACAAAGAAGAAATAGTATAAAGGGGGCATAGCGCCGGTTTAACCTGCGTTTAACCTGTGTTAAAAAGAACCCTGTTTTTTAACAATTGCTATTTGAGCGTGGGATAATAAAAAACCCGCCATTCTGGGGCGGGTTATAATTTTTTATTCCGGGGCAATATTATTTTGCCAGTGCATTTACTTTTTTAGCCAGCTTGCTTTTTAAATTGGCAGCTTTATTTTTGTGGATAGTACCACGTTTAGCTAATTTGTCAATCATTGATGCCACTGCCGGTAATTGGTCAGCTGCAGCCTTCTTTTCATCAAGTGCCCTGATATCACGAATGGCATTACGGGTGGTTTTGCCATAATAACGGTTGCGCTCATTGCGTTTGCGGCTCTGACGGACATCTTTTTTTGTTGCTGAATGGTTTGCCATTAAATCAAAATTTTTGGGCTGCAAAGATAAGGGGAAATCTTTGAAGTTATGCGCTGAATGTTGAAATATTTGTAGGTTAGTGGAAAAATAAGCTCATGAACCGGTATATTTTACTCGTATTACATGTTATTTCACTTGTTTTACTGGGCCTGGGCTGGGTAAAAGATATGCTGCATATTGATGTAAGCACCCATTTTATAGTGGATTTTAACCTGTTTAACGAAAAAAGGAGTGTGCTGGGCACCCTTCAAACCCTTTGGGANACTGCCAATTACTGGCCTTTTTTACTCATTTTTTTATTTGGCATCCTGGTGCCGGTGGTAAAATCGGTCCTGGTATTTTACCTGTTGCTNGTAAAACAACCCTCTCCAAAAGCCTGGTTATTTGTAAATGCCATCAGCAAATGGGCCATGGCCGACGTGTTTGCCATCAGCATTTTCGTGGCTTTCCTGGGAGCCAGGGCTATGCAAAATACCAGTGCTTTCCTGGAGCCCGGTTTTTATTATTTTTCTGCCTATGTTTTACTAAGTGCTGCCATCAGCATGCTCACAGGCAAAATGCTTAAAAAGGCTGCAACGTTTAATGCATAATTGAACGATATTTGCTGTCTGAAAAAATACCCCATAAGTTTCCGCAATTTGCTGAACATGGTTATGTTGCTGAGGGCGCTCCCCGGTTGATCGGGGATCAATGCAGCTCAACAGCAGTACTGCCGCAGGGTTAAAAATAATTTCTGTTAAACATGAAGGATTTTCAGTACATCACCAGTTCTCACCCGCAATATATTGAAGGGCTGTACAACGATTTTACAAAAGACCCCAACAGTGTTGACCCGGAGCTGAAAAAATTTTTTGAGGGCTTTGATTTTGCCATCAGCAGCGGTACAGCCGCTGCAGCACCGCAGGCAGCAGCTAATGGTAAGCCATCACCGGCCGGAACGATAGACTGGATGAGTGAAATACGGGTATACCGTTTGATACTGGGTTACCGTAACAAAGGGCATTTACTGGCCGATACCAACCCTATCCGTAAGCGCAAAGACAGGGGCGCCAATATTGAACTGGCTTTTTATGGGTTTACCAGTGAAGACCTGGATAAAACATTTAATGCCGGCAACCTCATTGGCCTGGGCCCTGCTACATTAAAAGATATTATTGCCCATCTTGAAAAATGTTATGCAGGCCATCTGGGTATTGAGTTCAAATACATCAGCAACCAGCAAAAAATAGACTGGCTTACCAACGCCGTTGAAAAAGAGATGCTGCAGCCCGTAAGCCTGCAGCAAAAAAAGCGCATCCTTCAAAAATTGAATGAGGGTGTAATGTTCGAAAAATTCCTGCATACAAAATATGTTGGCCAAAAAAGGTTCAGCCTGGAAGGGGGTGAAACCACCATTGCAGCACTGGATGCCATCATTACCACCGCGGCAGACAATAATGTACAGGAAGTGGCCATTGGTATGGCTCACCGCGGCAGGTTAAATGTACTGGCCAATATCATGGGCAAAACCTACGAGCAGATCTTCAGCGAATTTGAAGGTACCAGTACACCTGATACCACGATGGGCAGCGGCGATGTAAAGTATCACCTGGGTTTCAGCAGCGAGGTTACAACAGCACACGATAAAAATATTTATTTAAAGCTTTGCCCGAACCCCTCTCACCTGGAAGCGGTTGACCCCGTGGTGATCGGTTTTTCAAGAAGCAAGGCCGATATTTTATACAAAAGTGATTACGATAAGATACTGCCTATCCTGATTCATGGTGATGCATCGGTGGCCGGCCAGGGTATTGTATATGAACTGTTGCAGATGAGCGGGTTGCCGGGTTATTATACAGGCGGTACCATACATTTTGTAATTAATAACCAGATAGGATTTACCACCGATTTTGAAGATGCCCGTACTGCAGACTACTGCACTTCTGTAGCAGCAATGGTGCAGGCCCCGGTACTGCATGTAAATGGCGATGATGCAGAGGCCGTGGTTAAAGCTGCCNAAATTGCCACACTGTACAGGCAGGAATTTAACAGCGATATTTTTATTGATATGGTTTGTTACCGCCGCCACGGCCATAACGAAGGAGATGAGCCGAAATTTACCCAACCCCAGTTATATGCACTGATTGAAAAGCACCTGAACCCAAGAGAGGTATATACCCAGTTTTTAATTGAAAATGGAGAAGCGGATGCAAGGGAACTGGCAAAGGAAATGGAACAAAAATTCTTAGCCGAACTGCAGGAACGCCTGGATGAAGTAAAACAAAACCCCCTTCCTTACCATTACCAGCAGCCTGAACTGGACTGGAAAAGTTTACGCAAAGCCAGCACAGAAGATTTTGATCGCTCACCGGTTACTGCCATTACATCAGAAGAGGCAACCACTATTTTCAACGGGCTTATGAAATGGCCCGAAGGCTTTAAACCCCTGCGTAAAATTGACAAACTCATCCAGGATAAGGTAAAATTATACAACGACGAGAAAAAAATAGACTGGGCCACTGCCGAATTAATGGCTTATGGAAGCTTGCTTATAGAAGGAAAAGATGTGCGTATGAGCGGCCAGGATGTAAAAAGAGGCACGTTCAGCCACCGTCATGCCGTTATTTATGACGAAACCAATAACAAAGGATATAACAGGCTGAATCATTTTATAGAAAACCAGCACCCCTTCCGTATTTATAATTCTTTATTAAGTGAATATGCAGTACTGGGTTTTGAATATGGTTATGCCATGGCCAACCCCAATGCCCTGGTAATTTGGGAAGCACAGTTTGGTGATTTTTGCAATGGCGCCCAAACCATGATTGACCAGTTTGTTGCTGCAGCAGAAACCAAATGGCAGCGCATGAATGGTGTGGTGATGCTGCTGCCGCACGGCTATGAAGGGCAGGGACCTGAACACAGCAGCGCCCGGATGGAACGCTTTTTACAACAATGCGCCGAGCTGAATATGGTGGTTACCAATGTTACCACCGCTGCCAACTTCTTTCATGTGTTAAGAAGGCAGCTGACCTGGCCTTTCAGAAAACCACTGATCAATTTTTCGCCCAAGGCAAACCTGCGCCATCCCGGCAGTTACAGCCCCATTGAAGCATTTACCTCAGGTGGTTTTAAAGAAGTGATGGATGACATATTGGTGCAAGACCCTGCGGCTGTTACAAAAGTGCTGTTCTGCAGCGGTAAAATGTATTTTGACCTGGCCGAACGCCAGCAGAAAGATAACCGTACCGATGTGGCCATCATCCGGCTGGAACAAATTTATCCCCTGCCCCAAAAGCAACTGGATGAGTTGTATAAAAAATACAGTAAAGCTATCTGGTACTGGGTACAGGAAGAACCTCAAAACATGGGCGCTGCCACTTTCCTGCGCATGAATTTAAAAAATATAAACTTTTATATTGTCAGCCGCCAGGCCAGTGCGGCTACTGCCAGCGGCTATGCCAAAATACATGCTAAGGAGCAGCAGCAGATTGTGGATACCGCTTTCAGTATTTGATGTATTTTTTATTTTCCAGGGGTCCNGTATTGGCTCTTTTTTTTTATATTTGTTTGCAATTAGTGTTAAGAAACTGCGTTTAACTAAAATGCCGTNNCTTAAACGCCAGCAATCATTAAATCTGTAACTAACATTATAACCCTTTAAAGCTACCTCCATAACGCTTTCAATACTATAATTATGATACCTCAACCCCTCAGGCAGTTGCTGGGCAAATGCTTTGTAACTGCTGTATGCTTTTTTACAGCCTTTTCTGTGCAGGCACAGGTTAACTCCGCAGATGAAGGCCTTGCCCTGAACTATGCCAAAAAGTATAAAGATGAAGATGTAATGCTTAAATCATCTTACCAGTATTTTACGTTTGACAAGGGTAAAAACGCCCTCGGCGATAAAGTGGTGGAGATTGAGGAAAACTCGGAATATGAATACCTGGCCCTTAAAAAATACAGCAGCACGGCGCACCCGGAGTTTTATAATAAATTCATTGAGCTTAAAAACTTCAAGCGTGCCATCTGGTACGGCAGCAAGTATTATACACTCGAAAAGGGCGGGTATGACCGCTCCGTTACCGGCGATGATGTTTTTTTTGACGACAGCCGGGTACAGTTTTTCAGTTTGCGTTTTACCGANATCGGTTCCGCCCAAAGGGTAACCGTTAAAAAAATATACAGCGACGGCAAATACTTAACCCGCTTATTCTTTAACTCCGCTTATCCCACCAAGGAAAGGATACTGGAATTTAAAGTACCCGACTGGCTGACGGTGGAGTTTAAAAAAATGAATTTTGAAGGATTTAAAGTGGAAGTTACTGAAACCAAAAAAGGTGGTTATACCAACTATGTTTTTATTGCCCGCGATTTGCCGGCATACAAAAACGAATACCGCAGGATTGGCCGGGCCAGCACCGATCCGCATATAGTGGTACAGATAAAATCATTTGAAGCAAAAGGAGAAGTATTAAAGGGATTTGATAAGGTGGATGACGTATACCAATGGAATAACAGGCTGTATGAAATGGCAGGCAATGATAAAGAAAAATTAAAAGCCACCGTGGCCAAAGTTACTGCAGGCCTCACCAAGGATATTGATAAGATAAAAGCCATTTATTACTGGATACAGGATAATATCCGTTACATCGCTTATGAAGACGGGTACTCCGGCTATATTCCTTCGCCTGCACAGGATGTGCTGAATAAAAAATACGGCGATTGTAAGGGGATGGCCAACCTGCTGACCGAAATGATGAAGATTGCAGGGTATAATGCTCATTTTTCATGGATCGGTACCCGCAGCCTGCCTTATTCACAAACACTGCCGGCCTTATGCGTAAATAACCACGCCATCTCCACATTGTATTTTGAAAACAAGACTTACTTTTTAGACGGCACAGAAAAATATGTGCCCTTTGGCCAGAATGCATTCAGGATACAGGGCAAGGAAGTACTGGTGTCTAACGGCGACAAATTTGAGATACTTACCGTGCCCACCTCACCGGCAGAAGAAAATAAAATTTATACCAGGGCTGATTTTGCTTTAGAAAATGAAACCTTAAAAGGAAAAGTAAAAGTGGCTTTAACGGGTAACCAGCGTACCGGTTTTCACCAGAACTACCAGGAGCTGCCCACTACAGGCCAGGAAGAATTTTTAAATGACTTTATGGAGTTTGGTAACGACAACCTGGTGGCAGCCAATGTTAAAACCAGCGATTTAAAAAACAGGGATATCCCCGTAACCATTGAAGGCGATATTGATTTAAGCAACAGCGTAAACACCATCAGCGGCGATAAATATGTGGGTATAGATTTCTTTCCCAAATCACTGGAGCGCTTTGTGCCCGACGAAAAAAGGGTGGAAGGCTACGACCTGGATGAAGTGGTGAAATTTGAAGATGANATNTCATTNACCATTCCNGCAGGTAAAAAATTTACCGANAAGCCCGATAACCTGGAAATGAAAANTGATGGCTATGAATTTAANGGAGAATACNTGGTGGTTAATAATAAGATCACACTTAAAAAAACCTTGTCTATAAAAAACAGCATTATTAANAAANCAGATTTTGCNGGCTGGACAAAGTTCATTGAATCCATCAAAGAGTTCAATAAATACCTGATCACCATCACTCAAAAATAATTAACCCTAAAATCACTACAGATGAAAAAGCTTTTCGTGTTGTTTTTTTCACTGGCCTTTTGCACCNTNTCATTTGCCCAGAATGTAATTGATGAGGATTTTCTCGACATCATCGAAAAAAATGCAGCACCCCTNTGGCAGCATTCCACCACCGAGTTCTCCAACAGTACCGTACCGGCTAAATATGCAAAAGAGTCGGCCGTTATTTTTGGATTTAAGCGGGAACTGTCTATTGATAAAAAATCAAAATTTGGTTTTTTAACCAAGGGCGAAAGAAGCCTGGTGTTTTATGAAAATGTACGTTTTAAAATAAAGCTCAACGATAAAAATGCGGTAAATGCCTTTACCGAATTTTATTTCAGGTACAGCGATAAGGAAGACGGCTTCAGTGCCAAACTGTATAAAAATAACGGCNTTACCACTAACGTAAATTTAACCGATGCGGTAAAAGTGGAAAGTGCATCCAGTGTGCCGGAATTCTTTAAAAGTTTTTTCGACCAGGAATTAAATGCGCAAAACCGTTATTACAAAGTGGCCATTCCTGACCTGGAACCGGGCGATATCCTGGAATATGTGGCCATTACCAAAAGCAAACTGGATGTGAGGGGTAATGGTATCATCCAGTTTTCACCCCAGTACGAATTGTGTTCAAAAAAATATCCCATCCTGTTTAACCAGATAGCTATTGAAACAGATGATAAATCTTATTTCAAAGCCATGTCTAAAAANGGGGCGCCCGAGTTTAAAAAAGAAGCGGCTGCCAACAGCGAGTTTAACCGTTATGTATTTACAGATGCCGACAGGGCAACAGAAAAAGACGTCAACTTTATCAATGCTTACCGCCAGCAGCCCTTTACAAAATTCCAGGTGATCTATTCCAATAAAGAAGATGTGAAAGGGGTTTTGATTGGCACAAAAGGAGAAATTAAAACAAGCTTTTCCAAAGAAGACCTGGCCCGTAAAGCCTGGGAAGATTATTCCCAGACGGGTGATTATACCCTGGGCGGTGTTTCTGTACAGGCTTATGTAAATTCTTTATGGAGCGATCTGAAAAAACTGGGCGCCAAAGACTGGACAGAAAAAGAATACATTAAAAACGTGTATTACCGCCTCAGGAATATGGTGATGTTCAGGGATAATTATTTAAGCGACCAGACAGCGGCCTATTTATTCGGCTCCCTCCTGTATCAACGTGATATCAAATCAGACCTGATCATTTCTGTATCTAATAATATCGGGGAGTTAAAAGATATCTTATTCGACAGTGAAGTACGTTATGTAACAAGGGTGGGTAAAGATTACTATTTTAATTTTACCGATCACTCCAATCCCGGCGAACTGGTGGAAAGCCTGCTGGGCAGCGAGGCCTACATCATACAGGAACCGGAAAAAAAATCCGGGGTACAGTCCATACAACCCGTAACCCTGCCGGATGCAACAGCCGAACAGAATACCGGTGTGTTTGAAATGAATGTAAGCCTCAATCCTGATCTGAATACACTCACCGTATCCCGTACCACCACTTATAAAGGCATCAGCAAAACAAGAAATATCAGCGATGCTTTGAAATTCACCAATTATATGCTTACTGATTATAAATACTATAATGGTAACGACCCTACCGAAAAAATGAAGGACAGGGAAGAAGAACAATACAGTAACATGGTGCGTACCATGAAGGAAAGGTTTGC
>JGI24770J26754_10002399_pt1 | contig 13003 bp, 12 predicted proteins | sample LakOneMetagenome_FD_26754 | JGI IMG/M metagenome (IMG submission 26754) | reverse complement strand
ATGACCTTCGTGCGTGACCACTACGCCGACTACGACGCCCCGCGGCTGCTGGTCCGCCTGCTCCAGGACACCGGCGGCACGCCCTATCTGCTGCTGCGTGGACCTGAGCCCGACAACCGCTGGGAGGCGTTCTGTCGCGCCGTACGCGATGTCGTCTCGGCGTTCGGGGTGACCCGCGTCGTCGACATCGGGGCCGTCCCGATGGCCGTGCCGCACACCCGCCCGATCGCGATCAGCCCCCACGCCACCCGGCCCGAGCTGCTCACCGGCCAGAGTCCGTGGCGCGGTGAGCTGCGCATCCCGTCGAGTGCCCAGTCGCTGCTCCAGGTGCGGCTCGGGGAGTGGGGGATCGACGGCCTCGGCTTCGTCGCCCACGTGCCGCACTACCTCGCCCAGCTGGACTACCCGATGGCCGCGATCGCACTGCTCGAGCAGCTGGAGCTCGGCGGTCGGCTGACCATCGACCTCAGTGGGCTGCGGGAGCAGGCCGAGGCGCGCGAGCTCGAGATCACCCGCTACCTCGAGGCCAACGACGAGGTGCGCGACGTCGTCGCCGGGCTCGAGCAGCAGTACGACGCCTTCCGGGAGGCCGAGGATGCCGGGCCGGGGCTGCTCGCGACCGACCAGCCGCTCCCGACCGCCGAGGAGCTCGGCAAGGAGTTCGAGCGCTTCCTCGCCGGCCTCGACGGTCCGGAAGCGGGGCCCGGAGACGGTGGCCCGCTCGACCCACCCGCCCCGACCGAGGGGGGCTGAGGTGCCGTCGTCGGCCGGGGAGCTCGTCGAGCTCCTCGACCTCGAGCACCTCGACGCCGACCTCTTCCGCGGTCGACAGCCCGAGACCCAACGGCAGCGGGTCTTCGGTGGCCAGGTGGCGGCTCAGGCGCTCATCGCCGCCGTCCGGACCATCGACGAGGGCTACCTGCCCCACTCGATGCACTCCTACTTCCTGCGGCCCGGCGACTACACCGTGCCGATCATCTATGACGTCGAGCGGCTCCGTGAGGGACGCTCCTTCGGGACGCGCCGCGTCGTGGCCCGGCAGCACGGCCGTCCCATCTATTTCCAGACCGTCAGCTTCCAGCGCCCCGAGGGCGGGTTCGAGCACCAGGACGTGATGCCCGACGTGGGGCCGCCCGAGTCGGGCATCGACTTCATCGATCTGATCCGCAGCGGCGGCCGGGTCGAGGGGGAGGCGCTCGCCGACGAGTGGTCCGCGCTCGATGTCCGCTATCTCGGCAACAGCAGCACCGGTCACATCGAGGACCCGATGCACCCGGCGCGGGCCCAGGCGTGGGTGCGGGTTCGAGGCGACCTGTCCGACGACCCGCACGAGCACATGGCGACCTTCACCTACGCCAGCGACATGACCCTCCTGGGTGCCGCGCTGGTCCCCCACGGGGTCAACTTCGGGACTCCCGGCATGCAGGTCGCCTCGCTCGACCACAGCATCTGGTTCCACCGGCCGTTCCGTGCGGACCAGTGGTGGCTCTATGACCAGACCTCGCCGTCCGCGTCGGGCGCCCGGGGACTGGTGCTGGCGCGCGTGTTCGACGCGAGCGGCCGCCTGGTCGCGTCGGTCGCGCAGGAGGGGCTCATCCGGCAGCGCTGAACAGCGGCCGCTTTAGCACGGCCTCCCTGGTTTCGGTGACAGACACGCCGGGGACGCGCTACGGTCGTGGCGCTCCTGTGACGTCTGAGCGCTGATGAGACTGGTGTGAACGGCGTCCACCGCCGGACGAAGGTGACGCCGCATGACAGCCCCCGCCCCTCGGAGAACCGGTCGGCGCGCCCTCGGGGTCGCCGTCCCCGTCGTCTTCGCGACGCTCGTGGCGACCGCCGTGCCGTCGTACGCCGAGGACACCGAACCGGACCGGGTGGGCAAGGCATCGAGCAGCAGCAAGACCCCCGAGACGGCGTTCGAGATGCCGTTCCCGTGTGGCCAGGCGTGGACCGGGACGACCCGGGCCAGCCACAGCCCCAGCCCCAACTCCGTCGACTGGAACCGCACCAACGATGACGGCGACCCGGTCGTCGCCGCAGCCCCCGGCGTCGTGACCGTGGCCAACACCGTCGACCACGGCAGCTATGGCAAGTGGGTCGTCATCGACCACGGCAACAACGAGTCCAGCCTCTATGGTCACCTGTCGGTGGTCGGGGTGAAGGTCGGGCAGCGGGTTGACCAGGGCCAGCTGATCGGCAACGTCGGCAGCACCGGCAACTCGACGGGGCCGCACCTGCACTTCGAGGAGCGCGACGGCAGCAACGACATGTGGCCGTGGTTCCACGGCGACAAGTTCGTCTTCGGCACGACGCAGGCCTCGACCAACTGTGTGGACGTCCCGTTGGCCGCCAACATGAACAGCGGCCCGGAGGCGGAGCCGGTGATCTTCACGCGGTCCACATCTGCCACCTTCACGGTCAAGCGCCTGAAGAAGAAGCCGCGCACTTACACCTTCGGTGCCGGGACCGACGACCCGGTCCTCGGTGACTGGGACGGCGACGGGCACGCCAACCTCGGCGTGCGCACGGCCGCGACCTCCACGTTCAGCCTCCGCAACGCCGACGGCACCGTCTCGACGATCGCCTTCGGTCGCAAGGTCGACAAGCCCATCGCCGGCGACTGGGAACGGCGACGGCACCTGGGAGGTCGGGGTCTTCCGGCCGCGCACTGCGACGTTCCTCATGCGGGCGGCGAACGGGACCAGCAGTCGGGTCTCGTTCGGGACCCCCGACGACCTCCCGGTCACCGGTGACTGGAACGGCGACGGCGAGACCGATCTCGGCGTCTATGACCAGGCCGCCGCTACCTACACGCTGCGGCTCGTCGACAGCGACGGGCTGGAGTGGTTCGCCACCGTGCCCTTCGGGGAGATCGGCAACCTGCCCGTCGTCGCCGACTGGGACGGCAACGGCCGGACCGACCTCGGCGCCTGGGACCCCGCGACCGCCGTCCTCTCCGAGCGGCACGCGAAGTCCCCGACCGCGGCCAAGGCCACCGTGAGCGAGGTCAAGGTCGGCCGCCCCCGCTGATCTCGGCTGCGCGACGCGTGGAGGTCCCGCCCTCGCGGGAATTGCGCTGTCGGTGAACGGCCCTTGGCTGGGCGGCGCCGGGTTGTGAGGATCGAGCGATGCGACTCTTGGTGCTCGGTGGAACCCATCACGTCGGACGTGCGGTCGTCGAGACCGCCCTGGCCGGCGGTGGGAGGTCACGACCCTCACCCGCGGGTTGAGCGGCCCGTCCGCCCCTGGCACCGACGAGCGGCACGCCGACCGGACGGACCCCGCCGCGATGGCTGCCGTCCTCGGAGAGGACCGGTGGGACCTGGTCGTCGACACCTGGTCGGGCGCTCCCTCGGCGGTGCTCACCTCGGCGCAGATGCTGTCGACCCGCTGCTCGCACTACGTCTATGTCTCCTCGCGCTCGGTCTATGCCTGGCCTATCCCCTCGGGGGCCGACGAGTCGGCTCCGGTCGTGGACGGGGATCCCGAGTCCGAGGACAAGGACGACTACGCCGCCGCCAAGCGCGGCGGTGAGCTGGCGGCCCTCAAGGGATTCGGTGACCGGGTGCTGTTCGCCCGGGCCGGCCTGATCCTCGGCCCGTACGAGCGGATCGGGCGGATGCCGTTCTGGCTCAACCGGCTCGCGCGCGGCGGCGCCGTACCCGCTCCCGGTCCCGAGGACCGGCCGTTGCAGTACATCGACGCGCGGGACCTGGCGGCCTGGATGCTCGACGCGGGCTCCCGCGGAGTGACGGGGGCCTTCAACACGGTGTCGCCCGCTGGGCACACCACGATGGGGGCCCTGCTTGCCGAGGCGGCCCGCGTGACCGGCAGCGCGGCCGAGCTGGTCTGGCTGACCCCCGAGCAGGTGGAGGAGGCCGGGGTCGAGCCGTGGACCGAGCTGCCCATCTGGGCCCCGCCGGTCGGCGAGATCGGGGCGCTGCACGACGGCGACGTCTCCGCCGCCATGGACGCGGGGCTGGTCTGCCGGCCGATGGAGGAGACCGTCGCGGACACCTGGGCCTGGCTCCGGGCGGAGGGGACGCCGGACGCGAACAGGCCCGGAACGGGCTATGACGCCGACGCCGAGGCGCGGATGCTGGCGGTCGCGGGCCGGAACGGCTAGACCGGCGTCGCCGCGGGAGCGCTGAGACCCCCGACGATCCACGCGACCAGCATCTCCGCGAACCCTGGCGTGGTGAGCGCGCCGCCCAGGGGAGCGGTTTCGCCGGCGTCGAGCGCGGCGACCGAGCGCAGCACCAGGGCGTGCCGGACGAGCAGCTCCTCACGGCTGAGGTGGGGGAGCGCCCGGGCGAGCCGGTCGATCAGGGCGGTGTCGACGACGCCGTGGACCTGCGGGAGACCCGCCATCAGCTGTGGCGCGCCGTCACTCATCCCTCGGGTGATGAGCCGCCACAGCTGCTCCTGACGAGGATCGGTGCCCGGCGCGTGAAGCACCGGAGCCAGCCAGGCGTGGACGACGTCCTCGAGTGGGGCGTCTGGGGCGAGCGCGTCCAGCCGCTGACGCTGGACCTCGGTGGCCTCCCGGAGGGCACCGAGGAAGACCTCGCCGAGCAGCGCGTCCTTGGAACCGAAGTGGTAGCCGACGGCGGCGATGTTCGCGCCGGCGCGTGCCGTGATGTCGCGCAGGGTCGTGGCGCGGTGGCCGCGTTCGATCAGCAGCGCTTCTGCGGCGGCCCGCAGCCGCTCGGGAGTGGTCGGCTCCATGGGCTCATCATGGCAGGCCTTGTCACGAATTCAAACAGATGATTCAATCAAGCGATTGAATCGAACCGGCGAGGACGGGAGGCCCCATGGGCGGGGTGCTGCGGAAGATCGGTCGTCTGGCGGGGAGCCGTCCGTGGTGGACCATCGGCGGATTCGTGCTCGCACTGCTCCTCGTCGGCGGGGCCGTGGCCCCGATGGGGGCGGGATTCTCCGACGAGGTGCGCCTTGGCGACACCGACTCCCAGCGCGCGGCCGACCTGCTGGCCAGCCGTTTCCCTGCCGTGGCCGGCGACACCGCCACGGTCGTCTTCCACAGCACGGCCAGTCTCGCGAGCGGGGCCGCGGCGAAGGCCGTCGCGGACGTCGCCGCGCTCGTCTCCGGCCAACCTGACGTCGTAGCCGTCACGCCGGTGCAACTCTCAGGCGACGAGCGCACCGGCTTCGTCACCGTGCAGTACGCCCACCGGGCAGCCGATCTGTCAGTGGCGCACCTTCACCGTTTGGAGCGTGCGGTCGCACCCCTCGACAACGCGGGCGTCGAAGCCAGCCTGCGCGGCCCGGTCGTCGACCGGTGGCGGGACCGGCCCGTCCCGTTGGGTGAGGCGATCGGCCTCGTCGCCGCTCTCGTCCTCGTGACCCTGCTCTTCCGGTCGTGGGTGGCGACCGCCGTCACCGTCGGCTCGGCGCTGCTNGGCCTCGCGCTGGGCAACACCCTGCTAGCGCTGGTCTCGGCGTTCGTGGACATTCCCACGGTGGCGCCGACCATCGCCGTGATGCTGGGGCTGGGGGCCGGTGTCGACTACGCCCTGTTCTTGGTCTCGCGGGTGCGGACCCGTCTGCGCGCCGGTGACGACCCGGTGACCGCCGTCGAGACTGCCAACGCCACCACCGGCGCCTCGGTGGCGACCGCCGCCGCNATCGTGGTGGTCTCCATCTGCGGTCTCTACGTCACGGGGATCACGGTCATCGCACGGTTGGGGCTGGCCGCTGCGCTCGTGGTNACGGTCGCTGCCGTGACGACGCTGGTGCTGACGCCGGCCCTGTGCCGGCTCGCGGGTCGACGACTGCTTCCTCGTCGCGAACGAGACGCGGCGGCGATCGAGCCGGCCGGGGCCGTGGGCGACGGACGATGGGCCCGAGGTCTGGCCGAGCGCGTCGCGCGCCGCCCCTGGCTCTCGGCCATCGCGGCGACCAGTGTCCTGCTCGCGATGGCGGTCCCGGCCCTCGGGCTGGAGCTGGGACAGCCCGACGACAGCAACCGCCCGGCCGGTGACACGATGCGGGTCGCCTATGACCGGCTCAGCGACGCGTTCGGTCCCGGCTTCAACGGGCCCCTGGTCGTGGTGCTCGACCTCGCCGACGCGGGCGACCCCGTCGCGGTAGGCGCCGCGGTGCAGACCGCATTGAGTGGGGCATCCGGCGTCGCCACCGTCGCGCCGCCCGTCCTCAACGACGCCCGGGACACCGCCGTGCTGACCGTCGTCCCGACCTCCGCCCCTCAGGACTCGGCCACGAGCAGGCTGGTCGACCGGCTGCGCGACGACCTGTTGCCCGAAGCGCTGGCCGGCACGGGGGCCACGGCGTACGTCGGCGGGCAGACGGCCACGTTCGACGACCTTACGGTCAAGGTCGAGGACACCCTCCTGCTCCTGATCGTGGTGGTGGTCGGCCTGTCGCTGGTCCTGCTGAGCGTCGCCTTCCGCTCCCTCGTCGTGCCGGTGATAAGTGCCGTGCTCAATCTGCTGTCGATCGCGGCGGCGTACGGCGTGGTGACGCTCGCCTTCCAGACGAGCTGGGGAACCCAGCTGCTGGGGGTCGCACAGCAGCCGGTGGTCTCGTTCGTGCCGATGCTGATGTTCGCCATCCTCTTCGGGCTCAGCATGGACTACAACGTCTTCCTGCTGTCGGCGGTGCGCGAGGAACGGATGGGTGGCCTTCCGGCGCGCGAGGCGGTCCCGGCGGGAGTGGGGCGAACGGCCAGCCTGATCACGACCGCAGGCGCGATCATGACGCTGGTCTTCCTCGGCTTCGCGATCACTCCCGAGACCGAGGTGACCATGATCGGCCTCGGGCTGGCCACGGCCGTGCTGATCGACGTCACGCTGGTACGTCTTGTGCTGGCGCCAGCCGTCCTGGAGCTGGCTGGCGAGCGGGCCTGGTGGCTGCCCCGCTGGCTGGACGCGCGGCTGCCCGACCTGGCGGTGGCCGAGCACTGAGCCACGGACTTCCTAGGATAGGTAGATGCTTCTCCGCCTGCCCACGCTGGAGCGGATCTTTGCCGGCGAGATCGACACCGCCTTCCGCCGTCAACGGCGGGCCACGGTGAAGGCGGGCGGCACGCTGCGCACCGCCCTGGGGATCCTCGACATCCTCGAGGTCGAGGCGGTTGAGGTTGACGACATCTCGCTGGAGGACGCTGGGCGCGCAGGCTTCGCGTCGCTAGCGGAGCTGGCGGCGGCCATGCCGGCGAAGGAGGACGCCCTCGTCTACCGGGTCCGCCTCCGCCCGGCCGCGGGGCCAGACCCCCGTGAGCTGCTGCGCGCCGACGACCACCTGGGCGCCGAGGCGCTGATGGACCTGCGCCGGCGGCTGGACCGGCTGGACGCCCACGGACCCCGCGGCCCGTGGACGCGGCAGTTCCTGCGGATGATCGCGGAGCGACCCCAGGTGCGCGCGCCCGACCTGGCTGGGTCGATCGGCTGGGAGACGGCACCGTTCAAGCTCAACGTGCGCAAGCTCAAGGCGCTCGGCCTGACGATCAGCCACCCGGTCGGCTACGAGCTGTCTCCGCGGGGCCGCGCCGCTCTCGACGCGCTCGGCGAGGACTAGTCGGGCCCCTGCCGGTCGAGGTACGGCGCGACCACGGATTGGGTGTCGCGGCTGCTCACGACGGGGGCCACTTCCAGGTGGACGCCATGGCCGCGCCACTCGAGGGCCCACTCCTGGAAGAGGCGCGGATCGTCGCACTCCATCAGCTGGAAGCAGCGCCCGAACGTCGCCTCCACCCAGCTGTCGACGTAGGTCAGCCCCTCGGGCAGCATCCGGGAACCATCGCGCAGACGTCGGTAGACGGGCACCATGTCCTGGTCCCGGAAAGTCTCGATGACCATGAAGAGCACGTGGACTCCTTCTGTTCGGGGAGGAGCAGCCTGCACCATGTCGGGCCGGCTGTCACGGGCGCGAGGCTAGGGCAGGAAACCGCGCACGGTGTCGAGCGTGTCGATCTCGTCGACGGCCTTGTCGTCGCGGTAGCGCAGCACCCGGGCGAACCTGAGCGCCACGCCACCGGGGTAGCGGCCGGAGCGCTGCACCCCGTCGAAGGCGATCTCGACGACCTGGACCGGGTGGACGGGGACGACGTAGTGATCACGCATGCTGGCCGGGTCGAGCGCCAGCCCGGTGAACCGCTCGGTCTGCCAAGCGAGCATCTCGTCGGTCATGCCCTTGAAGGTCTTGCCGAGCATCACCAGGTCACCCGTCGTCGCGTCGCGGGCGCCGAGGTGGATGTTGGACAGCCAGCCCTCGCGCCGGCCACTGCCCCACTCGATCGCGAGGACGACGAGGTCGAGGGTGTGGACCGGCTTCACCTTGATCCACCCCGCGCCGCGCCGCCCGGCCGCATAGGGGGACGCGAGGCTCTTGACCACCACTCCCTCGTGACCGGCGGCGATGGCACCCCGGAGGAACGCCTCCGCCTCGGTCGGGTCGGCGGTCACGACCCGTGGCACGCGCCAGCGCTCCGGGACCAGGGCGGCCAGCGCCTCCTGACGCTCCGCCCCGGGCGCATCGAGCAGGTCTCGGCCATCGGCGCGGAGCACGTCGAAGAAGTAGGGAGTCACCGCGACACCTGCGGCCTGGGCCGTTCTCGACGCCGTCTCCTGGAAGGCGCGCGGCCGGCCGGCGTCGTCGAGCGCCAGCGCCTCGCCGTCGAGCACGAACTCACGGGAGTCGAGGCTGAGCGCGACGTCGACGACCTCGGGCAGGCGGGCGGTGATGTCGTCGAGGCTCCGGGTCGCCACGACGACCTCGTCGTCGCGCCGGTGGACCTGGATGCGGATGCCGTCGAGCTTGGTCTCCACCGCGACCGGGTCGGGCCCCGTCTTGTCGAGCGCCGCCCGGATGTCCGGGGCACTCGCCGCGAGCATCGGAAGGACGGGGCGCAGGACCTCGAGCCCCACCTCGGCGAGCCCCGCCTGGCCGGACTCGAACGCGGTGGCCACCACGGGCACGGTGCCGCCCGCGAGCATCGCGGCACGGCGGACGGCGGCCAGCGGCACGTCGGCGGCCCTGGACAGGGCCTCTTGGAGGAGCGCCTCGAGCGCCCCCTGGCGGACGGCGCCGGTGACGACACCGCGCAGCCAGACCTGCTCGTCGGCGGTTGCCCGCCCGAACAGCTCGCCGACCAGGGCCGCGCGCGCCTGTTGGGAACCGGGGCCGGCCAGCACCCTGAGCCGTTCGAAGTCCTCGTGCACCTCGGCCAGGGTCAGGGNCGGCTCGCCGGCCGGGTCGGGGAGGCTGCTCACCCCGCGCCAGCCCAGGCCTGTGCGGCGCTGAAGCAGGCTGCCGGCCAGGTAGGAGGCCGCGATCTCGCGCTCCTCGGCCGGGGCGAGGGCCAGGCAGGCTGCCAGGATCTCGACCTTGGCCTTGCGGGAGCGGGTCGCCGCGACCTCGCGGGAGGCGGTGACGACGTCGGCCAGCAGCATGGGCTCGATTGTGCCCGGTGGGACCGACAGGGTGCGGCCATGTTGGGCGGAGCCGCTGTGGAGTGCGCTGGCAGGATCGGAGCATGCCCGNCCGCNCNTCGTCCCGNCGTGTCCGGCAGCGCTTCCACGGCTCGATCGCCGGGATCGGGAGCACCAGCGGGATCCGCGTCGTCGTGGGTCGCTGGGACCGCTCACCGTGGGGCGCCTTCGCCGACCTGATGGTCGAGACGCCGGACGGCCATCGGGTCCTCATCGCTCCCTCGGAGCAGGTGGCCGAGTTCGTGGACTCGACGTACACCTTCGACGAGATCCGCCAGGAGCCCGTGACCGTGACGGACACCCCGGACGGCTGGTCGGTGGCAGCCGCCTCGGCCCAGGTGGAGCTCTCGATCGGCGACCGGACGCCGATCGGCCGACTGCTCCGGCTCGTGCCGGGTGCCATCGGGACCTCCCCGGCGTGGTGCGCGCTCACCGACCCGTTCGCCCGCGTCGTCCTGCACGGCGTCCGGACCCGAGGGAGCGCGAAGGGCGGCCGNAGGGAGTACTACGGCGCCACCGAGGTCCGCGCGGTGACCGCCGCCCGNGGCTCCTTCGACGGCATCGACCTCGGCCGTCTCGCGGAGGTCCGCCCCCCGTGCACGTTCGGCTTCTCGTCCGTCCCGCCCGCGCCGTCGGTGACCCGTCTCGTCACCACCGTCGACCTGCTCCCCGGCTGAGGGCGGGCGCGCGCAAGACTGGTGGCGTGACAGTGGGGTCGGCTCGCGACCTGGTTCCGAGCAGCGTGCTGGCGGCGTACGGCGTCGCCGGGTCGGCGCGGCTGCTGGAGGGCGGCCAGGGGAGCAGCGTCCGCGTCGACGGCATCGTCCTCAAGCCCGGCGCCGACCCCGTCGAGCAGGCGTGGCTCGCCGAGGTGAGTGCGCGCGTGGTGCCCGACGGCTTCCGGCTCCCGCGGCCGGTGACGGCCATCGACGGCCGGCTGGTCGTGGACGGGTGGTCCGCGTGCACCTGGGTCCCAGGGGACCCGGTCGACGACGATGAGCAGGCCGCGGAGCCGTGGTTGGCAGTCCTCGAGGCCGGACGGGCGTTCCATCGGGCGGTCGTGGCCGAGGCCGAGCCGCCCTGGCTGTCGACGCGCGACCACCGCTGGGCGGTCGCGGATCGATCGTCCTGGGCTGCTGCCCTCGAAGGGACCGCCCCGGAGGCGGTGCTCCGCGTGCTCCGGCGGCTCAGGGCGCTGACGGTCGAGGAAGGCCTTGCACCACAGCTGGTCCACGGCGACCTGTCCGGCAACGTCCTGCTCCATCCCTCGCTGCCGCCGGCCATGATCGATCTCTCGCCCTACTGGCGGCCGGCCGCCTACGCCGATGCCGTGGTGGTGGTCGACGCGCTGCTCNGGTGGCGGGCGGACCCCTCCCTGGTGGAGGCTGCGAAGCCGGCGTCCCTGAGCGGCCGCCACTGGACCTCGCTCCTGGCTCGGGCGCTCTCGTTCCGCCTGCTGGCCGAGGGCCGGCCGCTCGAGGCGCTGCCGTCGTACGGCGTCCCCGTCGACGTGCTCGAGGCTCGATAGGCCGTCGTGGGGCCTTGGGGGCGTGACGGTTCATCAAGGTAGGTGGTCGAACCCTCACCTACCTAGCCGAGTTCACCTAGGGAAGTGGGGGCTCACCTACCTACCGTGGTGAACCGTCAAGCCCGCCACGTCGCCACGCGTACGCCGACCGAAGGGGCGACTCACCGCCCGATCCGGGTGCGGACCTCGTAGAGCTCGGGGAAGAACGTCAGGTCGAGGGCGCGGCGGAGGAAGTCGACGCCGGAGGAGCCGCCGGTGCCGGACTTGTAGCCGATGGTGCGCTGCACCACCTGGAGGTGCCGGAAGCGCCACTCCTGGAAGCTGTCCTCGATGTCGACGAGCTCCTCGCACGTCTCATAGAGGCCCCAGTGGCGACCGGGATCGGCATAGACACCGGCGATCACGTCGACCAGCCCCTGGTGGATCCGGTAGGGCTGGGTCCAGTCGCGGTCGAGCAGGTCGGCCGGCACCGGAAGTCCCGAGCGTGCCAGGAACGCGATGAACTCGTCATAGAGGCTGGGCTCGTGCAACAGCTCGTCGAGCGAGTCGCGCCGGCTCGCGTCGTGGGCGAACACCCGCACCATGTCCGCGTTCTTGTTGCCGAGGAGGAACTCGACCTCGCGGTACTGCCAGGACTGGAAGCCCGAGCTCGACGCGAGGAAGGGCCGGATGGCGGCGTACTCACTGGGCGTGAGCGTCGCGAGGACCGCCCACTGGCCGATGAGNGTGTGCTGGATGTGCTTGATCCGCGCCATGCGTTTGAGGGCGGGAGCCAGCTGGTCCGCCCGCAGCAACGACCGAGCCGACCGCAGCTCGTGGACCATCAGCTTGAGCCACAGCTCGGAGGTCTGGTGCTGGACGATGAAGAGCAGCTCGTCGTGCTGGGGTGGGTCGCTCAGCGGATGCTGGGCGGACAGCAGCTCGTCGAGGTGCAGGTAGTCGCCNTAGGACATGNCCTGCTGGAAGTCCTGCCGGATCCCGNCCTCGAGATCGCGGCGGCTGGCCTCGTCGGCTGCGAAGGGCGACGGGCCGGCCTCATCGGGGCCGGCATGCGAACGGGCGGCGTCGTCGGTCACGNGGACCAACGTACGCCGCCCGGTCACGTAGAGCGGTCAGACTGCGGCGAGATCAGCCNGCGATGTAGACCTTGCGCAGCGTCTCGGCGATGTGCCAGATGGTGCGGTCCCCGCGATGGAGACGAACCACGGCGCCGGGGGTCAACGGGACCACCTCGCCGTCCTGGAACTCGACCGAGCCACGCCCCGCGAGCACGACGAAGACCTCGTCGCACTCCACATCGCGGACCATGCCAGGAGTCATCTCCTGGATTCCGATCTCTGTGCCACCGATTCCCCCGAGCAGACGGGCACCCGTAGTGGGAAAGCCGCCGACGGTGTCGTCGGCGGGAACACGCTGTCGAGGGAGTTCGCTCGCGAACACGTCGACATCGAGATAGCGGCCTGTCATGCGTGAATGGTCGCATCGCGATACGTCGTTTGCCATCCGACTGCCTTCGATTCGACTCCTGGTCTAGGCAACTTTTTCGATGGTCACGCTCACGGACCGGCACCTTCGATCGGTCAGCGTCCCCTGACCCGGATGGGCTAGGGCGCGATGGACGATCGGACGACGCCCCCGTGCGGGTAGCGTCCCCTCCGTGAGCGGAGGTACGGCGACCCGGATCTGGGCCCCCGCGTGGCCGTGCCCGGTCGGCGCCGTACTCGCTCCGCTGCGGCGTGGCGCAGGGGACCCGACCTACCGCATCGACGACGCGGGCCGCCACTGGCTCGGCCTGCGTACGCCGACCGGTCCGGCCACGCTCGCGATCCACGCCCGGCCGGACCTCGGCGAGGTGCACGCAGAGGCCTGGGGCGACGGCGCCGCGTGGGCCCTGGAGACGACGCCCGCGCTCCTGGGCGACGAGGACGACCCTGCCGGCTTCGTCCCGGACCTGCCGCTGCTCGCCGAGGCGCACCGCCGCCATGCGAATCTGCGGATCGGCCGG
>JGI24770J26754_10002396_pt1 | contig 13013 bp, 12 predicted proteins | sample LakOneMetagenome_FD_26754 | JGI IMG/M metagenome (IMG submission 26754) | reverse complement strand
GTTCTTTTTGGTCAAAAGATTTTCAGGGTTTGATTGAGAAATTCCGTTGCTGAATTCTCCTAAATGTTTGATAGTAGCATTATAGAACAAAGCAGTTCCAGTAACTGCATCAATGTAAATATCACCACGACTTACAGGATTTGTTGCATAAATATCAAATTTATAAGCCAATTTTAATGTAACTACGTCATCATTTGATACTGGTAATAAAACCAATTCACCTGCCGGTTTGGTGTAATTGAAAGTAGCAGCTTCTGTAGGATTNTCCCATAAATAGGATTTTGCATCGATTTGATTTAATGCTTTAGCCAATGCTTGTTGTTTAGACAAGGTTGGAATAGTGTTGGTATTTTCTAACGAATAGGTTTCACCACTCATAGAAATAAGAGTTCCATTTTTAGAATGAAGTGTGTAGGTAGCAAATTCTACTTTTACTCCTTTGTGGAATAATTGAAATTTTTCGTGAACAAAACCTTTTTGATCTGTTTCTGTTGTGGTTTTTTGAAAACTCGAATTGCTTTTTAATTTCAATTGATCTTTAAAAACCTGTTCGAAATCATTCGATTTATAGGTTGATTTTTCATTGAATGTGATTAAAGACGTGTTGCCTTTTTCATCAGTAATTTTTTGTTTTACATTTTTATCGCCTTCTTGAGCATAAGAAGAAAATGTAAACAATGAGACCATGGTCAGTAGTCCCAATTGGATGGGTAAGTTTCTTTTCATTATGGTTAGTTTTGATTTTGTTATACAATATTAACAAAATAATTCAACACTACCTTTTAAAAAGAATTAATATTTAAATAATAATTCAATAAATATGATAATAAATAAGATTATACGCAATAAAAAAGTAGCTTTATAGGATTCAAATTATTTAAATAACATAGGAACAAATTCAGTTAAATACACGCGCCAATTGGACCAAGTATGTCCGCCATTAGTTTCTTTATAGATGTATTTAAGATTTACAGTATCTAAATCACTTCGAAATTCGACACATTTTTTATACAAGAAATCGTCTTTTCCGATGCCAATCCAATACAATTTAAAGCCATTGTCTTTTTGAACTTTAAGTTTCTGATTCATGTTTTGATAAAAATCAACCGTACTGTTTTTGTCTTGCAACATGGCTGAAGAAAAAACACCGATGTAATCAAAAGTATTCGGAAAATTAGCAGAAATAACAATTGTATGCATGCCACCCATAGACAATCCAGCGATGGCTCTCGATGCTTTTTCTTTTTTAACTCGGTATTCCGATTCTATAAAAGAAATGACATCGCCAAACGCTTTTTCAGTCATACCAGAGAACATTTCGGGACGAATAAANATAGGCTTTACAAAACCTTCGCTAGATTCGCCAGGCGCAGCAGTTTGTCCAGCGTTTCCATTAGTCATGACTACTAACATGGGTTTGGCTTTACCTTGTGCAATAAGATTGTCTAAAATTTGAGACGTTCTGCCCAGTTCCATCCATGCTTCTTCGTCACCACCAGCTCCGTGCATTAAATACAAAACCGGATATTTATCCTTACTTTTTTCGTAACCTGGAGGCGTATAAATGGTTAAGCGTTTTGTTTTTTGTAATGTAGGCGATTCATACCAACGTTTGGTTACGGTTCCGTGTGGTACATCGGTTACTTTATACAAATCGGCTATTCCGCCACCAACCAAAAAGATGTTTACAATGGTGGCAACATCTCTAGTACAAATGCATTGTTTGGGTCAAGGGCTTTTATACCATCAACGTTAAAACTGTAACTGTATAATTCGGGTGCTAATGGTTGGGTAGTAAACGTCCAAACGCCGTCTTCATTTTTGGTTAAAGCACCGCCTTCTGGAACGCAATCTCCTTGAACTGTAACGGATTTAGCTTCTTTAGCCTCCATCGGAAGGTGACACTTTTATCAGGATTAATTTCAGGTGAAATAACTTCTTTCTTTTTACCAAAATCAACATGTTCTTGAGCATATATTCCGATGCTTAGTAACATAAAAACAATTAGAATATAGCTTTTTTTCATGGAATTTGTTTTAATCAATTTGCATTTCAGGAATGTTTCCTTCAATAATTAAATTAGCTTCTGTTGAGGCGATNATATGTTCTACNGATACACCAGGTGCGCGTTCTAGTAATTTGAAACCGTTTGGAGTAATTTCTAAAACTGCCAATTCGGTTACTACTTTTTTCACGCAACCAACACCAGTTAAGGGTAGGCTGCATTTTTTTAGAATTTTGCTTTCTCCAGCTTTATTGACGTGCATCATGGCTACGATGATGTTTTCGGCAGAGGCTACTAAATCCATAGCACCACCCATACCTTTTACCATTTTTCCTGGAATTTTCCAATTGGCGATGTCGCCGTTTTCAGAAACTTCCATGGCGCCAAGAATGGTTAAGTCTACATGCTGTCCACGAATCATTCCGAAACTGAAAGCTGAATCNAAAAAACTTGCGCCGGGTAAAGTGGTGATGGTTTGTTTNCCAGCGTTTATTAAATCGGCNTCTTCTTCACCTTCAAATGGAAATGGTCCCATTCCGAGAACACCGTTTTCACTTTGAAATTCCACCGAAATATCCGTGCGAACGTAATTGGCAACCAAAGTTGGAATTCCAATTCCTAAGTTTACATAATAGCCGTCTTTAACTTCTTTAGCTATTCTTTTTGCGATATCGTTTTTGTCTAATGCCATTATAATTTGATGATTTGAAAATTTGATGATTTGAAAATAAGAAATGAATCTTCAAATTACTTTTGTCTCACAGTTCGTTGTTCAATTCTTTTCTCAAATTTCTCACCTTGAAAAATACGTTGGATTAAGATTCCAGGAATGTGAATTTCGTTCGGATTTAAGCTTCCAGCAGGAAGTAACTCTTCTACTTCGGCGATGGTTATTTTTCCGGCGCCACACATACACGGATTGAAATTACGAGCGGTTCCTTTAAAAATTAAATTACCAGCTTCATCGCCTTTCCACGCTTTTACGATAGAAAAATCGGCTTTGAAGGCATGTTCCATCACGTGCATTTTTCCGTTGAATTCGCGTACTTCTTTTCCTTGGGCTACTTCGGTTCCGTAACCCGCTGGTGTGAAGAAGGCTGGGATTCCGGCTTGTGCTGCGCGACAACGTTCGGCTAAAGTTCCTTGCGGGATTAACTCAACGTCCAATTCGCCCGAAAGCATTTGGCGTTCAAATTCAGCGTTTTCACCTACATAAGAAGAAATCATTTTTTTGATTTGTTTTTGTTGCAATAACAAACCAAGACCAAAATCGTCTACACCGGCATTGTTAGAAATACAGGTTAGGTTTTTGGTTTCTTTTTTTACTAATTCAGCGATAGCATTTTCGGGAATTCCACAAAGTCCGAAGCCACCCAACATAATAGTCATGTTATCTTCAACGCCTTGAAGTGCTTCGTGAACGGAATTTACTTTTTTATTAATCATTGTTAGCGATGTATTTTACTTTTTTCTATACCTTAAATTGGTTCGGGACATGCTGTATGTTTAGCCCTGATAGTAGTGGAAATCCTTTCTTGTTTTTCTTTAAAACAAGAAAGATTGCAACGGATAGCAGGATTAGCTTCTAATTTAAATTCCGAATTGATCTAGATTTTGTTCTTCAATATCGGTCGAATCGTTGGCTACTTTTTTAGGAGGCGACCAGCAATCTACCTTGATGTTAAAGTTATCGGGTCTTTGAAATTCATCTTTAGATATTTGCAAATCGGGATCTTCGTAGCATTTTTCCATAAAATAACCCCATATTGGTAGGGCAGCGGTTGCTCCTTGACCATANGTGATGCTTTTAAAGTGCGCCGAACGGTCTTCACATCCTACCCAAATTCCGGTTACCAGATTAGGCACCATACCAATAAACCAACCGTCTGATTGATTTTGCGACGTTCCTGTTTTACCAGCAATAGGGTTTTTAAACACATACGGATAGCCCGTCCAACGGTTNTCTCCAGCGCCTCCGCCTTCGGTTCTAAGACGTTCACCAGAACCACCTTCGGTAACACCTTCTAATAATTTGATTACGGCAAAAGCCACGTCTTTATTGAGAACATCATGTGATTCGGGTACTGGTTCGTATATCACAGCACCATTTTTATCTTCAATTCTGGATATGAATTGCGGTTTGATGTACACACCTTGATTAGCAAATGTACTGTAGGCAGCTACCATATCTTGCACGGTAATGTCTACGGCACCAAGTGCGATTGAGGGTTGTACTGGAATCTCTGAAGTAACACCCAATTTGTGAGTTAGTGCAACTACCGCTTCTGGACCGGTTTTGTCAATTAGTTTAGCTGAAATGATGTTTACCGAATTGGCTAAGGCTCTTTTCAGTGTCATCATACCACGGTATTTTTGGTCAGAATTTCTTGGTTCCCAGTCTTCGGTTACGTGATGACGTCCTTTTCTGATAATGAAAGGCGCATCTAATAAGGTATCACAAGGTGACATTCCGAGTTGTTCGATAGCCGTNGCATACACAAANGGTTTAAAGGTAGAACCTACTTGNCGTGCTCCTTGACCCACGTGATCGTATTGAAAATATTTGTAATTGATTCCGCCAACCCACGCTTTNACTTGTCCGGTTTGTGGTTCCATCGACATTAATCCTGCTTGCAAGAAATGTTTGTAATAGCGAATGGAATCAAGTGGCGTCATGATGGTATCGCGCTCGCCTTTCCAAGTAAACACGGTCATTTTTGTTTTTTTACTGAACGAAGCAATAATTTCTTCATCAGTTTTATCATCTGCTTTAAGAACTCTCCAACGTTCGGAAGTCTTCATAGCTTGTTTGATGATTTTATCGGTTTCTACATCTGTAATATTGACAAATGGAGCGTTTTTGTTTTGTTTTTGTTGGATCCAAAATTCTTCTTGAAGATTTTTCATGTGTGCCAANACTGCTTCTTCGGCATGTTCTTGAATCTTAGAATCGATAGTGGTGTAGATTTTCAAACCGTCACCATAAATATTATATTCTTCACCATCGGGTTTTTTATTTTCTTTCACCCAATTTTTCATGTAATCGCGAAGGTATTCTCTGAAGTAAGTAGCAGTTCCATCAAGATGACTTTCGGGATGAAAGCTCAAGGCGATTGGTTTTTTCTCTAGGATTTTTTTAGCCGCCTCTTCTAAATGGTGGTTTCTAACCAATTGACCAAGAACGATATTTCTTCTTTTTAAGGCTCTTTCCGGAAAACGGTTCGGGTTAAAATGAGAAGGATTGGTTAGCATTCCTACTAATAAGGCACTTTCTTCTACGTTTAAATCGCGAGGTTCTTTGTTAAAATATACTTTGGCGGCAGAGCGAATACCGACCGCTCCGTTTACGAAATCAATTTGATTGAAATACAAAGCAATGATTTCATTTTTGGTATATTGTCTTTCTAGACGCACTGCAATAATCCATTCTTTTGCTTTTTGAATGATACGAAAAGGAAGAAATTTGGAACCTTCGCCATGGAATAAGTTTTTAGCCAATTGTTGCGTTATGGTACTTGCACCACCATTGGAACCTAATTTTAAAGCGGCACCGAACGTTCTTCGAGCATCAATTCCAGAGTGTTCATAAAAGCGTTCATCTTCGGTAGAAACTAGGGCATCGACTAATGATTTTGGTAAATCTTTGTATTTGATTGCCGTTCTGTTTTCGTTGTAAAATTTACCCAAAGTCACTCCATCTGAAGAGATGATTTCGGTTGCTAAATTGGAATTTGGATTTTCTAAATCTTCGAAGGAAGGCATTTTTCCAAAAAGTCCCCATGAAGCGAATAAGAAAAATAAGAATACACCGCCCAGACCGTAGAAAAACACCTTCCAAAATTTCTTTTGGTAGTATTTGATGTCTTTTACAGGCGCTGCTTTTGATTGCGTATTTGTTTTTTGTGCCATAATTTTAGTCTATAGATTCAACTCTAAAACCTACTTCAGTGATTCCTTTTAAGTTATCCACACCTGTCACTTTCCCGGTTTGTCTAACGGCTTGTTGGATGTGAATTTTATAATCGCCTTTTAGTTTAAAAGCTGTTTTTTTGTAAAACAATTTACTTTCTTTAATATCGGTAAATCCATCGCCCATTAAACTACCATCGGGATTTGCCATTTTGTATTCTAACGTATCTACAAGCGTTTTTTTATTAGGTTGTTCTAGGGATACAATTAAAAACAAATTATCAAATGGATAGTCGTTGTTGTCGCGAACGTTTACAAATAAATTGTAGTTTTTTTCACTTTCTAATTTTGGTAATTTGAATGTAATAACACTGTCTTTATGCCATGAATTTCCAACCGATTTGTATTCGTCAAAAACTCTTTTTTTATCACAAGAGATAATCAAAAGCGCTACTAAAAGAAACAGTAAACTATTTTTTATCTTCATTCTTTTTAATGATTATTGGTCTTTTATTTTGTGGTTTTTGAGTTTGGTTTTGCCCTTTATTTGGGGTTTGTCCTTTATTTTGATTCGGATTTCCAGTAGGTTTTTCACCCTGATTTTGGGTTGAATTTTGAACTCTATTTTTATTTCTGTTTTTGTTTTTGTTTTTGCTCTTTTTAGGTTGATCAAAACGCGTTAAACTTTCTTGTCCCATAGCATTATTGAAGTTTGCTTCTGGTTCTGTTGTTATTTCGATAGCAAAATCTTCTAACGAAGAAACACGTTTTTTCTCTTTATTTTGTGCTATAATCTCTTTTACTTGCTCAATTTTTAACACGTGCCAATTGGCAAAATTATCGGTGTAAGCAAACCACATTAAGCCTTTGAAAATATCTTGTTTTTGACAAATAGCATCGCCTTTTTCAGTGTGTAATTTGGTGTCAAAATCTGGAAAATCTTTTAATGCATCAAGGTAAGTGTCTAGTTCATAGTTCAAACAACACTTTAATTTACCACATTGTCCGGCTAATTTTTGGGGGTTTAAAGACAGTTGTTGGTATCGTGCTGCAGCGGTATTCACACTTCTAAAGTCGGTTAACCAAGTAGAACAACACAATTCTCTCCCGCATGAGCCAATTCCTCCCAAACGAGCCGCTTCTTGACGAAGACCTACTTGTTTCATTTCAATTCTAGCTTTAAATACTTGAGCAAATTCTTTAATCAATTGACGAAAATCTACTCGATCATCAGCTGTGTAGTAAAAAATGGCTTTAGATCCGTCGCCTTGAAACTCAATGTCAGAAATTTTCATCTGCAATTTTAAAGCGATAGCAATTTCACGAGCTTTCACTTTCATTGGTTCTTCTTTGTCGCGCGCTTCACTCCAAATATCAATGTCTTTTTGGGATGCTTTTCGGTATATTTTCAGTATTTCTGGGCTAGTAAGAGCCACACCTTTTTTCTTCATTTGAATCTTAACTAATTCGCCTGTAAGTGTTACAATTCCAACATCATGACCTGGTGAAGCTTCGGTAGCCACCACATCGCCAATGCTTAAAGTTAGTTTTTCGGTATTTCTGTAAAACTCTTTTCGTCCATTTTTGAAACGGATTTCAACACAATCAAATGGGGCTTCGCCATTAGGTAAATTCATATTTCCCAACCAATCGAAAACCGTTAATTTGTTGCAGCTATCGGTGCCGCAAGTCCCATTATTTTTACAACCCTTTGGTGCACCACCATCAGAAGTTGAACAACTTGTACATGCCATAATTATATAGGTAGTATTGCAAAAAAGCAATTTAAGTTCATAAAACGATTAATTGGTAAAGATAGTATTTTTATAAAATAAATTCCAATAAAAAAATCCCAAAAACCAAGGGTGAAAATAGCCTTTGGAATTTGGAATTATTACGGTTTACAACCGATTGATTTTAAGTTTCTTTTATAGAAATAATATGAACTGGGCATGCTTTTTCTGCTAATTCACAGTTTTCAATTATAGTATGATCTGCCGATTTTAAGGTGTAAAATCCTTTGGCATTTACCGATTTAATCAACACCGATTTTCCATCTTTTTTAGACATTTGAAATTGTGCTGGAGCCATTTCTACACAATAATTACAACCGATACATTTGTCTCTTTGTAGGGTAACAATAACCATTAGTTTTCTACAATTTTATACATTTTGTCAGATAGACGAATTCGAAATGGAATTTTCATTGTGCAACTATCTCCTTTGGAAGCTTTTTCAGAATGATTATCGTTGACCAAAAATTCGTCTAAAATAAGTTCCTGTGCACCGGTACTTGGACCTGTAATTAAAAGTTTGTCTCCTTTTTTGATGTCGTAGGCTTCAATTTTGAATTCGGCAATATGTGATTTCGGAAAATAATGCATCCCTTTTCCAATATAAACTTTCTTTTGGGTAGCGCTCGAACCTGGATTGTCTGACCATTCACCTAATTTTTGTCCGAGGTAATAGCCACTCCAAAATCCGCGATTGTAAACCGTTGCCAAAGCTTCCATCCAACTACTGATTTTTTCTTTTGTAAACGTACCATCGTAAAACGAATCTATTGCTTCTCTATAGGTTTTGATTACAGTTGCTACATAATCGGCAGCACGACCACGGCCTTCAATTTTTAAAACCTTGATGCCCGAATCAATCACTTGATCTAAGAAATCTAAGGTGCATAAATCTTTCGGCGACATTAAATATTCGTTATCTACTTCAATTTCAAAACCAGATTCTTGGTCGATTACCGTATATTTTTTTCGACAATTTTGCTTGCAAGCACCACGATTAGCTGAGGAATTATGCGAATGTAAACTCAAATAACATTTTCCAGAAACTGCCATACACAAAGCACCATGACCGAAAATTTCAATTTCAACTAAATGGCCACTCGGACCTTTAATTTGTTCTTTTTCGATGTCGTTGGTGATTTTTTTCACTTGACGCAAACTCAATTCGCGAGAAAGCACAATGGTATCGGCGAACATCGCATAGAATTTTACCGTTTCGATGTTGGTAACGTTCAATTGGGTAGAAATATGCACTTCCATTCCAATGGTTCTAGCCGTCATAATTACCGCTTGATCAGAAGTAATAACGGCTGTAATTCCGGCTTCTTTGGCTTTCGTCAATAATGTTTTTATAATCGACAAATCGTGATCGTAAATGATGGTATTTAAGGTGAGATAGGTTCTAACGTTTTTTTCATTGCATCTTCGAGCAATTTCTGGTAAATCATCCAAAATGAAATTTACCGTNGCTCTAGCACGCATATTCAATTGTTCCACACCAAAATAAATCGAATCACAACCGTTGTCTAAAGCTGCTTGCATCGATTCGAAATTGCCAGCCGGAGCCATCAATTCTATTTTTCCAGAAGCCGTCATTAGTTGATGATTTTGAATAATTTATCAGATAATCGTACTCTAAATGGCACTTCGAAGGTTACTTTATCACCAATTTTTGCAATAGCATTTTCACTTCCATTGACCAACATCTTTTCTAAAATAAATTCTTCATTTCCTGTCGTTGGGCCTGAAATTAAAATGGTGTCGCCTAGGTTTAATTCGTTNTGTTCAATAATAAAAAGACCCACTTGTGCTTTCACATAATAATGTTCCACTNTACCAAGAAGCNCTTTTTTCACCTTTATTTTTTGACGAATGTCTGTTATTTCTTGAGCTTTTGCTAAAGGTTTGTCAGACAGTTCACCTGAATGTTTGAATACTAATTTATCCGATTTTCCTTTTCGGAATACTTTATTACCTACTTGTTTTCCGCTTCTTAATTTTACTTGTTCCGCCAATGGCAAATGTGTAATTTCTAGACATTCTGAAGAACAACAATTTTCCATTGCCGCTTTACAATCATCACATTGAATGAACAATAAATGACATCCATCATTCAAGCAATTGGTGTGATTATCGCACGGTTTTCCGCATTGGTGGCATTGCGAAACAATATCGTCGGTGATGCGTTCGCCAAGTCTATGGTCGAAAACAAAGTTCTTNCCGATGAATTTGCTTTCTAAGTTTTCTTCTTTAATTTGTTTGGCATAATTAATAATACCGCCTTCCAATTGGAATACGTTTTTAAATCCTTGATGCTTAAAATACGCTGAAGCCTTTTCACAACGAATACCTCCAGTGCAGTACATCACCAAGTTTTTATCTTCTTTAAAATTTTTCAATTGCTCATTGATAATTGGTAAACTTTCTCTAAAAGTTTCCACATCGGGAGTAATCGCGCCTTTAAAATGGCCAATTTCACTTTCGTAGTGATTTCTAAAATCTACTACAATCGTATTTGGATCTTCTAAAANTTGATTGAATTCATTGGCTTTCAAATGCACGCCGATGTTGGTTACGTCAAACGTATCGTCGTTTAATCCGTCGGCAACAATTTTGTCACGAACTTTCACGGTCAATTTTAAAAACGAATGGTCATCGTGTTCCACGGCTACATTCAAACGAATGCCACGCATAAATTCATAGGCTTCTAAGGTTTCGCGAAAGGCTTCAAAATTCTCGGCAGGAACACTCATTTGAGCATTAATTCCTTCTTTAGCAACATAGGTTCGACCAAGAGCGTCGAGTTTGTTCCATTCGATAAATAAATTGTCGCGAAATTTTTTTGGGATCTTCAATTTTGGCATACGCATAAAACGACAACGTAAGACGTTGTTTACCGGCTTGATCAATCAGCTCGGCACGTTCTTCTGCGCTTAAGGTGTTATACAGTTGCATGCTATAAACGTTTAAGTGAGAAATATGTTTTGAATTGGCTTCGCCCTGTTCGGCTTCGCCTCGAGTTCTAAATGGAAGAATTCGGTGCAAATGTAAAAATAAATTATTAAAAAAACCCTTCGAGAGTTTTAAACTCTGGAAGGGTTAAATTCTTAAAATAGAAAACTTAACAGAACTCCGCGTAAGCGTCTTTCAAATTTTCAGCAATCATTTCAGCTGGACGACCTTCAATGTGGTGACGTTCTAACATGTGTACTAATTCACCGTTTTTAAACAATGCCATACTTGGTGACGATGGAGGAAAAGGAAACATTTCTGCTCTGGCAGCATCAACCGCTTCTTTATCCACTCCGGCAAAAACCGTGATTAAATGGTCTGGTTTTTTTGCTCCGTCAAACTCATTTTGGCACCTGGACGCGCATTTCTAGCAGCACAACCACAAACCGAATTTACAACAACCAAAGTTGTTCCTTCTGCTTTGATGGCATTTTTTACGTCTTCTGCATTATATAAATCTTGAAAACCAGCGTCAGAAAGTTCTGCTCTCATTGGTCTTACCATTTCTTCTGGATACATAATTATTTATGATTTAAGATTAAGGATTTGTCAATTTCGATTATAAAATCGTTGCAAAGATAAATAGAATTCTGCTTTTTAGAATGATTCTAATCATAAAGATTTGTTATCGTTTGATAGAAAATTTAAACTATAAAATTCTTCCAAATAAGGCTCTAATAAAAAGACCTTTTGGGCATTTCCAAATGACTTGTAAATCTTCCCAAATAGAAGTTTCTTCATCAAGAAATTTGAAAATTAAAGTTGGATTTCCTTTTTTGAATAAAGTCGAGAATACTTTGGAACCTAAGTCATTTCGTCTAAATAAAACATCTAAAAATAATAAATCATAGAACCAAAATTTATCCATTTTGTGAAATTTTCTAAAGTCTGTTTCCGTACTTAAAAATTGAATTAAGGCTTTCGATTTTTTGGTGGTGTTTTTAAAAGTATAACCCGTACTTGCTTTTGTCCATCCGCCAACTGAGCCAATATTTAGGATATTTTTCGTGTTGTGTTTCCAAAATTTATAACTTGTCATGGGGATATTTCCTTGTTCTTTTTCTACGATTTCATATTCTGTTATTCCTAACTTTTGGATGTACTTTTGAATTTCTTCTTCATACTCATCTTTAGAAAGTAAATCTTTAGAAAACAAAGTATATTCTAATAAAGCTTCGGTTGTAGACGTTGGAAGTACATACATAAATCGAGTATTTCCTCTTTGTTCGACAGAAAAATCCATGAAAGTTGCTACATCAGGATTGAAAACTTCTTCTTTCGATTTTATAAACCAACCAATAAAATGTTGTTGTAATAGAGGAAATTTCGATTGGCTTTTTACAAGATTTGGATTGTAAATAGAATTGAAAATTTTATTACAAGTATAGTTTTGACTTTCCGTTTTTACGATACAATGATTCCCGAGTTCCTCAAAATCAATCACTTTTTGGTTTGCAAAATGGATGTTTTCTTGTTTAGAAATTAAATCGAAAACCTGATTGTAAAAATCCAATCCGCGAACCATTTTATATTGGTACAGATTCAAATCTAAATTTCTTTCAAAGTTTTCATTGGCGAAAAGTGCAACATCCCATTTTTTAGAAACTATGTCATCAAAAAGTACTGTGTTATCCCAAAAACACCAGGTTCTATCATTTGTTTTTTTTGGATTTTCGTCTAGAATTAAAATCGATTTATCATCAAATTTTCCGGACAGAATCATTTCATAAACGGTCATCAAAGCCGATAATCCGGAGCCCGTAAAAATGTAATGATAGTGCTTCATATTAGATTCTAAATGATATTCCGAATGCAAAATAATGTTTAGGAGCTTTTTGTGTTATCCCGAAACCCGAAGACAAATCTACCATAAAATTGTTGTTTATCAAATAGGTGAATCCGCCATCAAAATTGTGATATGCGATTTCATTTTGTGGTGCAAATCCAAATAATTCAAGATATGAGCCTAGTTTGTTAGTTACGGAATAGCCTATGGTTACTGTATAGAGTAATTTTGATTGCTTTGTAAAACCATCCCATTCCGCTCCAAGATTGTATCCTAAACAGAAGTTGTCTCCCAATGAATGTTGCATTGTGAATCGAAAATCGGGTACAAAATAATCGTATTTGTATTTTGAAGTACTCCAATTTTTTATAGAAACATGACTGATTAAAGACGTTTTGGGCAACCAACCTTTTTCTTCAAACAGATTTATTTTAAAACCCACGGCAATGGGTAAAAATCCATTTTGTTTTTGGTTTTCTTCTTTTTCAATGACGAATTCTGTGATTAC
>JGI24770J26754_10002391_pt1 | contig 13028 bp, 9 predicted proteins | sample LakOneMetagenome_FD_26754 | JGI IMG/M metagenome (IMG submission 26754) | reverse complement strand
CGACGGCGTTCACCAGGGGCATAAACAGATCATCAGGCAGCTTTTAAAAGAAGCAAAGGAAGTGGAAGTGGATGGCAGTCCTGTGCTGATCACATTCCACCCACATCCCAAACAGGTTGTTGCCTCTGCACAAAAACCCATATCGATATTGAACAGCCCTGAAGAAAAGTACGGGCTTTTACACGATGCCGGCATACCCAATATCGTGGTGGTTCCTTTTACAAAAGAATTTGCAGAACAACCGGCAGAAAATTATATCAAAGATTTTTTAGTAGAGAAGTTCCATCCGCATACCATCATCATCGGGTACGACCACCGCTTTGGCAAAGGCAGGGCCGGGGATTATCATTTGCTCGAGAATGAAGCGCCGAAATTCGGCTATACTGTAAAAGAAATTCCTGAACATGTTTTGCAGGATGTTACCATCAGCAGTACCAGGATCAGGGAAGCATTATTGTCAGGCGATATTGATACAGCAAATGAATTTTTAGGGTATGATTATTTTTTCAGCGGGATCGTGGTGGAAGGAAATAAACTGGGCCGTACGATCGGCTACCCTACCGCAAACCTGCAGGTTGCTGATGAACAAAAACTGGTCCCTGCCAACGGGGTTTATGCCGTGGAAGTGAATATAGAAGGCTACAACAATACTTTCAAAGGCATGATGAATATTGGCATAAGGCCAACGGTTGACGGAACGAACAGGGTAACGGAAGTAAACATCTTTGATCTTGATGAAAGCATTTATGGCAAGACCGTAAAGGTTGCTTTAAAGAAAAGATTACGCAGCGAAATAAAATTCAATGGCCTGGATGCATTGAAAGAACAATTGGCAAAGGATAAACTGGATGCAATAAAAGCATTATCATAAGAATATTGAACAAGGAACAAGGAATTTCGAATTGTGAAGTTCGGCTCCGATCTACATTCAACATTCCTTGTTCCTTGTTCCCTGTTCGACATTCCCTACTCTACCATCATCTTCACCACCATCTCTTTCATCAATGATGCACCGGAAGTGCCGGTATCTCCCACGCCCACTCCTTTTAAATTATATTGATGAAGCAGCAGCAATAATTTTTCCATCCCGCTGTATCCATAATTCTTCATCATATCATGTGCCTGTTTCAATGAATTGGGATTGTAATAAAAAAATGGTTTCAACGCGGCATCGCTCTTATCATTCATACCATACACCGCATACACTTTACTGAAATGTGAATAGAGCGCCGGCAATGCCATTTGTATGGGAACGGCTTTGGGATTGCTTTCAAAGTAATTGAATATCTTAATTGCTTTTGCAAGGTCTTTTTTAGAAATGGCGGCCAGCAATTCAAATACATTGTACTCCTTGCTGATGCCAATGTATTTTTCAATATCATCCTCGTCAATATCTTTCTTATTGCCCAGGTTCAGGGAAAGTTTATCTATTTCATTTGCGATCCTGCTAAGGTCGTTGCCGATATGTTCTTCCAGCAGGCTGATGGCCTTGGGTTGCATGCTGTAACCCTTGGTCTTCAAAAGCTCGGCGATCCAGTCGTGTATCTTTTCATCCTTGATCCTGGCCGAGGTGAACATCTCTGCATTCTTCGAAAGCAGTTTATATAACTTTGTTCTTTTATCCAGTGTTTTTGTTTTATATCCTACTACGAAAATGGTGGAGCTGAGCGGTGATTCTACATAAGATTCCAGTTTCTCAATATCTTTCATGTGCTGTGCTTCCTTCAACAGTACCACCTGCCTTTCTGCAAACATCGGGTAGCGTTTGCAGGCATTTATAACAGCAGCCCAGTCTGCATCCCTGCCATAGAATACGGTCAGGTTAAATTCCGCTTCTGATGCCGAAAGCAAATGCTGCTCTGCAAAATTCATCAGCATATCGATGTAATAATCCTCTTCCCCGTCGAACCAGTACAAGGGCTTAAAGTCCTTTTTCTTCCAGCTGCTGATTATCTTTTCTGCACTCATTGCTAAATCGTATTAAATAGTATTTTGGGAATAAGCTGTCAATTATATGCAATTTGGCATAGTTTTGGAAAACTTTTTATTACTTTTAGATTCGACAGCAAATATCCAGCTTATAGCGGTAAACAAATTAAAGTTGCCCAAATAAGTTTTAAAATTAAAACCTATAATTCCTTACATCATGGCTTACGAAAATTTCCCCGAATCAGAAAGAAAAGAAACAGCGATGACACCGAATACTCCCAATAACAATGTGCGCAGCATATTGATGGCCGTATTGGTAGTTGCATTGCTGGGCACCTGGGGTTATATCATCTGGGATAAGAATAAACAAAAAGAAAAAGATACCACGCAGCAAAACCTGATCGCTTCTACTTCTTCGCAACGCGACGAATTGCAGAAAGAACTGGAAGATGCTACCATGCGTTATGACATGCTCAAAACATCGAACTCAAAAAAAGACAGCACCATTACCGCCAAAGACCGTGAGATCGATGAAAAGAAATCAAGGATACAGGCGCTGTTATCGAAAAACAATGCCACTGAAAATGAATTAAAGGAAGCAAGGGGATTGATATCTTCTTTGAAAGGGGATATTGAAGGATACAGGCAACAGATCCTTGTTTTAAAAGGAGAAAATCAGCAATTGACAACCGAAAAAGCTGCGGTAACAGAAGAACGCAACAAGGCGCAGCAGGAATATGATTCAGCCCAGAATGTGATCAAAGGAAAGGAAGACATCATCAATGTGGGATCAACACTGCATGCTTCTAACTTTAATATTATAGGCATCAATGAAAAAAGCAGCGGCAAGGAAAAAGAAACTTCCACGGCAAAACGGGTGGATAAATTAAGGATCTCCTTCGACCTGGATGAAAACCTGATCGCACAGTCGGGCAAAAAAGATATCTATATCTGCATCACTGCTCCCGATGGTACGCCTGTTGCTGTTGAAGCGCTCGGCTCCGGGAAATTCAGTACCCGGGAAGGACAGGAAAAGATCTACACGCAAAAAATAGAAGTGAACTACACACAAAATAAAAGGCAAAATGTAAGCTTCGACTGGAAACAGAATTCAAGCTTCAGTACCGGCAATTACAAGATAGAAGTTTACAACAATGGTTTTAAAGTTGGTGAAGCCAACAGGCCGCTGAAGAAAGGCGGGTTGTTTAGTTAGATCCACTTTTCCATTTTTCATTTAATATTTTACATTCTTCATTTAAAATGTAAGATATTAAATGAAGAATATCCAATGTAAAAGTTAGAAAGGCTATCTACTAAAACAATGCCCTGATCGAAGCCCTTCCCACGTGTACGGTTTTTGATGTTCCGGGTTTGCGTCCTTCATACTGCAGGCTCATCTCAATATTTCCTGCAAGCCTTTTGGTGAAATCTACATTCCATAAATAATTTTTGCCGGGTAATAACCCGTCCAGTAATATATAACCCACGGTAGTATTTGCAGCACCGGGATATGCATTAAAATTGATCTGGTTATAAGTGAACTTTGCCGCAATGCTGCTGCTGGAAAGTATATTGTATTTCACTTCTGCAGTGAGTGCATGGTTTCCCGAACGTTCCATCGAATCGATGCGGTTCTTCTTTTCAGAATAAGCATAACCAACAACCACCCGCAAATTAGAACGGTACACATAAGTTATATTCGGTTCAATGGCATTTTGAATGATGTTATAATTCCTGTTGTCAAATTTCACCCCGCTGGTTGCCAGTTCATTTTTAATTTGCTTAAACACGATATTGCTTACAAAATTCCTGCTGAGATTTATCCTCACNCGGCCCAGCAACGTACGCAGGTTGCGGCTTTCAAAACCGTATGCCAGCAATGCCTTGCCNGTTGACTTGCTGTGCGTGACNTCGAAACCCCATTTGCTGCTGATNCGGTTATAATAAAATGTATTGGAGAAATANGAATTGAGGCTGATCAAAGTGGTATCCACCAATTCCTGGCTGAAAGGATTAAAGAGNAACTTACCTGTTGAAATATTCTTTTTNCTTATCTGCAAGGCAGAAGAAGTGCTTGATCTTGACAATAATTTTTTAATGCCTTTTGCAGTTCCGGGTTTGATGAGCGCTTTCGGATCAAGGTCGATGCTGTAATTGAACTGCAGGTAATTCGCTTTTACGTATTCATTGCCCGGTGTATAAACACGGATGTATTTTTTCTGGTCCTGGAATACGGCTATTTCAAATTCATTCAATTCAGGAATGCCATTGCCGTTGTAATCGATCCAGGTATAGATCCCCTGCCCCGCCGGCACTTCCACGTAAGTGTATTCACGCTTCTGTTCCTGGCCCGAGCCTATTTCATATAAGAAGTTTGCATTTAAAAATCCTTTCCAGAGATTCACAAAATATTCTGCCCTGCCCAACAGGCTTTCGTCGGCCTTTTGTTTACTTAATGATCCATCAATTACATGCAGCCTCCGGTAAGTAACATTCAGTTTCAATTGCTGGTTCTCGTTCTTTAATAATTCGGTGAAGAAATTATAGTTGTTGCTGTTGTCGGCCTGCTTCAACACAGCTTTTGAAGGAAGCAGGTCATTCCGGTGGTAATAGCTGATGCCCCACTTATTTAATTTAGATTCATTGGAGCGGAGATAAAATTCATAGATATTGAATGCAAAGCTTGCCGTGGTCAATGTATCCGATAGCTTGTCAAAAAGCCTGTTGTGTTCACCGGTATATTTCAAACCCACCTGCATCAACCTTAATTTTTTCAATTCCTTTTTCAGGTCGATGGTTGGCCTGAAGAAATTTCCCTTTTGCTGGTCGGTATTGAAATGCACCAGGCTTATCCTGCTGGTAAGCTTCCAATCCTTTATAGCAGTGTATTGCTCTATGACATGGCGAAAACCATTGTAATGGTCGCTGCGGTTATAATTGGTAATTTCATACCGGAGGTTATTGCCTTTGTTATCACCGATCTTTAAAGAAGCGTTGGAAATATTTTCATCTGCAGGCGCTACGTCATAAGGCAGGCTCCAGTCACGCAGGAATTCTATATTGCGCAATCTTTCCAATGGGCGGAAACGTTTTCCAACATATTCATACCCTACCACGGATTGCAATAACAGCGGTTTTTTGAAAAGCCGTATTTTTTTCCCGTCGCTTTGCAAAGTGAATTTGCCGGCATAGCCCTGGTCATCCCCTTTGTCTTTGGAAGAAAAAAGATTGATGTCGTAGGTGCTTACTGCAAATTCTGTGGAGAGTTTCGTGGTAGGAGAAAAAAGATAATTCGCTCCAAGGGATATCACCTGTAATTTTTTTGGTGTTACCAGTAAGGTTACCGGTTCCCAATCTCCCTGCTTTTGATTATTGGCATCAGGTTGCACCCATTCAAATGTTTTACCGTTGGTAGCACTGATGATCTGCCTGTAATTTCCCTTACCCGGACCGAGATAAGTAAAGGAAAGATTGTAGAGCGTATCCAAAGGATTTGTTGAAAGCACGTAAATAGAATCGTGGATGCTGGTATTATACAGCGTGTCTTTTTTCTTATACAAAATCTTACCCAGGCTAAAAGTATCTCTAACTGCATTTGTATAAAAAGCGTTGCCGATGGTGTCGCCGAGATCAGCTAAAAATTGTTTTTGCTTTGTATCCAGTGTCTGGTCGATGGTTGAATTCTTTGCATCCACGTTTGAATAGAATGCTGCACTCAGGAAGAATTTATTTTTAAAATTCACCTCATCCGTTGCATAGATCTGTGAGTTCAGGTAATTGCGGTCGGCATATTCAAATTCTACCTGTATGCGCCTCTCCTTCGTGATAAGGCGTTTGGGAGTGAATGTAAGTTCGGCTGTATTGTAGTTGATCACGTAATCCTGGTCCTCGCCTCTCTGCAGTAATTCACCATCTATAAAAACCCTTTCGGTTCCTGCAAGCACCACAAAATACAATTCGTTGTTGGCTGCTGTAAGCCTGTAAGGGCCCTGGTTCCCTTCAAGGGGTGTAATGATATTGCGGGTAAATTTTCCTTTTGCAATGGCACCGCTTGCCAAAAAGGAATTGTAAATATTCTTACTGATCTTATTATCCGTTATAAAAGAAACGCCCTGCAGCCTTTTATAAAATTTAAGGAAGTAATTCTTACTCTCCCGGATATCAATATCGCCAAAGTTTGCCTGCCAGCTTTTCTTTTTTATCTGGAGGTAGATGCGGTCGAAATCCCTCAGATCTTGTGTATTGCCATCGGGTTGTATGGGTATATTATTATCTGTAACAGCAGCTGTCAGTTCCAGGCTGTCGCCGATATAACCATTTAACTGGAGGTTCAGTGTTGAGTTTACTACGGCATCCTGGCTATTGCCGAATGATATGGCCCTGCCGATACTTCCTTCGGATTGTATACCGCCAAAATCAACAAAGGGATTGTTTTGTTTTGAACCGATCCTGACATTAAAAGGTTTTTCGGATAAAAAATTATGGCGCACACTGTCGTAATTATAGCGTTGCGCCACTGCATTCAGTTTGATAGGAAAAGCCCGGTAGCTGGCCAAAACACTGTCTTGTGGCGGCCTGGTGAGCCAATGCAGGATGGCATTCACTTCATCCAGCTTATAATAAGAAGGAGGCACATTTGAAATCGAAAAGGTTCCGGGTGCGATACTGATCGTATCGATCTTCTGGAAGGCTTCTTTGGTTGAAATATATTTTTTACGGAGATTGGATAAGGCCGCCGGTTTTTTCTGTGCATACAGCGACTGCAAAACGAACAGGGCAAGAAAAAATAAATATATTCTTTGGGGTTTCAATCTTTAATTTAAAGTGATGCCTAAAATTAGTATTTATTATGAAGATGCTGCTTCGGGCCTGAATGCTGCAAATAAAAATACCTTCCGAAACAGAAGGTATTTAAGAGCCTCACCCCAACCCTCTCCTGAAGGAGAGGGAGTATATATTCGTTAATTATTAAATTCATATAGTCTTTCAGGATCCAGGAATGAACCTACCGAATTATTTTTCTTCGGTTCCCAATCCTGCCTTTAAATACTCCCTGTTCATTTTTGCAATGTAGGAAACAGATATTCCTTTCGGGCATTCCGCTTCACAGGCATAAGTATTGGTGCAGTTTCCAAACCCTTCTTTATCCATCTGGGTAACCATGTTCAATGCCCTTGATTCCCTTTCAGGTGCACCCTGTGGCAACAATGCCAGCTGAGATATCTTGGCACCAACGAATAACATGGCGCTTCCGTTCTTGCAAGTGGCAACGCAGGCCCCGCAACCGATACAGGCTGCTGCATCAAAAGCTGCATCTGCATCTTTCTTATCAATAGGAATGTTATTTGCATCCTGGGCATTGCCGGTATTGACGCTGATATAACCACCGGCCTGTATGATCCTGTCGAAAGCGGTGCGGTCAACCACCAGGTCCTTGATCACCGGGAAAGCTTTGCTGCGCCATGGTTCTACAACGATCGTATCGCCATCCTTGAATGCACGCATGTGCAACTGGCAGGTTGTATTCTTTTGCCATGGCCCATGAGCCTGGCCATTGATATACATGCTGCAGGCACCACAAATGCCTTCACGGCAGTCGTGATCAAAAGCTATGGGATCCTTACCATCCCTGATCAGCTCTTCATTCAGCACATCAAACATTTCCAGGAAACTCATTTCTGAAGAAATATCCTTCAGTTTATAAGTGTCGAAATTCCCTTTCGTTTTGCTGTTCTTCTGGCGCCAGACCTTTAGCGTTAAGTTCATGTTGCTATGTTCCATATATTCAATTTGAAGATTTGGAAATTTGAAGATTTGATGATTCCATGCATTTTCAAATCTTCAAATTTTCAAATTATTTATAACTTCTCTGTGTTGGTTTTACGATCTCAAAATTCAATGGCTCTTTGTGCAGTTCCCAGTTGCCGTCTCCCTTTAATTCCCATGCAGCCACATAACTGTAATTGGCGTCATCGCGTTTTGCTTCGCCGTCTTCGGTCTGGCTTTCTTCCCTGAAATGGCCGCCACAGCTTTCATTCCTGTTCAAAGCATCCATGCACATCAGTTCCCCGAGTTCGATGAAATCTGCTACCCTGCCGGCTTTGTCCAGCTCAGGGTTGAATTCATTGATATCACCTGGTATCTTCACATCGCTCCAGAATTCTTTTTTCAAACTTTTTATTTCTTCTATCGCTGACCTCAATCCTGCTTCGTTCCTTGCCATACCACATTTATCCCACATGATCTTACCAAGGCGCTTGTGAAAGCTTTCCACGCTTTGATTTCCTTTTATACTCATCAACGTGTTTATCCTGTCGCTCACTGCTTTTTCTGTTTCTGCAAAAGCAGGATGATCCGTTGGAATAGCGTTGGTGCGTATCTCATCAGCCAAATAATTTCCCAACGTATAAGGAATAACGAAATAGCCATCTGCCAGTCCCTGCATCAATGCAGATGCTCCGAGCCTGTTTGCTCCGTGGTCGCTGAAATTTGCCTCACCCAATGCATACAATCCCGGAACGGTTGTCTGCAATTCATAATCAACCCAAAGCCCGCCCATGGTATAATGCACCGCCGGGTAGATCCGCATAGGCATTTCGTAAGGGTTCTCGCCTGTTATCTTCTCATACATTTCNAACAGGTTACCATATTTTTCTTCCACTACTTTTTTGCCGAGTTCCCAGATAGATTTTTCTTCTGCAGCTTCATTACCTGTCTTGCCTGCTTCAATTTTCCCATAACGCATGATGGCGTCTTTGAAATCAAGGTACACCGCCATCTTCGTTGTACCAACGCCATAACCTTCATCGCATCTTTCTTTGGCTGCCCTGGAAGCCACATCTCTTGGAACGAGGTTACCGAATGCAGGATACCTTCTCTCTAAATAATAATCTCTTTCTTCTTCGGGAATATCAGTTGCTTTCCGGGTATCGCCTTTTTGCTTTGGAACCCATATCCTTCCGTCATTCCGCAAGCTTTCGCTCATTAAGGTCAGTTTGCTTTGATGATCGCCGCTAACCGGTATACAGGTTGGGTGAATTTGTGTAAAACAGGGATTGCCGAAATAAGCTCCTTTTTTATGTGCCTTCCACGCAGCGGTAACATTGCTGCCCATAGCATTTGTACTGAGGTAAAAAACGTTTCCATAACCACCGCTGCATAACAGCACGGCGTGGCCGAAATGCCTTTCGAGGTCGCCACTCACCAGGTCCCTTGCAATAATGCCCCTTGCTTTCCCGTCTATCATTACCACGTCGAGCATTTCATGACGGGAATACATTTTTACATTTCCCAAAGCAACCTGTCTTTCCAATGCGCTGTATGCACCCAACAATAATTGCTGGCCTGTTTGCCCTGCTGCATAAAAAGTGCGTTGTACCTGTGTGCCTCCAAAAGAACGGTTGCTCAACAAGCCCCCGTATTCTCTTGCAAACGGAACTCCCTGCGCAACACATTGGTCAATGATCGCAGCACTTACTTCTGCAAGGCGGTGAACATTGCCTTCCCTTGCACGGTAATCGCCGCCTTTCACGGTATCATAAAATAAACGGAACACAGAATCACCGTCATTCTGGTAATTCTTTGCAGCATTGATGCCACCCTGTGCAGCGATGCTGTGTGCACGCCGCGGACTATCCTGGAAACAAAATGCTTTTACTTTATAGCCCATCTCTCCCAAGGCTGCAGCTGCAGAAGCACCAGCCAGGCCGGTTCCTACAACAATCACTTCAAGCTTACGCTTATTGGCCGGGTTCACCAATTTTACATGCCCTTTATAATCATTCCACTTTTCATTCATTTCGCCCGGTGGAATTTTTGCATCTAAAGCCATATTGATTGATTTGTTTACTAGTTGATTTGTTTATTTGCAGGCTGGCTTATTCGTTCATTTATTTTACCAGCTGTACCTTTTTATTCAGCTTCATGGGCGCCTGTCCCGGCATTACAACTTAATTCACCCAATCCATATAGATCGATATGGGCATCAATGCGAACAGCAGGCATATTACCACCGAATACACAACACCGATCGCTTTAATGAGCGGCGTATATCTTTTATGATTGATGCCGAATGTCTGGAATGCGCTTTGAAAGCCGTGTATCAAATGCCAGCAAAGAGAGATCACCCCGAGTACATATACAATGACCACCCAAATATTTCCCTGGAAAACGATCTGCATTTCCCTGTAGAGGTTATGTGCTTCCTGGCCGGCATAATCACCCAGCGTGGTTGTTTCGAGTGCATGCACATTGGCCATGCCGCCAAACCTGGATGGCAGCCAGAAATGATACAGGTGCAATACCAGGAACATTAATATCAATGTGCCGAGCAGCCCCATGCTCCTGCTATACCAGGCGCTGTTCTTGCCGGGTTTGTTCATTGCATATTTGATGGGCCTTGCTGCATTGTTCTGTGCCCAAAGCATCAATCCCTGTATAATATGTATCAACAGGAAAAGGAAAAGCCCGATCTCCATGGTGCGGATGATGAGATTACTGCCCATGAAATGTCCCCAATGGTTAAAGGTTTCGCCCCCGTCATTAAAAAAGATCATGGAATTGATAAAGCAATGAACGATCAGGAAACTTATAAGAAAAAAGCCCGTAAGGCCCATTGTAAATTTTTTCCCGAGAGAAGAAGTGAAAAAATGTTTCCAGGTCATAAAGCGGTAGTTGAATAAATAAATGCTGATGCAAAAATAGGGTGTATATGCCAAAAAAGAACTTATTGATCGTTTTTGTTGAACCGCGTTGCAATATAAAACACGATCTTTTAATCAAGCCTTTTCATCATTTCATGATCGATGAGCTGGAAGATCACTTCCGGTTTCAGTGTGCGCCATTGCGGTAGTTCCATTAATTCGATGTAATTGGTAAGGCGTGCCTTTTTAAAATCATACTTGCTTTGTTCCGGCATGTCGATGATCACAACCCAGCCATGATCATCTTCCAGTTGCTCATTCCATTCCTCGTAATAACTGTCATCACTGCTGTGGAAGTTAAGCACATTTTCGGCTATTAAGATAAACTTCGTGATGCCCCTGCTGTATAGTTGATCGGTAACATCCCTTCGCAATGTCATGATATCATTTTCAATGGCATCATTCCATTCACCCAATAATTCAATGATAGCGAAGTGCTGTTCATAATCTGTATACAGCAGTTTCATGTACAATGTCCTGGATCCGAAATCATCCCATTGCGGGTGTATGAAATAATTGTACAGGGTCTGTGAATATTCAAATTCACTGTAAGAACGGCCATAGAAGGGAGATTGGCTGTCTTCCTCGGCTGTATACAAATGCCTCCAGTTATAAAATGGTTCTATGTCCTGCATGCTGAATCTTTCTATACAAAATTCCGACAAAAAAATTAAAATCGGGGAAAGAGTTGCCACTGATTCACTGATTTATTTTTTTATAGTTGCTTGGATAATAAATTAGATCGCCTGTTCTGCAACCCGACTAAATTTTTTTAAAATCAGTGAATCAGTGGCATTAGAAAAAGAAAGAGGCTGCCTGCTGGCAGCCTCCTGACTTATTAACCCAAAATATGATTACTGTATCATCACTTTTTCTGTGATCACAGTTTGTTTGCTTTCGTCTAAAACTTTAACCATATACATTCCTTTGGCAGGCCTTGAAAGCAGGTTCACAGCTTCTGTCTGTGTGCCCTTTGTAATGTTTACGGTCTTTGACTGCAGGGTCCTTCCGGCAAGGTCAGTTAAGATGATCGTATAGGTTCCTTCTTTTTTACCATCGAACAACACATTGAAATAAGATGCTGTTACAGGATTAGGGAACACTTTGGATTCGCTGCTGTTTCCAAGCGGAGACAGTTTTGAATCTGCCATAGAGAATTTATTGGCGGCATCGGCTTCTTTCTGCAATAATAAATTTGAACCGGCCAGGTCGGATGCATTGAATTTTACATCAGAGCCTTCGATCTTAGTAGCGGCCAGGTCAGACAATTTTACTTTATAATAACCATCAAATTTAGTGGCGCTGCAGATAACCATATCGCCATCCGCATTCACTGCTGCTGCATTTGTTGTGTAGCCTGCAGGTAAGCCGGTAATAGCGCCTTTGTAAGTTGCAATACGTGATTCTATGTCAACTACGAACACCTGCTGGTTTGCAGAAATAACGTATAATTTTCCGAACGCATCTGCAACCATATCACCACCCCAGCTGCTGCATTTGTTATGAATAGAAATCCCTTTGCTTGATTCTGCATCAACCAGGTTTCCGAGGTCGGTAATAACAGGTGATTTGCCAGTGGTGAACCTCAGCAGGTGGTTGCCATCATTGGTGATCGCATAGCCATTGCCATCGGCGCCGATAACCATTCTTGTTACATTGTTCGCTTCATCCCTGGGATCTGCTGCAACTTTTAAAACACTGGAGTTCATAGAATAGAACTGTGGCGTTTCATTTTTTACATTCAGGTCTACCCAGCGCAATTCCCCCATTCTCATCGGGAAGAAGAAAAGTTTATTTGAGTTCTTGTCATAAGCCGCTGCTGCAACCATGGTGCTGGTAGGATAATCCCTTGAACCGATATTATCTGCAGTTGATGTTTGATCCACAGATTTTTTGGTTGCAATATCTGTCATTACAAAATTTGTCTTGCTACGCTGGAAAATGGTTTTGGTAACCTGCCCTGATCCCAGGTCCACTTCACGGATGTTCATCCAAAGGAAATCGTTATTACCATCACCGGTAATAGCATAACCTTTATTGCTTTGTGCATTTGATGTTAGGGTAGCGACAATAAAACCTGAAGTAAGTAGAAGTTTGATGTTCATAAGTGAGTAATTTTGAGGTTAATTATTAATCTAATTTACTACAATAGCGTTAGGCTTTCAAAAAAAATTTACAAACGGTGGCTTTCCAGCAGTTTTTTAACAGAACCGTACTTAAGAAGCAATTCCCTGGCTTTTCCATAATCATCGAGGTTTAAATGTTGCATGACCATTTTCACTCCCCGGTCGATCAGTTTGTCATTGGTGAGCTGCATATTCACCATTTTATTGTCTTCCACCCTTCCCAATTGTATCATCACGGCAGTCGAGATCATGTTCAATACCAGCTTTTGGG
>JGI24770J26754_10002389_pt1 | contig 13031 bp, 13 predicted proteins | sample LakOneMetagenome_FD_26754 | JGI IMG/M metagenome (IMG submission 26754) | reverse complement strand
CCCTGCCGGCGCAGCTGTGCCTGCCGCTGCAGCCGGGCGGCGTCAGCGCCGCCCTGAACGGCCCGGAACTGCTGCTGCGCCAGGGCCAGTTCAGCGGCCTGGGCCTGGCGCTGGACGCCAACCCGGCCAGCGCCCTGCAAACGGCGCGCGCCCTGGCCGGCGACGCCCCACTGACCTTGTACGTGCCGCGCGAGCAGCTCGGCGAATACGGCGTGCTGCTGGCCGAGGCCGGCCCCGGCACGGTACTGGAAGCCGACGACTGGGCGCACTGGATCGCCGGCGCGAAAACGACCAGTTTCGACCTGGTGCCCGGCCTCGGATCGGCCGGCGCGCGCCAGACCGACTGGCGCCGCTGGAGACTGGCGATCGCGATGGCCTTGCTGGGCGTCGCCGTGAATTTGGCCGGCATCAATATCGAATGGCTGCGCCTGCGCGGCGAGGCCGATGCCGTGCGCAAGCAGATGGCGCAAACCTTCCAGTCGGTGTATCCGAACCAGCCGATGGTCGATCCGGTGGCGCAGATGCGCCAGAGCATCGCGCGTGCCCAGGCCAGCAGCGGCCAGATCGGCGCCGACGAATTCATCTATCTGGCAGGCGCGCTCGGCGACGCGAGCCGGGAATTGACGCGTCCGCCTGGAATTACCTCAATCGAATACAAGGAACGCGCGCTGCGGGTGCGGGTCAAACCGGATACGGTTGACCCTGCCAGCTTGCGCCAGCTGCAGGCGGCCTTGTCCGCACGTAGTCTTTCACTGGAAGCGGTGGCACCCGATAACTGGGTGCTGCGCAGCGCGGGAGTCAAGCCATGAGTCTGGTCAGTAGCTACGGCCGGGTGCGGGAACGCGCCACGGGATATTGGATCGCACGCAGCGAGCAGGAACGCCGTTACCTGGCCGCCGGTTTCGGCGTTGCCTTGCTGGCGCTGGTCTACATGGGCCTGATCGAGCCGCCGGTCGAGGGCCGCGCGCGGCTGCAGCGTTCGCTTCCCGAGCTGCGCCAGCAGGCGGCCCAGCTCGCCAGCATGGCCGTCCAGGCACGCGCGCTCACCGGGCAGACGCCGATCCCGGTGACGCCAATGACGCGCGAAAGCCTGATGGCCAGCCTCACTGCGCGCGGCATCACGCCCGGCTCGCTGACGCTGACCGGAGAATATGCACGGCTGCAGGTCACCGGTGTGTCGTTCGCCAACCTGGTTTCCTGGCTCGACGCCCAGCGCCGCGAGAACCGCATCGCCGTCCAGGAAGGCAGTTTCACCGCGCAAGACCCGGTCGGGCAAGTCGACGCCAACCTGACGCTACGGCAGGACGCCGGGACCGGTCCTCGATGAGGCGCGGCCTCGGTTGGTTGGTCGTGGCCGCCCTGGCGGTCGCGCTGACGGTGTGCGCTTTCCTGCCGGCCAGCTGGCTCGGCACGATGGTGGAACGGCAGACGGGCGGCCGTTTGACTCTCGGGGATGCGCAGGGTACGCTCTGGAACGGCTCAGCTTTCCTGGGCGGGGCGCCGGGCGAAACCGGGGCGGTGACGCCGCTGCTGCCGGGACGCTTCAGTTGGCATTTGTCGCCGCTGGTTTTGTTTGGGCGCGTCAATATGACGCTGGAGAATCCGCAAGCGCTGCAGCAGCCGGTGCAAGTCACCGGCGACTGGTCGCAGTGGCAGGTGAGCGAAGGACAATTGCTGTTGCCGGCGGAAGGCCTGGCCGGGCTGGGGGCGCCACTCAATACCCTGGTGCCGTCGGGCGTGATCCGGCTGTCGTGGAACCGGCTCGACCTGGTGCGCGAGCCGAACAGCGTGGTCGTGACGGGGCGCACGACCCTGACGATGAGCGACATGGGTTCGCGCATGGCGCCGATCAAGCCGCTGGGCAGCTACGAGATGGTGATGGACTGGCGCGGCCAGCAAGCCGACCTGGTACTGCGCACGGTGCGCGGCGCCTTGCTGTTGTCGGGGAATGGAACGTTACAGAATGGACGCCTGCGTTTTTCAGGTCAGGCGTCGGCCGCCGATGGCTACGAGGACACCTTGGGCAATATGCTCAATCTTCTCGGCCAGCGCCGCATGGTGAACGGTAAAAACATAATCGCTTTAGAGTTCAGATAATGAAAACATCCTCCCGTAGCACCCCCGCATTCCCGACCCTGCGCCGCGTGACGGCCGGCGTCATGCTGTCCTGTGCGGTAGCCACGGCCTTGCCGCTGGCGCCGGCCTTTGCCCAGGGCCAGGAAAACGCCGCCGCCCTCTCTTTCGTGAACGCCGACATCGAATCGGTGATCAAGGCGGTCGGCCACTACACGGGGATGACCTTCATTATCGATCCGCGTGTCAAAGGCACGCTGACCCTGGTATCGGAAAAGTCGCTGACCAAGAGCCAGGCCTTCGGCCTGCTCACCTCCGCCTTGCGCCTGCAGGGCTTTGCCGTGGTGACCACCGGCGAAGGTTACGCAAAAGTGGTGCCGGAAGCGGAAGCCAAGCTGCAATCCTCGCCGACCCAGGTCGGCACGCGCGGCACGCGCGTGCAGGGCGACCAGATCGCGACCCAGATCTTCCACTGTCGTATGAATCGGCGGCCAACCTGACGGCGGTGCTGCGTCCCCTGATCTCGCCGAACAATTCGATCATGGCGAACCCGGGCAACAACAGCCTGGTCATCACCGACTACGCCGACAACCTGCGCCGCCTGGCGCGCATCATCGCCGCGCTCGACGCGCCGGTGGCGTCCGACCTCGACGTCGTGCCGATCCGCAACGGCATCGCCAGCGACATCGCCACGCTCGTCTCGCGCCTGATGGAGCCGGCCGCCGGCGGCGACTCCGGCCGCGTCACCATCCTGGCCGATGCACGCACCAATTCGGTGGTCGTGCGCGCCCCCTCGCAGGCGCGCGCCAATCTCGCCAAATCGCTGATCGCGAAGCTCGACCAGGGCACCAGCGAGAAGGGCAATATCCACGTCGTCTACCTGAAAAATGCCGACGCGACCAAGGTGGCGCAAACCCTGCGCGCCGTGGTCTCGCAGGATACGTCGGCGGCCACAGCGCCGCAGCAGGGCACGTCGGGCGGTTCGATCCAGGCCGGGGCCCAGAGCGGCGCCGGCGGCATGGGCGGTGGTGGCGCCCTCGGCGGCCAGCAGGGCCAGCCGAGCAGCATCGGCGGGGGCAACACCGGCGGCGGATTCGGCCAGCAGGGCCAGGCCAGCGCCGGCGGCGGCGGGCAGGGTTCCGGCTTCATCCAGGCCGATGCCTCGACCAACAGCCTGATCATCACCGCGCCGGACGCGATCTACCGCAACCTGCGCGGCGTCATCGACCAGCTCGACGTGCGCCGCGCCCAGGTCTATATCGAGGCGCTGGTGGTCGAGATGAATTCGCAGAAAGCGTCGGAATTCGGCGTGCAATGGCTGGGCCTGTCGGGCAGCGACACCAGCAAGTACCGCGTCGGCGGCGTGCAGTCCTTCAGCAGCACGAATGGCAGCATCATCGACCTCGCTGCGGCCGCGCGCGCCGGCCTGGGCGGCGGCACCACCACGCCGCCGCGGCTGTCCGGCCTCACGCTCGGCATTTTCAAGATGATCAATGGCGGCCTGGGCCTGGGCGCGGTGGCCACCGCACTTGAAAACGACGGCTCCGCCAACATCTTGTCGACACCGAACATGATCACGCTCGATAACGAGCTGGCGACGATCAAGGTGGGCCAGAACATTCCAATCCTCACGGGTTCGTTTACGACCGGCACCAGCGGCGCGAACAACCCCTTCCAGACCGTGGACCGCAAGGACATCGGCCTGTTGTTGAAGGTGCGTCCGCAGATTTCCGAAGGCGGCGTCATCAAACTGTCGATCTACCACGAGAATTCCGGCATCGACAATTCCGTGATCCGCCCCGAAGGCATCGTGACCACGATCCGTGCGATTGAAAGTAATATTCTGGCGGACGATGGCCAGATCATCGTGCTCGGCGGCCTGATCCAGGACAACGAAGACCATGGCGAAGAAAAAGTGCGCGGCCTGGGCGACATCCCGGTGCTGGGCAACCTGTTCAAGTACCGCAGCCGCACGCGCAACAAGACCAATTTGATGGTCTTCCTGCGCCCGGTGGTGGTGCGCAGCAAGGAGCAAAACAACAGCATCTCGATCGACCGCTACGAATACATGCGGGCGCTCGGTATCGCCACCCGCCCGACCGACGACAACGTCCTGGTGCGCAACCTGGGCACGCCGGAATTGCCACCGCTGACCGATGGCCAGCCGCCCGCTGGCGGCACCATGGCGACCATGCCGCCGCCGGCGCCGATCAGCGCCCGTCCGGGCGCGGCCACCGGCACCGGCACGACGCAGCCGACTGCGCCGCAATCGAACCAGCAGAACCAACAGAACCAGGCGCCCGTGCCCATGTTCCGCCCGGTGACGCCGCCGAACCAGAAGTGATCTCATCATGACCAACCTGTTGCCTTACGCCTTCGCCCGCGATCATGGGGTGCTGGCGCGCACCGGCGACGATGCCGTACACGGCGCCGGACCGAGCGTCGAAGTGCTGATCTCGAGCGCGACCCCGCCGGCCGCCATTGCCGAGGTGTCGCGCCGTTTCGGACGCATTGCCTTGCGTCGCATGGAGCGCGGCGATCTCGACGACGCCATCGCCGCCGCCTACGCCTCGGCCGGCGGCGACGCCAGCCAGGTCTCCGAGGAATTCGACGCCGACCTCGACCTGACGCGCTTGCTGCAGGACGTGCCGGCGATCGAAGACCTGCTCGAATCGTCCGACGATGCGCCGGTGATCCGCATGATCAACGCGCTCCTGACCCAGTCGCTGCGCGAAGGGGCGTCCGATATCCACATCGAACCTTTCGAGCAGACATCGGTCGTACGTTTTCGCATCGATGGCGCCCTGCGCGACATCGTGCGCCCGCGCAAGGGGATCCACGCGTCCCTGATATCTCGTATCAAGATCATGTCGCAGCTCGACATCGCCGAAAAACGCCTGCCCCAGGATGGCCGCATCACGCTGCGCGTGGGCGGCAAACCGGTCGACGTGCGCGTGTCNACTTTACCGACCGGACACGGCGAGCGCGCCGTGCTGCGTCTGCTCGACAAGGAAGCAGGGCGGCTCGACCTGTCGCACCTGGGCATGAGCCCGGACCTGCTGCCGCAGTTCGATAAACTCATTAACCAGCCGCACGGCATTGTGCTCGTCACCGGCCCGACCGGTTCCGGTAAAACCACGACGCTGTACGCTGCCCTGTCTCGCCTGAACGCGTCGACCACCAACATCATGACGGTGGAAGACCCGATCGAGTACGATCTTGCCGGCGTCGGCCAGACCCAGGTCAACGCCCGCATCGACATGACCTTTGCGAAAGCCCTGCGCGCGATCCTGCGCCAGGATCCGGACGTGATCATGATCGGCGAGATTCGCGATCTGGAAACGGCGCAGATCGCGGTGCAAGCCTCGCTCACCGGCCACCTGGTGCTGGCGACCCTGCACACCAACGACGCCGCCGCCGCCGTCACCCGCCTGCTCGACATGGGCATCGAACCGTTCCTGTTATCGTCGTCATTGCTCGGCGTGATGGCCCAGCGCCTGGTACGCAAACTGTGTTCGCAATGTAAAACCAGCGACGGCGTGCAGTGGCATGCGGTCGGTTGCGAGCGCTGCGGCCATACCGGCTACCAGGGCCGGGTCGGCGTCTACGAGCTGCTGGAAACGACCGAAGGGATTCGCGCCCAGATCCACAACCAGGCTTCCGAGGCGGACATCCGCGCCGCGGCGCAGGCGAGCGGCATGCGCACGATGCGCGAAGACGGCGAGCGCTGGCTGCGCGACGGCACCACCACGCAAGCCGAGCTGCTCCGCGTAACCAAGGATTAACCATGCCGGCATTTCGTTACGAAGCCGTCGATGGGGGCGGCGCCACACGCAAGGGCGTGGTGAATGCCGACAGCCCGCGGGCGGCGCGCGCCGACCTGCGCGTGCAGGGCCTGACGCCGCTGAACGTCGAAGCGATCACGGCCCAGGTCGACGCCGCCGGCGTGACCCGTTCGCGCGGCTTCGGCGAGCGCTTGTCGACGGTCGAACTGGCCCTGTTTACGCGGCAACTGGCCAGCCTGCTGGAAGCGGGGCTGCCGCTCGAACAGGCGTTCACGGCCCTGCTCGAACAGGCCGAAAAACCGTATCTGCGCGACCTGATCGCCTCGATCCGCTCGGAGGTCATCGGCGGCATCGCGTTTTCCGATGCGCTGTCGCACCACCCGCGCGATTTCGACCCGATTTTCCGCGGTCTGGTGTCGTCTGGCGAACAGATCGGCCAGCTGGCGCGCGTGCTGTCGCGCCTGGCGGACTATATCGAGCGCCGCAATGCGCTGGTGCAGAAGGTGCGCCTGGCGTTTACCTATCCGGCCATCGTCACGGTCGTCGCGTTTGCCATCGTCATTTTCCTGCTGACCTATGTGGTGCCGCAGATCGTGTCGGTGTTTGCGAATACCAAGCAAAAGCTGCCCCTGCTCACGGTCATGATGCTGGGCGTGTCGAACTTCATGCGCGCCTGGGGCATCCTGCTGGCATTGTGCTGGTTGCCGCCTGGTTCGCCTGGCGCCGGGCGCTGCAAAATCCGGCCTTGAAACTGCGCTGGCATACCTGGCTCCTGACCGCGCCCGTGTACGGTAAATTCGAGCGCAGCCTGAACACGGCGCGCTTTGCCAGTACCCTGGCGATCACGACCGGCTCGGGCGTACCGATCCTGCGCGCGCTCGACACCAGCCGCGANACCCTGTCGAATGTCGCCATGCGCGACCTGGTCGAACAGGCAACGGCCAGCGTGCGCGAAGGCGTGAGCCTGGCGCGGGCGCTGTCCGTGCAAAAACATTTTCCGCCGATGCTGGTGCACATGATCCGTGCCGGAGAAATTACCGGCGAACTGCCGGCCATGCTCGAACGNGCGGCCAATTCGCAGCAGGCAGACCTCGAGCGCCGCACGCTGACCATTGCCGGCCTGCTCGAGCCGGTGCTGATCCTGGCCATGGGCCTGGTGGTGCTGTTGATCGTGCTGGCGGTCTTGATGCCGATCATTGAAATCAACCAGCTGGTGCGCTAACAAGGAATCCGATGAAGCGTTTGCCTCTCCTTTTCACCCTGCTTGCCCTGATCTTCCTGGCGGTGTCCGCCACCTATTGGGGCATGCAGTTGTACAAGCCGCAACAACGGCCGATCGCCGCGGTCGCGCCGGCCAGCCTGCCCGAACCGTCGCCGGATGCCGCCGCCACGCTCTTCGGCGGCCAGGCGGTGGCGAACGTGGCCACCAATTACCAGCTGACCGGCATCATCGCCGCCGGACGCGACAGTGCGGCGATCATCGTCGCCGACGGCCAGCCGCCGAAAGCATTGAAAGTGGGCCGCGAACTGGCGCCGGGGGTCAGCATCAGCGAAGTGCATCCACGCTACGTGATGCTGTCCGACGGCGGCGTCATGAAGCGGATCGACCTGGCGCCCGACGCCAAGCCTGCCATTGCCCTGTCGGGCGCGGCCGCGCCACCGATGGCCTTGCCGCAACCGACGGCCGTCCCGGGCGGCGTCCCGCAGAACACCGAACCGCCGATGGCGCCCGGCGCCGTGCCATCCGGGCCGCCGCCGCCGGGCGAGGTCAACCCGGTCGTGCCGCAAGGCCAGGAACCGCAAGGCCAGGAACCGCAGGAGCCCCCGCCCCCTGACGCCGCTCCGCCGCCACAGAACCAACCGCAAATGCCGCCGCCGACCCGCTCGACGGGCAGCCCCGTCAGCGGCGCCGCGCCCGCGGTTCGCTAAGCTTATTGCTGCGGCGTCAACGCCGCAGCGCCGTAAACGCCGTGAACTCCCACGAGCGGAATCCCACCAGCAAGGTCATCCCTTCGCGCTCCTGCGCCGGTAATCGCCGATCGTGGCGGTGCAGGCGCGTCAATTCCCCCGCCAGTTGATGAATCTTCTGCGCCAGTTCGGCCGCGCTGGCCGGCGATAGCCGTGCAGGCAGGCACATCAAGGTCTCGCCGGCGCCATCGAAGCGGCCAGCAAAATAATCCGGCACGATCTGTTCGCGGAAATAATGCTGCACCGGTCCGTCCGGCAGCCAGTGGGAGGCATTCGAGACGCGCAGCGTGTAACGGTTCAGCGGCCGCAGTTCGATGATGCCCAGCCGGTCGAGTTCGGCCAGGCAACCGATGCATTCGGCCTCGGTCAGGCGATAGGTCTCGACGATCTGCTCCATGTTCCAGTAGCCGAGGCAGCAGATCGCCACCAGCAGCAGGCGCGGCTTGGCAACCAGCGCCGTTTCCTGGGGCAGGGTCAGGGCGTCCGGCTGGGGGCGGCTATCGACCGCGCGGCGCAGCACGTCTTCAAAGGGGATCCCGGCCGCCTGGCAAATCTGCGCCAGGCGCGACAAAGGCATGTCCTTCTGGCCGAACATGCGCTTGACGCTCGACTCGCTCATGTCGATACGTTCGGCCAGGGTTTTATAGGTGAGATTGGCCGCGCGCAGTTCGGCACGCAGCACGTCGACGATCAGCTCGGGTGAGCTCATGGGATTCCTGTAACTCGGCAATGGGCGGCAATCAATGTACAGGCGAATGGTCGAGGCGGCAAGATGCCTGCCGGAGCATGAGGAAGCAAGCCGGAATTCGAACGGTAGGAATCCCATTGAGGAAGGAACCGGAAATGTCCTACCCCTTCCTGAAAGCTTGGTATTGGGCAACTTCAACATCACGTGAATTTCTCCTTCCACCTTGACTTGATTTAAACGAGCTCAAGGGTAAAAAAGTTCCATTAGATTCGTAGAGGTTCGATCTTGACGAACTGATCCGGCTCGGTGGCTTGCTTCATCCGGCCGGGTTAACCACTGTAGTGTCCACAAGGAGACGGGCATGTCGAATAACCAGATTCAAACACCTGAATTGATTCCCACGGCCAGGCAGGAGGAAGAAAGCGTCGCCCCCTCGGCCTTGGCGGCCCCCTTCGCGGAAGTCACGCAAGAGGCCATGCAAGGAGAGGTGCAGCCGTTCGGCGCGGCCGTCGAGCCCGAGCTGAGCGGGACCGGCTTCACCTACCGTCACAACTGGGGCGCCCGGCGCGGCCAGTGGAAACTCCTGCTCAACTGGGGTGACGTCAACCCGCGCTCGAAGGTATTCGTGGCGATCGGCGAGGGCGCCGGCGCCGACGTCGACTCCGGCAAGTTCATCGGCGGCGCGCGCTACACCCTGCACAACGTGGCGCCGCGCGCCGGCGGCGTCGACATCTGGGTCAATATCGAGTGGAATTCGAACATCTCGCTGTTCGTCGATTACCTGGTGGTCAATCCGCCCGTCACGATCAGGACGGTGCAGGTCACCGTGCAGCGCCACAGCACCGTGGCCTTGACCGACGCCGATGCCGACCGCATCCTGGCCGACATGGGTACCATCCTCCAGAGCGACGACTCGCCGGCGGACGTCGCGACCCCGGTCCGGTTCGTCAGGAATGGGGCGGTCCGGGTGCTGCCGGCGAATGTACCGGCGACCATCGCGACCGCGGCCGATTTGAATGCGCTGCTGAACGCCGGTGCCGGCGTCAAGATCGTGCAGGCGATTCGCTGGTGCGGCGGTCCGGGCGGCTCGATCATCGGCTGCGCCCCCGTCGGCAGCCCGACGGTCAACGTCGCCGCCGTACGCTTCACCGCCAACCAGGAAGGGCTGATCTGGGTGCACGAGTACGGCCACAACACCGGCCTCGGTCACCGCACGGATGACCTGCGCGCCGTCATGTACCCGAGCGTCGGGGTCGACCACAACGTGGTCAACAGCGCCGAGTCGGCCAGTTACCTAGCAGGCCCGCTGGCCATCGATGGCGCCGGCGCCGTGATGGCGTCGAGCTGCTCCCTCGGTGCGGCGGTCCAGCCGCCAAAGGATGTGCGCGAGTTCGTTTCGCAGCACTGGATCGCGGGGATTCCCTACCTGGCGGCATCGCAGTACACCGAGGAGGACGCCAAGCTGCTGCTGGAATGGCTGGTCAAGGAGCCCGAAAAGCATGAGGAGTTCCTGCCGGAGATCGTGACCACGCTCGGCTTCATCGGCAGCGAGATCGCGGTCCAGCCGATGATCGACTTCGTCCACAGCGCACGCGCCAGCAAGGCCGTGTTCAATGCGAAGAATGCGGTCCTGATCCACCTCGGCGACCTGGTCAACAAGTCCGGCAGCAAGCTGGCGCTCGACTTCCTCACCAAGGTCGCCACCGACCAGGAAGCGGCGAAAACCATGACCATGGCGCGCGCGACCATTGCCGCGGCCGAGGCGGCGGTAGCGGGTGTGGCTGCGACCAGCCTCGACGACCTGGCCGCCGAACTGGCCGTGTCCGCCACCTTCGGCCTGGCGCTGGCGGGCAAACCGGAGGCCGAGCAGACCCTGGCCAGCCTCGCGGCTGCCCCGACTGTCTTTGCCGCGGTCAAGCGCGCGGCAAGCGAAGCGCTGACGTTGTCGCAGACCGTGCGCGCCCAGGGCCAGAAGGCCTATTACAGCGCAAAATGTGAAGGGAAATAAGAGCGGAAATAAGAGCGGAATCCGCCGCTAGTGAAGGGCGGACAAAACGGGGCATGCTCTTTTAGCAGAGCATGCCCCGTCTTTTTCAGTCAGTCGTCCTCGGGCACCAGCGGCGCCTTTTTCAGTTGCTGCTTGGCTGCCTGGCGCTCCGTCGAGAGCGGTTTGGCATGCGCGCCGGCCGAGCGCGCCTTGGCCAGGGCGGCGACCGGGTTGCGCGGTTTGCTCGGTTGCTGGACCGGTGCGACGCGCAACATCATTTTTTGCCGCGTCGCGAGTGCCTTGTTCGCCATCGCTTGTTCTCCCTAAACAAAACCTTACAGCACGTAGCGCGACAGGTCTTCGTTGGCCGACAGCACGTCGAGCCGCTCGTTGACATAGGCCGCATCGATCGCGATCTGTTTATGCGTATCGCTGGCGTGGAACGAGATTTCTTCGAGCAGCTTTTCCATCACCGTGTACAGGCGCCGCGCGCCGATGTTCTCGGTGCGTTCGTTGACGGCAAAGGCGATCTCGGCCAGGCGGTGGATGCCGTCCTCGGAGAAGGTCAATTGCACGCCTTCGGTGGCGAGCAAGGCCTCGTACTGCGTCGTCAGGCAGGCATCGGTGCTGGTGAGGATGCGTTTGAAATCGTCGATCGAGAGCGATTCCAGCTCGACCCGGATCGGGAAGCGGCCCTGCAGTTCCGGAATCAAGTCGGACGGTTTCGCCAAATGAAACGCGCCCGAGGCGATGAACAGGATGTGGTCGGTCTTGATCATGCCGTACTTCGTGTTCACCGTCGTGCCCTCGACCAGCGGCAGCAGGTCGCGCTGCACGCCGGCGCGCGAGACGTCGGCGCCGCCGTGCTCGGAGCGCGTCGCGATCTTGTCGATTTCATCGAGGAAGACGATGCCGTTGTTCTCGACATTGTGGATCGCCTTCTGCTTCATCTCGTCTTCGTTGATCAGGCGCGCCGCTTCTTCCTCGGCCAGCACTTTCATCGCTTCCTTGATCTTCATCTTGCGCGCTTTCTTGCGCGCGCCGCCGACGCCGGCGAACATCGACTTGATCTGTTCCGTCATTTCTTCCATGCCGGGCGGCGCCATGATTTCCATCTGCGGCGCCGCATCGGCCACTTCGATTTCGACTTCGCGGTCGTCGAGCGAACCTTCGCGCAGGCGTTTGCGGAAGGTCTGGCGCGTGCTGTCGCCTTCCTTGGCTTCGGCCGCGGCGCTCACATTGAAACCGAAGTCGCGCGCCGGCGGCACCAGGATGTCGATGATGCGGTCTTCGGCCGCGTCCTCGGCGCGCTGGCGCACCTTCTTCATTTCGGTGGCGCGGGTCTGCTTGACGCCGATGTCGATCAGGTCGCGGATGATGGTGTCGACATCGCGGCCGACATAGCCGACCTCGGTGAACTTGGTCGCTTCGATTTTGATAAAAGGCGCATCGGCCAGCTTGGCCAGGCGGCGTGCGATCTCCGTCTTGCCGACGCCGGTCGGGCCGATCATCAGGATGTTTTTCGGGGTGATCTCGTGGCGCAGCGGTTCGTCGACCTGCTGGCGCCGCCAGCGGTTGCGCAGGGCGATGGCGACGGCGCGCTTGGCCTTGCCCTGGCCGACGACGTGCTTGTCCAGTTCCGAGACGATTTCAAGGGGGGTCATGTTCATGGTATGCGCGCCGGTCAGTCCAGCGATTCGATGATGTGGGACAGATTCGTATAGATGCACAGCTCGCCGGCGATGGTCAGCGCTTTTTTCACGACCTCGGCCGGCGAAAGATCCGTGTTTTCCTGCAAGGCCTTGGCTGCGGACTGGGCATAGATGCCGCCCGAACCGATCGCGCCGATGCCGTCTTCGGGCTCGAGCACGTCGCCGTTGCCGGTGATGATCAGGGTCACTTCCTTGTCGGCGACCAGCAGCATCGCTTCGAGCTTGCTCAGCATGCGGTCGGTGCGCCAGTCCTTGGCCAGTTCGACCGACGAGCGCAGCAGGTTGCCCTGGTGCTTTTCCAGTTTCGCCTCGAAGCGGTCGAGCAGGGTAAATGCGTCGGCGGTGGCGCCGGCGAAGCCGCACAGGACCTTGCCCTGGTACAGTTTGCGCACCTTGCGTGCCGAACCCTTCATGACGACGTTGCCCAGCGTGACCTGGCCGTCGCCGCCCAATGCGACCTGGGCGCCGCGACGTACGCTCACAATGGTGGTGCCGTGAAATTGTTCCATATCTGCCTCATGATTAACTAGCCCTCAGCAAGTGGGGGTGTTGCACAAAATTGCAAGACAGTGCGGTAACGCGGCAGTAACGCGGCAGTAACGCGGCAGTAAGCGGCTCAGTACTTGTGCGCGTAGAGGCGGGCGCAGTCGCCGTAATTCAGCAGCCGCAGCAGCGCCGCCACCAGGTGGTTCAGGTCGCGCAGTTCGATGCGGCGCCCGCCGACGGCCAGGCGTCCCAGGCAGGCGTGCAGTTGACCCGCCGCACCGAAGTCGATCCGCACCAATTTAGTGCAGTCGAGCACGACCGGACCGGCCGGA
>JGI24770J26754_10002388_pt1 | contig 13038 bp, 12 predicted proteins | sample LakOneMetagenome_FD_26754 | JGI IMG/M metagenome (IMG submission 26754) | reverse complement strand
CAGTTGCCGTCCAGCGCTGAGGTCAGATCGTCAGTTGGGGTGAGCGGCCAGTTGTTTTTTTCCCAGGACGGCCCGCGCGCGTTCTTCTCAACGTCCGCAGGCTGATCTTTCAGACTTTTAAAAAAGTCCACCCATTCAGCATCGACCGATGAGGGATCAGCCTCGTAGCGGGCGTACAATTCGTCGATGTAGCTGGCATTCGCGCCGTCGAGGAAGGAAGTCAGAGCGAAGTTGGCGTTCGCATCCTGTCGAGACATTGTCGCGTCCTGATTCTTGCATCACGCGGAAAGAACTGGGGAAAAACGATCCCAGCCCGCGCGGCGTCGGGTTGATGCCGCACCTTTTACCCTATTTGGGGCAAAACTTCGCGTTGAAAAGAACCAAAGACTGAATCAGCCTTTCAGTTTTTCGACGAGGGTCGTCCCGAGCCGAGCCGGCGACGGCGAAACCGTAATCCCAGCCGCTTCCATCGCAGAAATCTTGGATTCCGCGTCGCCCTTGCCGCCGGACACGATGGCACCGGCATGGCCCATGCGACGGCCCGGAGGCGCGGTACGCCCGGCAATGAAACCGACCATTGGCTTCTTGCGGCCGCGCTTCGCCTCGTCCTTGAGGAACTGGGCGGCGTCTTCCTCAGCCGATCCGCCGATTTCGCCGATCATGATGATCGACTCGGTCTTGGGGTCGGCCAGGAAGAGCTCGAGAACCTCAATGAATTCAGTGCCCTTGACCGGGTCACCGCCGATGCCGACCGCCGAGGTCTGGCCAAGGCCGGCCACAGTGGTCTGGAACACCGCTTCATAGGTCAGGGTGCCGGAGCGGGACAGGATGCCGACGCTGCCCGGCTTGAAGATATTGGCCGGCATGATGCCGATCTTGCACTCGCCCGCAGTCACGACGCCCGGACAGTTCGGCCCGATCAGCCGCGACTTGGAGCCGGACAGCGATCGCTTGACCCGAACCATGTCGAGCACAGGCACGCCTTCGGTGATGCAGATGATGAGCGGCACTTCCGCGTCGATGGCTTCGCAGATCGCATCCGCAGCACCCGGCGGCGGAACGTAGATCACCGACGCATCGGCGCCGGTCTTGTTGCGCGCTTCGGCAACGGTGTCGAACACCGGCAGGCCGAGATGCGTGGTGCCACCTTTGCCCGGCGAGGTGCCGCCGACCATCTTGGTGCCGTAGGCGATCGCACCTTCGGAATGGAAGGTGCCGTTCTTGCCGGTGAAGCCCTGGCAGATGACCTTGGTGTTCTTGTCGATCAGGACGGACATCGGCTTACTTTCCCTTCACGGCGTTGACGATCTTCTGCGCAGCGTCGTCGAGATCGTTGGCGGACAGAACGTTGAGACCGGATTCGTTGATGATCTTCTTGCCTTCTTCGACGTTGGTGCCTTCGAGGCGCACCACCAGCGGCACTTGCAGACCGACCGCTTCAACCGCTGCGATAACGCCAGTCGCGATCACATCGCACTTCATAATGCCGCCGAAAATGTTGACCAGAATGCCCTTCACGCTCGGATCGGCGGTGATGATCTTGAAGGCCGCCGTGACTTTTTCCACGGTCGCGCCGCCGCCGACATCGAGGAAGTTCGCTGGGCTTTCGCCATAGAGCTTGATGATGTCGAGCGTCGCCATCGCGAGGCCCGCGCCGTTCACCATGCAGCCGATGGTACCGTCGAGCGCGATATAGGCGAGGTCGTATTTGGACGCCTCGATTTCCTTCTCGTCTTCTTCCGTCGTGTCACGCAGCGCGACAATATCCGGATGGCGATAGAGCGAGTTGGAATCGAACGACATCTTGGCGTCGAGGCACTTCAGGTCGCCCTGCTTGGAGACGATCAGCGGATTGATCTCGAGCATCTCCATGTCCTTCGCAAGGAAGGCCGTATAGAGCTGCGCAACGAGCTTTTCAGCCTGCTTGGCGAGTTCACCCTTCAGGCCGAGCGCCTGTGCGACCTTGCGCCCATGATGACTCATGATGCCGGTGGCCGGGTCCACGGAGAATGTCACGATCTTCTCGGGCGTATCGTGCGCGACCTTCTCGATGTCCATGCCGCCTTCGGTGGAGACGACGAACGACACCCACGACGATTCGCGATCGACCAGCAGCGACAAATAGAATTCTTTTTCGATGTCTGAGCCGTCTTCGAGATACAGGCGATTGACCTGCTTACCGGCCGGGCCGGTCTGAATTGTCACCAAAGTCGCGCCGAGCATCTGCGTCGCGAATTCCTTGACCTCACCGACCGATTTGGCGAGGCGTACACCGCCCTTGTCGCCCGCGGTCGCTTCCTTGAACTTGCCCTTGCCGCGTCCGCCCGCATGGATCTGGCTTTTCACCACCCACAACGGACCGCCTAATTCTTTTGCCGCCGCTTCCGCCTCGGATGCCTTCAGAATGGGCACGCCGCGCGATACCGGTACGCCGAATTCCTTCAGCACTGCCTTGGCCTGATATTCATGAATGTTCATTGATGGCCCCGAGGAACGAAGTAGGGAGGGAGGAGACTGCACGCACAATGGAAAGCGCGGCCCGGCAGTATTTAGCCGGACCGCGCGTGATTGTAATTAGAAAAGACGCGCGACCTTACTTGCCAAGGTCCGGCGCGATCTTCTTACAGGCATCGACAAGACCCTGCACGGCACTGACCGACTTGTCGAAGCCTTCGCGATCCTTGCCTGCGAGTTCAATCTCGACAATACGCTCGACCCCTTTCGCGCCGATGACAACCGGCACGCCGACATACATATCTTTCACACCGTATTCGCCGTTGAGATAGGCCGCGCAGGGCAGCACGCGCTTCTTGTCGTGCAGGTAGCTTTCCGCCATCGCGATGGCGGAGGCTGCGGGTGCGTAGAAAGCCGAGCCGGTCTTGAGCAGGTTGACGACCTCAGCGCCGCCGTTGCGGGTGCGATCGACGATCTCGTCGATGCGTGCCTGCGAGGTCCAGCCCATCTTGACGAGATCAGGCAGCGGAATGCCCGCAACCGTCGAATACTTTGTCAGCGGCACCATGGTGTCGCCGTGGCCGCCGAGCACGAAAGCGGTGACGTCCTTCACCGACACATTGAATTCATCGGCGAGGAAATGGCGGAAACGCGACGAGTCGAGCACGCCGGCCATGCCGACGATTTTCTTCGGGGGAAGACCGCAAGACTTCTGCAGCGCCCAGACCATCGCGTCGAGCGGGTTGGTGATGCAGATCACGAACGCATCGGGAGCGTACTTCTTGATGCCCGAACCGACCTGCTCCATCACCTTGAGGTTGATGCTGAGAAGATCATCGCGGCTCATGCCGGGTTTGCGCGGCACGCCGGCGGTGACGATCACGACGCTGGCGCCTTCGATCGCTTCATACGAGTTCGCGCCCGTGAAGTGCGCATCGAAACCATCGACCGGCGACGACTGCGCGATGTCGAGCGACTTGCCCTGCGGCACGCCTTCCGCGATGTCGAACATCACGACATCGCCCAACTCCTTCAATCCGACGAGGTGGGCCAACGTGCCACCGATCTGACCTGAACCAATCAAAGCAATCTTGTCACGCGCCATGGGAAATCTGTCCTTTGAACTCGACGAGGGGAGAATGGAAACGTCTGATCGGTTGGTTAGACCTTTCGCGAGATGCGTTCAAGTCGCCCTTAGCACAAGGAAGCGGGATCGCTTTTTGCGACCGGACCGGCCGTTTCGTATCGGACTTTCGCCGCGGCGACACACGAAACATAAAGCGAACCCGTGATCACAACCGTGTCATGTTTCCACGAGGCCCGTGGTCGAACCGCTGGCCGATGAGTCGCTGCGTCCGTGAGGCAATGCCAGATAAGATTCCGAGCCCATTTCAATCAGCCGCGATGACGTGCGCTTGAATTCGTTCGCCTCAACGCCTTCGCTCGCCATGTACAGCGTCACTGGATCGGCATCGGCGGACGCCATCAGTTTTACCGAGTTGTCGTACAGCGTGTCGATCAGCGTGATGAAGCGTTTGGCCTGATTTCGCTGTTCGTATGTCATCGCCGGAATACGGTCGATAATGAGTGTGTGATAATCGTGCGCGAGGCGAAGATAGTCCGATGCACCGAGCGGCTTCTCGCAAAGATCGGCAAATGTAAAACGCGCAACGCCGTGCGCCGAATGCGGCACATGCAGCAAGCGACCCTTGATGGTGATGTCGCGCGGCTTGTCCGCAGCGCCGCCGGTGAGCTTTTTCCAACACTTGTCGAGCGCGGCATCGGCGGATGCATCCGCAGGCACCAGCCACATCTTCACGCCCGCGAGTTTCTCCAGACGGAAATCCGTGCGTGCATCAAGCCGCAGCACTTCCATCCGCTCCTTGAGCTGCCCGACAAACGGCAGGAACAGCGCGCGATTGAGACCGCCCTTATACAAATCATCCGGCGCGACATTGGATGTCGCAACGACAACCGTGCCGAGTTCGAACAGCCGGCTGAACAACCGGCCGAGGATCATCGCGTCTGCAATGTCGGTGACGTGAAATTCGTCGAAGCACAAAAGCCATGCTTCTTCGAAAATGGAGGCGGCGGTCAGCTTCACCGGATCGCTGTCGGCGATTTCCTGACGCGCGATCTTCTGGCGAAAGCCGTGGATGCGTTCGTGAACATCCGCCATGAATTCGTGGAAGTGCGCGCGGCGTTTATGGGCGACGGCACTGTCGTTGAAGAACAGGTCCATCAGCATCGTCTTGCCGCGTCCGACTTCGCCGTGGATGTAAAGACCCTGTGGCGGCGTGGTGTCTTTCTTGTCGGAGAACAGGCGCTGCAGAAGCCGCCCGCCCCGCCCCGGCCGGTAACCGGAAAGACGCTCTTCAAGCGAGGAAAAGGCTTCGACCGCCTGGGCCTGCGCCGGGTCGGCCTCAATGGTGCCCGCGGCCACAAGGGCCTGGTAGTGCCGGCGAAACGAGCTGCGCGACTGGGCGTTCATGCCCCGCTAACGGCCAGAACGGGCGGAAAAATGCAAGAGCGCAGAATAGCTGCGATCAGGCGCTCAGCGCATAAGCATCCTCGACAATGTAGGGACCGCCCCCCACCGACGCGCGGGACGAAAACAGCACAAAACGGGACGCCATGAAGCTGCGGGTGGGGAAATAACCCCGGACCGACAGATAATCGGCCACGTCCTGATTTGAGGCATCCCGCAGCCGCGCCAATGTCACATGCGGGATGAATTTCCGCCCCTCAGGGTCAAAACCGAAGCGCTGCATCAGACGCTCCAGTTCAGCCTGCAATTCCATCAGCGGGCGGCTCGGAACGACTGAGGCCACCACCGCGCGGGGCTTCTTGCCGCCGAAGCTGGACAGGCCCTGCAGGGCCACCTCGAATGGCTTTCGGTTGATCCGCTCCAGAGTCGAGGCGATTTCGTTGGCGGCGGGGCCGTCAATATCGCCGATGAAGCGCAAGGTGACGTGATAATTTTCAGGGTCGATCCAGCGCGCTCCGGGCAAGCCGCCCCTTAAATTCGAGAGCGTCTGGCCAATATCCGAGGGAATTTCCAGCCCGGTAAACAAGCGCGGCATCACGAAGCTCCTCGATGCAACAGAGGATCACGAATCACCTGACGTCTTTTTTAGCGCAGCAAAGTGACAGTGCGAAGCGACCTTATCACCGGTCCCTGAAAAACGTCTTAAGGCTTGATCAATTGCGACGCACGATCCTTTAGAAACGCCTCCACCGTAGGCAAAATCCGCGTCACCACCGCATCGACCCCCGCCGCTGTTGGATGCAGTCCATCCGGCTGCGTCAGCTTTGCATCGGTGGCGACGCCTTCGAGAAAGAAAGGATACAGCGGGACTTTGTAAGCCTTGGCGAGATCGGGATAGATCGCATTGAACTTCGCCGTGTACTCCGCGCCGTAATTCGGCGGCGCATACATGCCGCACAATAAAACAGCAATGTTGCGGGCTTTAAGTTTTTTCAAAATTGCATCGAGCGCCTCGCGCGCGACTTTCGGATCCACGCCGCGTAGCGCGTCGTTCGCACCAAGCTCAAGAATCACGGCTTCGGTTTCGGGCGGAATGGACCAGTTCAGCCGGGCGAGCCCCGCCGACGTGGTGTCGCCCGAAACGCCTGCATTGAGAATGTCGGCAGAGATGCCTTTGTCGCTCAGAGCCTTTTGCAATCGAACGGGGAACGCCGCAGAGGCAGGTAAGCCGAAACCGGCGGTGAGTGAATCGCCGAACGCGACAATCTTGACCGGCTTCACAACTGCGACATTTGCCGGTTGAGCCCAGACCGGCCCCGACATCGCCATGATTGCCCCCGCTGCTGCCGCCACAAACATCACTCTCAGCCTCTCGACCGCAGTGGCGCAAACACCATATGACAGATCCATGGACAGTCTCATTGAACCCTCGCCGCACGCCGGTCTCAAACCGGACACCATTTCCATCTCGAACGTCAATCTGTCGCTGGGCACCGGGCCTGCGCGCGTTCACATCCTCAAGGATGTAAGCCTGCGCGTCGCATCCGGCGAAGCGGTTGGTCTCATCGGACCATCAGGCTCAGGCAAATCCACGCTGCTGATGGTGATGGCCGGACTTGAACGGCCCGACAGCGGAGAGGTGGTGGTCAACGGCATCGCATTCAATGACCTCGACGAAGACGGTCTCGCACGCTTTCGTGGCCGCCACGCGGGCATCGTGTTCCAATCATTCCATCTGATCCCGACCATGACGGCGCTGGAGAATGTCGCGGTGCCGCTCGAACTCGCAGGCCGCGCCGACGCATCCGAACGCGCGGCGCAAGAACTGGCAGGCGTCGGTCTCGGCGAACGGCTGCATCACTATCCCTCGCAACTCTCCGGCGGCGAACAGCAGCGCGTTGCACTTGCGCGCGCGATGGCGCCCGATCCTGCGATCCTTGTTGCAGATGAGCCTACGGGCAATCTCGATGAAGCCACCGGCAAACAGATTGTCGATCTGCTATTCGCAAAACATCTCGAACGCGGCATGACGCTGGTGCTGGTCACGCACGACATCGCGTTGGCGCAGCGTTGCGACCGCGTTGTGAGGCTGCGCTCCGGCCGCATCGACGGACCGGCAAGCGACCGCCACTGGATCGAGACAGCGTCGCGATGACACTCACAACAGAACCCGCGCGTCGCAGCACATTGCCGCTGGCGATCCGCTTTGCGCTGCGCGAATTGCGCGGCGGCCTGCGCGGCTTCTATGTTTTCATTGCCTGCATCGCGCTCGGCGTCATGGCCATTGCCGGCGTCGGCTCGGTTGCGGGCAGCCTCAGCGAAGGGCTTGATCATCAAGGTCGCACACTGCTCGGCGGCGACGCTTCTTTCGCGCTGATCCAGCGCGAAGCGAGCCAGCAGGAACGGTCCTTTCTTGACGCTGAAGGCAAGGTGTCGGCCGCAGCCATCATGCGCGGCATGGCGCGCTCTGCGAGCGGTGAATTCGCGCTGGTCGATATGAAGGCCGTCGACAGCAATTATCCAATGCTCGGCGATGTGAAGCTCGCGCCGCAGATGGCAATGCCGGACCTGCTCGCACAGCGCGACGGCGCCTATGGCGCGGGCGCCGATGCCGTGCTGCTGGCGCGACTTGGATTGAAAATTGGCGATCGCGTTACCGTCGGCACCGCAACCTTCGAGCTTCGCAGCGTCGTCGAGTCCGAACCCGACAAACTTGCGGGTGGCATGGGGCTTGGGCCGCGCCTGCTGGTGAGCGAGGACGCACTGCGCGCCACCGGCCTGCTGCAGCCCGGCACGCTGGTGCGCTGGATTTATCGCGTGCGCTTGCCGGACGTGACAGTAGATGAGCGCGCGACGCAGTCGCTGCTCGACCGCGCGCAGAAAGCCTTGCCGGAGGCGGGCTGGGAAGTTCGCACGCGCGGCAATGCCTCGCCGCAGCTTGAACGCAGTATCACGCGCTTCACGCAATTTCTCACACTCGTCGGCCTCGCAGCCCTTCTGGTCGGCGGCGTTGGTGTTGCTAACGCCATCAAGAGCCATCTCGATCAGCGGCTTGACGTGATCGCGACTTTCAAGGCGCTGGGCGCGACCGGCGGCGACGTATTCGCGATCTACGTTATTCAAGTGGTGGTGCTCGCCGTGATCGGATCGCTGATCGGCCTCGCCATCGGAGCTGCGCTGCCTTTCATCATTGTCGGCCTGTTTGGAAAAATCCTGCCGCTTCCCGTTGAGGCGACGTTCCATGCCGGCGAACTGGCTCTGTCGTTTCTCTATGGATTGCTGACCGCGCTGGCCTTCGGGCTTTGGCCGCTTGGCCGCGTCCATGATGTGCCGGTGGCGGCGCTGTTCCGAGAAGAAGTTGCGTCGGAGTTTCATTGGCCGCGCAAACGCTATCTCGCGCTCATGGCGATTGTGATTGTGCTGCTGATCGCAGTCGCCGTGGGACTGGCCTACGATAAGCGCGTGGCGGGCGTGTTCGTGATCGCATCCGTTGCTGTGTTCGCGATTCTGCGCGGCGTCGCTTCGTTGTTGATGACGCTCGCCAGAAGCCTGCCGCGTCCGCGCTTTACGATGCTGCGGCTCGCCATTGCCAATATCCATCGTCCCGGCGCGCTGACACCATCCGTGGTCATGTCGCTCGGTCTCGGCCTCGCAGTGCTGGTGACGATCACGCAGATCGACGGCAACTTGCGGCGGCAATTCATGGCCGCACTTCCCGAGCATGCGCCGTCGTTTTACTTCATCGACATTCCAGCTGCCGAGGCCCCGCGCTTCAGCGATTTCCTTAAAACATCTGCACCTGCGGCAACCGTCGAAACCGTGCCGATGCTGCGCGGACGCATTGTCGCTGCGAAAGGCATCAAGGCCGAAGAGCTGAAGCCCGCGCAGGATTCCGCCTGGGTGCTGCAGAGCGACCGCGGCCTGACCTATACCGGCGAGGTGCCGCGCGGCTCGAAAGTCGTCGAGGGCACCTGGTGGGATGCGGATTACAGCGGCCCGCCGCTGGTGTCCCTCGAGAAGAAAATTGCGGACGGTCTCGGCCTGAAGGTCGGCGACGACATCACCGTCAATGTGCTCGGCCGCGACATCGCAGCGAAGATCAGCAACCTGCGAACCGTGGACTGGCAGAGCCTCGGCATCAATTTCGTGCTGGTGTTCTCGCCGAAAACCTTTGCCGGCGCGCCGCATACCGACATCGCCACCCTCACCGAACCCAATTCGACCGTCGCCAGTGACGCCGCGCTCATCAAGTCGGTCGCGGGAGCTTTCCCGATGGTCACCAGCGTGCGGGTGCGCGAGGCGTTGAATTCCATCGGCAATGTGGTGACCAACCTCGTGTTGGCGATCCGCGGGGCCAGCTCCGTGACGCTGATCTCAGCCCTTCTGGTGCTGGGCGGCGCTTTGGCTGCCGGTCATAGGCATCGGGTCTACGATGCCGTGATCCTCAAGACCCTCGGCGCGACCCGGGCTCGCCTGCTCGGTGCCTATGCACTGGAATACCTGCTGATTGGCCTCGCCACGGCCGTTTTTGGGGTGGCGGCGGGGTCGATTGCTGCATGGCAGATCGTAACCCGGCTCATGACGCTCAGTTTTGTCTGGCAGGCCGACAGCGCCGCCATTGTCGTGATTGCGGCACTAGCCGTCACGGTGGGGCTGGGACTGGCCGGAACATTACTCGCCCTTAACCAAAAGCCAGCATCCGTCCTCCGGCACTTATGACAATTTGTAGCGGCGAATAGAGGCTTTTGCGACATTCAGCCGCGCGCCCCTGCTTGCGTGTAACGTGTTAGTTTCCCACATACCGAGCGGGTTCAGATTCCGGCTTGATGCCATCGCAGGATGGTCTCACACTCCGGGTTCTGGGACACAGAATTAGCTGGCGGCGCAGACCCTACGCATTCGCCAGTCAACCACGAGGTTTCGACAATGTCGGACATGGACCGCAATTACGCTTCTTCCTTCGGCCGGGCCGCCGGTCGTGCGGACGCTGCGACCGTCGATGCCGGTCTGCGCGCGTACATGCTCAAGATCTACAACTACATGGCGATCGGCCTTGCCATCACGGGCATGGCGGCGCTCGGCGTCTATATGGGCGCGGTGACGCCTGACGCTTCGGCGGCCGCAGGTAAGATAGGCAATCAATATCTGACGTCGTTCGGCGTCGCGATGTTCGTCAGCCCGCTGAAGTGGGTGTTCATCCTCGCCCCGCTGGTGATGGTGTTCGCGATTTCGTTCGGCATCAACCGCCTGAAGCCCGCGACAGCGCAGATGCTGTTCTGGGTGTTCGCGGGCCTGATGGGCGTCTCGCTGTCGTCGATCTTCCTAGTCTATACCCACACCTCGATTGTGCGGGTGTTCTTCATCACGGCTGCCTCGTTCGGTGCTCTGAGCCTTTACGGCTACACCACCAAGCGTGACATGACCGGCATGGGATCGTTCCTGCTGATGGGTCTGTTCGGCATCATCATTGCGAGCGTCGTGAACATCTTCCTCGCAAGCTCGATGCTGCAGTTCATCGTCTCCGTGGTCGGCGTGCTGATTTTCGCAGGCCTCACGGCTTACGATACGCAGCGCCTGAAGAACGATTACATCTACGGCTATGCCAGCCAGGGTGGCGACGTGGCGGAACGCGCGGCGATTACGGGCGCGCTCTCGCTCTACCTGAACTTCATCAACCTGTTCACGCTGCTGCTGCAGCTTCTTGGACAGCGCGACTAAAACCTAGACGCGTTTTCTTCACGCGAACCGGTACCCACTTCGCTCGAAAACGCTTTTGATACGATCGTGGCTGATCGACACTAACGGAAACCCCGGCCTCACAGCCGGGGTTTTTGTTTGTGCTGGATATGGCAGCCGAAAATCAACTATCTGATTGGTCATGTCTCAGCTTCACATCCGACCCGCTATCGTTACCGACCTTGCCGCCATCACGGCGATTTACGATCACGCGGTTCGCACTGGCACCGCCACCTTCGAAATCGATCCGCCCGATCTTTCTGAAATGACGCGACGTTTTGAGGCGCTCACTGCAAGCGGCTTTCCCTATCTGGTCGCCATCATGGAAAAAATCGTGGTTGGCTACGCCTATGCCGGACCGTATCGTCCCCGCCCGGCCTACCGGTTCACTGTCGAGAATTCGATCTATCTTGATCCAAAGCTACACGGCCAGCACATCGGCATCCGTCTCTTGCAGCAATTGATCGCGGATTGCGAAGCGCGTGGCTTCCGCCAGATGATCGCGGTGATAGGAGATTCCGCCAACGCCGCATCGGTCGGCGTCCATGCCCGTGCAGGATTCGAGATGATCGGCACCCACTCCAATGTGGGGTTCAAGTTCGGCCGCTGGCTCGATACTGTGATGATGCAGCGCGTGCTGGGCGATGGCAGCGCAACGCTTCCGGAAAAAAGTTAGACCAGCGCCAGCTTCCGGTCGATCACTAGCAACACGCGGTCGAGATCATGCCCGCGACGCAGGATTTGTCCGCTGGCCGCGATCACGCTGTAAACGCCCTGCTTGCGCGCCAGCCGAGGATCTTTCTCGATGCGGTAGATCGGCACTTCCGAGGCGCGGCGAAAAATCGAAAACACCGCGCGGTCTTTGAGGAAGTCGATGGCGTAGTCGCGCCACTCGCCGTCGGCGACCATGCGCCCGTAGAGATTGAGAATGCGATTAAGCTCAGTGCGGTTGAAGGTGACACTTTGGGGCGGGAGCTGCGCTGTGCTGCGCTCCGGGCCCCGGCTCTCGCTTGGATCGATATCGCCCGACACTGAACTCATCGGCGCCTCCTGTCTGCGCGTGATCCGCCGAAGTGTGAGCGGTTCGGCGATAAGATCACGCGTCCTTTAACTTCATGACATGATCTCCCTGTCCGGCGACACCTGCAAGCCCGATTTCAAGCAGCCGCTGCCCGGCGATGCGGCAAGCATTCGCGGCACATCACGCGGACGTTAGGTGAATCATAATACGGCCCGATTTCGGCCCATCGCCTGCCGCGCTGCAAGGTCAATAAAAGGAAACTGTGTTGACCCGGTCCTTTCGGCACCGGATTCCTCAGCCCCCAGCCCCCCGGGGTCGTCAGGATCGGGTCGAGTTCAGAAGTTTGAAAGTCCCGACTCCCTCAGCCAGCGCAAGCTGGCTTTTTTCTTGAGCATTTTTGCGGGGTCGCGCGCACCAGATCATCAACGTCGACGATGAGCCACGCCGTTCGGGTATGGCGCGCGACTCAACTGCGTTGAAAATTTCTGTCTGAGGATTTCAGTTCAGCGATGTAAACGCTGCACCGAGCATCGGCCCCGGCTTGTCGCGGTTACCATCCTGCACATAGACGACAGCAGCATCGATGCCATCGCGCGCGATGTTCTCAAGCGGTACCGTCCATGTCCCGCTCTTGCCATTCCAGTCGCCGACCTTAAGCATGTTGCGCACCACGTTGTGATACGTGATCTGCTGTCCGCGATTCTCGCCGCGCGAAATGGTGATCGGCACTTGCTTGGATACGGCACAGATCCAGACTTCGCCGCTTCTGGCCTCGCCGCTTTTGCCGGTGGCATCCGCCACAGAAACTTTGATCTGCCCGCCTGATTTGGTCATGGTCACCGGAAGCGACATCACACCATCTGCGTTTTGCGTCCGGTTCGCCGCATTCTCGATGGCGGCACGATCGCTGCCGAGAACATTGGTAGTGCCGTTGACCACCGCCTGCGGCGTGTAAACGCCGCGATCGCCGCGCATGTGCGAATAGGCTTTTTGACGTGCGCTGAAACGTGAGTCGGCCAGCGTGTCCTTCCAGCCGAGATAATCCCAGTAATCGATCGGCAGGCTGAGCGCGATAACGGACTTATCCTGCGCGAGTTCGCCGAGAACTTTGTCCGCCGGCGGACACGACGAGCAACCCTGCGATGTGAAAAGCTCGACCACCGCGCGCGGATCGGCGCAGGCGGGCGTAACCACGGATACGATGGCGCAGACGCCGAGTGTGCGTGACAGGCGCGCAGCGATCGCACCGGCCATCATTGTTTTCGGATTCGGCAAATCAGACATCACGTCTGTCCCCACGATGTGTGATGCCCTCATCAACGAGAAGGCGGCCTATTGA
>JGI24770J26754_10002381_pt1 | contig 13048 bp, 11 predicted proteins | sample LakOneMetagenome_FD_26754 | JGI IMG/M metagenome (IMG submission 26754) | reverse complement strand
ATCTAATTCCATGGGCGGGAGGGTTTGTACAAACTTAACATATTAGATCATCACATGATGAGTAACTTATCCACCTAAAGCGATAAGATTTTCACAATTTTAGAAAAAAGGTGGAAAAGTTTTTTAATGAGGATGCCTTTAAGAAAGCAGCGTTTTTATTTGATGTTGAGCGTTGTACTGGAGAGTAACTGATTATTTTCTATCTGATTAAAATAGTTAGTTGAAATTTTTGTAGCAGGCGTTAACCTTGAAAAATATATTGAGGCTGTTAAAATGCAGGTCAAAAAGCATAAGCAGTTCAGCGTTGTTTGATAAATTCCACAATACCCGTTGTTAACTTATTACTGATCGGAAGTGAGGGGTTATTGTATGTAGCAATATTTGCATTCCGGTCGCCCTCAATGATTCTGAAAATATGATTCATATTTTCGATTATCAGTAATTGTGCTTTCGGATTGGCTTTTGCTAATAAGTTTACATCTTCAACCGAAACCTGAATGTCATTTGTCCCCTGTATAAGCATAACAGGAATATTCAGTTTCTTGATTTCCACCTGAGGGTCATACTGAAACCACGAGATCATGTAAGGCTGTACACTGGGTCTGAATAAAGCATAGAGCATGGGATCAACCTTCTTTATTGTTTTTCCAAGAACAAGGCTGTCAATAATGGAAGATGAGAGATCCTTAATTTTCGCAGGTTGGTCAGCCAGTTGTGTCTTTAGTAGTTTGTCTGCCGATTGACCCACACCGGCAATCGAAATGAATTTATCTGCAGCACTTCCGGCTGCAATCATGCCGATCAATGAACCTTCACTGTGCCCCACTACAATCAATTTTGAGAATCGATTATCCTGTTTTAATAATTGGATCCAGCCCCGGGCATCATTCACATAATCATCAAACCGGAGGTTTGATTCATTTTCTCCTGCAGCATGGCTTTCTGCAATTCCTCTTTTGTCGTAGCGTAAGGAAGCGATATTGTTTTTGGCAAGTTCATAAGCCAGTTTTTTATACGCCTCGGTTTTCAGTACCGGGCCATTACAATTCCTGTCAGTAGGACCCGATCCGGCAATGATCAATGCCAGGGGCATAACTTTGAGATCTTTCGGGATGGTCAGGGTGCCAAAAATATCGCCGGTAACGGTATGTAAAGTAAGGGGAGTTTCAATAAAGGAGGAGTCGTTGTTTGAAGCAGCCACTGCCGAAAAGTAGGTAAGTATAGACAGAATGATTGTTGATAATAACTTTATCATGCGAGAAAATTTCATTAAGGGGCAACCAATGTTTAGTTATTCCCGGATAAATTTCTATGGGTGTATTACCTTATACATTTCTATTTTGATCTGCAATATTGATTTATGCAAAAGTATGCCTCTGCACAAATAATCAAGGATATTTTTAAGGTAAAATGAAAAGTATTAATGCATCAATATCGTTGTTCCCTTTGCCTTATACACTTTTCCATCGAAGCCGATGGCTTCCAGCATCCATACCATGGTTTGCATTTCGGCGGGAGCCGATCTTTGCAGGCCATCCCAGCCTTTTGCAGCATCGTGGCTTTCAAATACCAATTGTCCCCAACGGTTGTAAACCCGGAAGAAAGTAAGTTGTTTAATACCGATCATATAGGGGCGGAGTACATCATTCAGGCCGTCATTATTGGGCGTAAAAGTATTGGGTACAAAAATGGTAATGTCTTTTACTACTTTTACCGCCTGCGTATCAATGGTAATACAGCCCGATCTTGTTTTCAGTTCAATGATATAGGTCTCTTCCTTATTCCCGGTAAATACAGGGGTATAGCTGCGTGGGTTGTCCAGGCTTGTGGCGGGTGTCCAAAGAACATCATCACCAATATTTCTTGCCTGCAATGGGCTGGCGAGGTTGATAACTGCAAACTGCGGCGGGTTGTTCTTTCCAGGCTTTGGTGCATCTACCGTTACAAATCTTTTTTGGATGCTCAGCGGATGCGGGCATTGGCCACTGCTTACCGAAAGGCTCATTATATAATTGCCGGCAACATTATAAACCTGTGGCGGTGGGTTACGCAGGGTAGATGTGTTGCCATTACCAAAATCCCATAAATAAAACACAGGTGTATTCCCCGGCTCAATCGTTGTATTCACAGGCAATACCGGCAGCTTAATGCAAACCGGGTCGATGGTAAAGCCGGCAGCAACATTGGGATGTACGGTTACGGTAAACGTGGCGCTGTCGTAACAAACATCACTCGCCCTTACTATCAGCACCACGGTATATGTGCCCGGCGCTTTATAACTGTAGGCTGCATTTCGTGAAGTGGCGGTAACGCCATCGCCGAATTTCCAGAGGTATTGCATTTCGCCAACAGCATTGCTGCTGTTGTTTGTAAAAACAAACCGGTTATTCAACATACACTGGGTTGGGTTGTTTACGGTAAATAAAACCTGTGGTATAGATGTGATACTTACATCCTGAGATATGGTGGTCAATATGCAACCGGCAAAACTCATTACCATGGCATAATAGGTTCCCGATTGGGTAACCCTTAATATTGTTTGATTAGCACCTGGTATTGCTACTCCGTTTCTATACCATTGTATGCTGTCGGCAGGCAATACTTTTAAAATGGTACTGTCGCCGCTGCCAATACACCAGGCCGTACTGCCAATTACCTGCAGGTTATTACTAAGTATGGCTGCTTTTACCACTACGGTATCAGAGCTTACACAGCCGCCGCCATTGTGCATTACAGAGAGCACATAGGTGGTTGTGGTATCGGGTGTGGCGTACGGGTTAGATATGGTGGAATAGCTAAGTCCTGTCGCAGGGCTCCATTGATATACCCAGCCGGGCTTTGGCGGTACACCTAACTGTACCGGTATATTATTACAGGAACTCAGGTCGGGCCCGGCCTGGGCATTGTAATGCAGTGTGTCTCTCAGATCGGTATATAACGTATCGCGGCAACCATAGCCATCATAGGGATCAAGCACAACAGCAACCGTAGTGCCTGTTGAAGGTGGGGGCAAAAAAACAAGCGTTTGCTGGTTGCCCAATACCTGCGTAAAAGCCTGGTTGTACCAGGTATAGGTTTTATAACCGTAAGGTGCGGTTACAAATACAACAGAATCATCGGGGCAGAAGTCAGCACCTTCAAAGCGGTCGCTGCATTCTGTGTTCACATCAATGTATGCATACCCAAAGTGCCTGCGGAAGGTACAATCAGCAGTTTTAAAGAACAGCCTGATCTCGTTGCCTGCTACATTATTAAGATTGATAGAAACGGCCGACCATTTTTTGAACCATACCGGCGTAGTTCCTCCCGGGTTGGGTGAAAGTTCAAAACCGGGAAGGGGTGAGCCATTGGCGAAAAAAGTAAAAGAAGAACAATAGATAAGATCGCCGGTTGTCATGTTCATGATCTCAATTTCCATTCGTGGCTGTTCGCTTGGCTGGTGCCCCGGATCCTGGAAAACAACCGCATAGTTATAGATCAGGTTATAAACATTTGCACCGGCCGGTACCCTAAAGTCGTAAGAAACTCCTTCTGCTTCGGTTCCTGACTGGTCGTTACCCAGTTTTATAGAGTGGCCGCTGCCGTTGGGACAATTCCTGGGAAAATCTCCGTATTCATCATTTCCGGCGCCAGAGCTATACATGGTTTGCCGGTTAAACACGGGTCCCCCGGAATAATTAAAAGTAATAAAATTGGTACCGCCAACGGAGGCAGCTGATCCTGTGTAGCAGACCCATCCATCAAAAGTGCCGCTTTCAAAATCAATATTGGGCGGACAGTTTTGTGCCTGTGAATTAAATACTGCACAGCAGAGTAAACAGAAAGTTAGTGATGATATGTGACGAAAGCCCGCCATTATACACAAGTATTTGAGTAAGAATTACCCTCTTTTACATCTCTAATAAAGATAAGGCAAATCCTGCATGACTTTTTATCTTGTTTAATTTATAAACGATTTAAATCCCCGGATGGTTGTCACCAAAGTAATTATTATGTTTATTCCTTGCTGATTAGGCTTTATCTGGTAAATTTGCGCCATGACAATCGAACATCTTAAATCTATGAGGGACCGTGTGCTGGTCTTGGGGAGGTTTCTTTGACGTCGCTAACAGAGAAGCTAAAATCGCAAATGATAAACAACTTTCCCTTTCGCCGGGTTTTTGGGATGATAATGCCCGGGCAACTTCCATTTTAAAGGAGATCAAGGTAAACGAGTATTGGATAAATCTTTACCATGCTGTTAATACGGCTGTGGAGGATTTTGCCGTGCTCTTTGAGTTCTGGAAGGCGGGCGAGACAACCGAAGAAGACGTAAAACAGGCCTATGACCTTGCCATAGAAAAAATTGAAGAAGCTGAATTCAAAAGTACCTTAAATGAGCCCGAAGACGAACTGCCTGCCGTACTGCAGATAAACAGCGGAGCCGGCGGTACCGAAAGCCAGGATTGGGCCGAGATGCTTGCCCGCATGTACCGCATGTATGGCGAGAAGCAGGGCTGGAAGGTTACGGAGATCGACTGGCAGTGGGGTGATGGCGCCGGTATTAAAACCTGTACCTACGAGTTTGAAGGCGACTTTGCCTATGGTTTTTTAAAATCAGAGAATGGAGTTCATCGGCTCGTTCGTATTTCTCCTTTTGACAGTAATGCAAGGAGGCATACTTCTTTTGCAAGTGTGAATGTTTATCCGTTGGTAGATGATACCATCAATATTGAAGTAAACCCTGCCGATGTGAAAATGGAAACATCAAGAAGTGGTGGCGCCGGCGGACAGAATGTAAACAAGGTAGAAACAAAGGTTCAGCTTACACATATTCCAACGGGCATTGTAGTGGTTTGCCAGCAAGACAGGAGCCAGCTTGGAAACCGTGAATTGGCCATGCAGATGTTGAAGAGCCGCCTGTATGAAATAGAACTACAAAAGCGCAATGCGCTCAAAGATGCGGCCAACAGCAAAAAGAAAAAAATAGAGTGGGGCAGCCAGATACGCAGTTATGTTTTCCATCCGTATAAAATGATAAAAGACCACCGCACCGATTATGAAGTGGGCAATGTAGGCCCCGTAATGGATGGCGAACTGGATGGATTTATTAAAGCTTATTTGATGAGTGAGAAGGAAACGGAAGCAAAATAATGCTGGGTTAAGTCCATAGTAGCCGGGCTTGCAAAGGCCGTGTATTTTTTTTATATTTCATGTCTAATTTCTTTGACATGAAAAAATTTTTTGCCGTAATCATTCTTGCTTTACTTGGGTCATTATCATTCCAGCACATCTCTGCACAGAGTTTTGCCATTAATACCGATGGAAGCATTGCGAGCAACAGCTCGATACTGGATGTTAAAAGTACCGATAAGGGAATTTTGATACCGAGGATGACCAAGGCGCAGAAAAATGCTATTGCAACTCCCGCAACAGGCTTAATGGTTTACCAAACCTCTCCCGACAGCACAGGCTTTCAATATTATGATGGCAGCAAATGGAACTGGCTTTCTTTTATGAATGTGGTGGATACACTTGCATGGAAAACAAACGGCAATACAGGAACGGATACAGCCCGGCATTTTATAGGAACAAAAGATGCCATGCCGATCCGGTTCAAACAGAACAACCAATGGATCGGCCAGTTCAATGCAAACAGCCAGGGTTATTTTATTGGCAGAGGTACGGGCCAGAAGTTGAGCGCTGGTTTGGCAAACACAGCTTTCGGCGACAGCAGTCTTGCAGCCATAACTACCCAAAATGAGAACACGGCCTTTGGACACCACACGCTTAAGAAAAATACCGGCAATTACAATTCTGCATTTGGTGCATATGCTCTGGAAAACAACCTCGGTGGGTATAGCAATACAGCATTGGGTTACCAGTCGCAGTATAATATGAAGAATGGATATTGGAACCTTTCTGCCGGGTTTCAATCCCTGCTTAATGACACGTTAGGTTTATGGAATACAGCGCTGGGCGCTTATGCATTGAGCCAGGGCCGAACTCACCAATATAACACAGCTGTTGGCATGGCTTCCTTATATAATGCCGGCCAAAATATTGGAGGGCCTTTTGACGGGGGGTACAATACAGGGGTGGGAGTATATTCTGGATATTTTCTCTCAACCGGTTTCAGCAATACCCTTATTGGCCTTTCATCGGGGTTCGGTTTATTAACAGGTAACGGCAACACGGTGCTTGGCGCATATGCGTTAAATACGAACAGAAGAGGAAACGGGCAGGTTGCCATTGGCTACTTCGCACTTAGTAATGACACAAGTGTTTCCATTCCGAATGTGGCTATAGGGCAAGGTAGTTTGAATTCAAGTGTGAGTGGTAATGGTAATACAGCGGTTGGTAATTTGTCGGGAAACGATAATATTTCCGGCAGCCACAATACATTCCTTGGCGATGAAACAAAGAACAATAACTTTTCGAATACCACAACCATCGGTGCTTATGCAATGGCTGATACCAATAATGCCCTAATCCTGGGCAGCATTAATGGAGTGAATGGTGCTACGGTGGATGTGAATGTCGGTATTGGCACTACGCAGCCAATACATTCTCTTCATGTGGTAAATACAAATCCTAACGATGGCGGCTGGACACAGGGGATCATGGTTGAAAATACCTCTCCGCTGGCAACGGCGGGAGAAGCTGCACTTTCTTTCAGGAATGCAATATTACCCTCCGACAGGCAATGGAGTATAGGCATGAATCAAAATCCTTCGCTTACTTTTAGTTACGGAGCCTCCTTCAACGGCGGCAGCACCCGCATGGTAATCGATACCTTGGGCAATGTAGGCATAGGCACCCTCACGCCATCCAATAAATTTCATGTAAGCAAAGGCCTTTCAGGCGGAACGTTTCATTCGAGCAGTGTTGCCATCTTTGAGGATAATGCAACTTCATACATTCAATTGTCAAATCCCAATGCAGGAGAAACGGGTATACTTTCAGGAAATGCGGCTACTTCGATCCGGAGTGCATTTATATTCACAACAGACAGTGCGATCCGTATAAGAACAGGAGGCAATAACAGCAGGATGAGTATTGATAATGCCGGCAACGTGGGCATTAATACCAACGGCCCTAATTCAAAACTGGAAGTGAATGGGTCTTTTGGCAGTGTGATCCAGGTGATCTCAGCCAATACCACCCTTGATGATTTCGATCATACCCTTATAATATCCAGTTCCGTTGGTGCAACGGCACTTACTGTAACCCTCCCGGCTGCTTCCACCTGTGGCCGCAGGGAATATGTAATCGTTAACCAAAATGCATTTACAAAAACCATCAGCAGCTACCGCGACTTTACCAATGCTGCTGTCACCACAGTTCCGGTCAACAGCAGTATAACCCTACAGTCTGACGGTACCAACTGGTACCGAGTTCGTTAAAATGGTAAGAGATTTTTTTTCACCGGCAGGATAGAACCTATCTTTGCGGTTCAAAATTTTATTTCATGCAATACGGAGATTTTTATTACCCGATGCCGGCCAATGAGCCTGTTCTTTCTTATGCACCGGGGTCAAAAGAAAAAGCAGCACTTAAAGCGGCCCTAAAAGAATTAAAAAGTACAAAGGTCGATGTACCCATGTATATCGGTGGAGAAGAGATAAGAACTGGTAAAACAGTTGAGCTTCGTCCGCCGCATGAGCGTAAACATTTGTTGGGTCAATTTCATGTGGGAGAAGCAAAGCATGTTACCAAAGCGATCAATGCTGCATTAAAAGTAAAAGATAAGTGGGCCAATATGAGTTGGGAGAACAGGGCGAATATATTTCTAAAGGCCGCTGATCTTTTAGCCGGAAAGTATCGCCCGTATATCAATGGTACTACCATGCTGGGACAAAGCAAGAATGCTTTCCAGGCAGAGATAGATGCGGCTTGTGAGTTGATCGACTTCCTTCGTTTCAATGTTCATTTCTTAAGTGATATTTACCGTCAGCAACCCATCAGTGGTCCCTCGATGAATAACCGGCTGGAGTACCGTCCGCTGGAAGGATTTGTATTTGCATTAACGCCGTTCAACTTTACGGCCATTGGTGGTAATCTTCCAACATCAGCAGCTATGTGTGGCAATGTAGTGGTATGGAAATGCGCCAACACACAGGTGTACAGCGCACAGATGTTCATGCGTATTTTAAAAGAAGCCGGGTTGCCCGATGGTGTTATCAACCTGGTTTTCATTGATGGGCCAACCATTGGCGAAGTTGTTTTTAATCATCCTGATTTTGCAGGTATCCATTTTACCGGAAGCACGGGTGTATTTAATAAAATGTGGGAGACGATCGGAAAGAACATGAGCATGTACCGTTCTTATCCACGTATCGTTGGCGAAACCGGCGGAAAAGATTTTGTGATCGCACACAAGAGCGCCGATCCGGATGTGGTTGTTACCGCTTTGGCAAGAGGAGCTTTTGAATACCAGGGACAAAAATGTTCGGCTGCATCCAGGGCATATATTCCATCTAATATAGCTGCAGAAGTAAAAAAGAAATTAGTAGATGCGGTAAAGACCATGAAGANGGGAACGGTAGAAGACTTTACCAATTTCGTGAACGCCGTAATTGATGAAAAAAGTTTTGATAAACTGGAAGGATATATAAAAGGGGCAAGAAAAAGAGACAGCAAAGCAAAAATATGGGTAGGCGGTGGATGCGATAAAACAAATGGTTATTTTATTGAGCCAACCATCATTGAAGCAACCGATCCGTATTATGTAACCATGTGCGAAGAATTATTCGGCCCGGTTCTTACGGTTTATATCTACGATGAAAATAAATATGAAGAAACATTGAAGCTGGTTGATAGTACTTCCCCCTATGCCTTAACCGGTGCTGTAATTGCACAGGATCGATATGCAGTGGAACTGGCAACAAACAGGTTACGCAACAGCGCCGGTAATTTTTATATCAATGATAAGCCAACCGGAGCGGTGGTTGGACAGCAACCATTTGGCGGGGCAAGGGGCAGTGGCACCAATGATAAGGCGGGTTCTATACTTAATTTATATCGCTGGTTAAGTGCAAGGACGATCAAAGAAACCTTTAACTCACCAACGGATTACCGTTATCCGTTCATGCAGGAAAAATAATTAAAACAAAAAATAAAAGATGATGACAAAAGTTCGGTTTACATTACCAGCATCAAATGTTGTAGATGCATCGGCGTGTATTTTAGTAGGAGAGTTCAATAACTGGAATCCCGGTGAAGGGATATTATTGCAAAAAGAAGAAGACGGTTCTATGAAAGCAGAACTTGAATTGGCTGGCGGCAGAGAATATCAATACCGTTACCTGCTCAGCAATGGCCGCTGGGTGAATGACGACGGCGAGAAGGTAGTAACCGATGTATATGGGTATTCTGTTGAGAATTGTATCATCCGGGTACCGGAAGTATTGATTCAAAAAGCAAAAGTAAAAACTGTAAAGCCTAAAGCTGCTGCTAAACCAAAAACAGAAGTTACCAGCGACGATCTTACCAAAATAGAAGGGGTCGGTAAAAAAATTGAAATACTCCTGAACAAAAGCGGGATCAGTTCATACAAACAACTTTCAAAAACTACGATAAAAAAACTAAAGCAGATACTGGACGATGCAGGCAGCAAATTCAACATGCACAACCCGGGTACCTGGCCAAAGCAGGCAAAACTGGCCGCCGATGGTAAATGGGATGAGCTTGATGCGTTGCAGCAGGAACTAAATGGCGGTAAATAAATATTTTGAACCGTTAACAAAAAAGTCCCTGCAAACAGGGACTTTTTTTATCGGCCAATTAAAGATAAATTCGCTTGTAAAAAGGTTCATTTGAAAACGATACTGGACAAACAACAATTACACCTCACCATACTGCGACTGGCTCACCAGTTATTGGAAAACCAGCTGAATTTAAACGATGTGGCGTTCATTGGCATTCAACCACGGGGAGTGAAAGTGGGCAGCAGGCTGATGGAATGTATACAGCAACTTTGTCCCAATGAAAAATTACAGTACGGCATCCTTGATATAACTTTTTACCGGGATGATGTACGGGACGAACTGCATGTAGCCAACAAAACAGATATTCCTTTTTCGATCGAAGGGAAAAAAGTTATTTTAATAGATGATGTGCTGTATACCGGCAGAACGATACGGGCCGCTTTGGATGCCATCCAGGATTTTGGCAGGCCGCAGAAAGTGGAGTTATGTGTGTTGGTTGACCGTCGGTTCAACCGGGAACTGCCGATCCAGCCGGATTATTACGGCAAGGCCATTGATTCCATTATTTCTCAAAAAGTAAAAGTGGAATGGGACAAGGAGGAAGTGGTTTTATATTAGGAAGTCTGATGTCAGAAACCCGAAGGCAGTGAGCCACGGTCAGACCTCAGATTTAAAACCTCATACTTCGATTTATCTTTTTTACCATAACTTTGCTGCTTAATGCAACTATCTACCAAACATCTATTGGGCATTAAAGATCTCACTCCGCAAGACATTTCACTTATTTTATCCACCGCCACCCAGTTCAAGGAAGTTTTACAGCGTTCTGTAAAAAAAGTTCCTTCATTGCGTGACGTGACCATTGTGAATCTGTTTTACGAAAATTCAACCCGTACAAGGATATCTTTTGAGCTGGCGGAAAAACGGCTGAGTGCAGATACGATCAGTTTTACCACCGCTGCATCATCGGTATCAAAGGGTGAAACTTTGCTGGATACAGTGAATAATATATTAAGCATGAAAGTGGATATGGTGGTGATGCGGCACAGTGCAAGCGGTGCCCCTCATTTTTTAGCAAAACATATTCCGGCTGCCATTATTAATGCCGGTGATGGAATTAACGAGCATCCTACCCAGGCATTACTGGATGCATTATCCATACAGGAAAAACTCGGAAGCCTGGAAGGAAAGAAGGTGGTGCTGGTTGGTGACATTATGCATTCACGTGTTGCGTTGAGCAATATTTACCTGTTAAATAAAATGGGTGCAGAAGTGATGGTTGCCGGTCCGCCTACATTGATCCCGAAATACATCAGTGAATCATTGAATGTAAAAGTGGAATATAATTTACGAAAGGCATTGGAATGGTGCGATGTAGCAAATGTGTTGCGTATTCAACTCGAGCGGCAGAACCAGGTTTTATTTTCTTCCTTACGGGAATATAATCTTGCTTACGGGGTAAGCAGAAAATTGCTGGGCGGATTGAAAAAAGAAATTGTAATTATGCACCCGGGGCCTATCAATCGCGGTGTGGAAATTGACAGCGACGTGGCTGACGGTAATCAATCAATCATTCTGCAGCAGGTAGAAAATGGTGTGGCGGTGCGAATGGCTGCTTTATATCTTTTAGCTGGAAGAGCAGGGAATTTAAAATGAAGAATTATGAATTAAAAATTCCCTCAAACTAAAATGGCTTTCGCAGTTATAAGAGACTATGAAAGTAAAACATTTCATTCTTAATTTTTAATTCTTAATTAGCTTCCTGTCATGCAAAGAATCTGCTTATTCCCAGGTACATTCGATCCGCTCACGCTGGGTCATACAGATATCATAGACCGGGCTCTGCCTTTGTTTGATAAACTGGTGATCGGGATTGGCCGCAACAGTAACAAGAAACCCATGTTCAGCGAAAAGCAGCGCTTAAAATGGTTGAAGGAAATTTACAAGAATAATCCCAAGGTAGATGCTATTGCGTATGATGGATTAACGGTGGATTGCTGTAGAAAAGTAGGCGCTAATTTTATTTTACGTGGTATCCGCTACGTAAATGATTTTGAATATGAAAAGGCAATTGCCGATATGAACCGCAGCATTGAACCCGAGATCGAAACTATTTTTCTTACCTGCCTTCCTCAATTTACATCTGTTGCCTCTACGCTGGTAAGAGATGTACTGCGTAATGGCGGAGATGTTTCTCAATTTCTGCCGGATGTTGTAAAACGTTCTATTGGCAAGATGAAATAGCTGCTTATGTCTATCTGGTTTAATAAATCACTGTCCTTACCCGATCTGAATCCGCTTGGTCCCAATACCATGGGTGAATACCTGGGTATGGAATGGGTGGCACTTGGCGATGATTATATTAAGATGCGTATGCCGGTGGATGATCGTACCAGGCAGCCTTACGGGCTGTTACATGGCGGCGCTAGTTGTGCCCTCGCCGAAACCGTAGGTAGTGTGGCTTCTCATTTTGTTATCGACACGGATAAATTCATTTGTGTTGGGCTTGACATTAATGCCAACCATGTCCGAAGTGTAAGAAAGGGTTATGTAACGGCAACCTGCATGCCTTTGCATATTGGTGCCTCCACACATGTATGGGATATAAAGATCCACGATGAAAGAGAGAAACTTGTTTGTATCAGCCGGCTTACCGTTGCTATTTTGAAAAAACCAGCTTCCTAGTATCTTATATCCGGTATCTTCTTCTATTCAAGGCGCATCAAAAAATTTACCCAAAATATCTTTTATAGAAGGGTAGGTATTTTTTATGGGTTCTTTTATATCCCTTGTCTTCACCCATTTTACTTCGGTAATGTGTTCTTCGGTTTGCGGAGCCAACTCCTGTTTTGCCGGGCAGGTCATATAAAACCAGTGTGATATTTTTAAAAAGTGTTTGCCGTATTCATCGTATACGTGATACGTTTCGCCGATCTTCTTCTTTAGTGTAAGATTTTTGGTACCGGTTTCCTCGGTTACCTCCCTCATGGCACATGCATCTGGCTTTTCTCCTTTTTCAATTTTACCTTTTGGCAGGTCCCATTTTCCCAGCCGGTAAATGAATAATAATTCCTTGTTGCTGTTCTGTACAATCCCGCCTGCTGCTTCAATAACAGTAAAATTTTTGAAAAATGCTTTTTTGAGATCTTCCAGGTCTGCATGCCACAATACCCCCGCATGAAATTCTTCTTTTTTTATTTCATGCAGCATAGATTTTATTGCACGGGGAGATATTTCATCAACGAACACGGCATCCGGGTGGTGCAATATCTCATTCAATTCCTTGTTTATCTCATTGCAAAGAATTACCGGCTTTTCACCGAAGTATATCTTGATGTCCATAAATAAATTTCAGTTTT
>JGI24770J26754_10002379_pt1 | contig 13051 bp, 8 predicted proteins | sample LakOneMetagenome_FD_26754 | JGI IMG/M metagenome (IMG submission 26754) | reverse complement strand
CGGCAGCGCCGGCCGGGTCGCAGGCGCCGGCGCCGGAGCCGCCGGAGCTGCCGGGTCGGCGCCGATGCGGAACACCGCGACCGCCTGGGCCAGGCGCGCGGCCTGTTCCTGCATCGACTCGGCCGCCGCTGCGGCTTCCTCGATCAGGGCGGCGTTCTGCTGCGTCACCTGGTCCATCTGCACGACGGCCGAATTGATCTGCTCGATGCCGGCGGTCTGCTCGGCGCTGGCGGCGCTGATCTCGCTCATGATGTCGGTCACGCGGCGCACGCTGTCGACGATCTCCTGCATCGTGTCGCCCGCCTCGCGCACCAGCTTGCTGCCGGCGCCGGCGGCGTCGCTCGATTCGACGATCAGGCCCTTGATTTCCTTGGCCGCGCTTGCCGAGCGCTGGGCCAGGTTGCGCACCTCGCTCGCCACTACCGCGAAGCCGCGGCCCTGTTCGCCGGCGCGCGCCGCTTCCACCGCGGCGTTCAGCGCCAGGATATTGGTCTGGAAAGCGATGCCGTCGATCACGCCGATGATGTCGGCGATCTTTCCGGCCGACGCATCGATGCGGCCCATGGTGCCGACCACTTCGCCGATCACCTGGCCGCCGCGCTCGGCGACCCGGGACGCCGCCGCGGCCAGGGTATTGGCCTGGCGCGCATTGTCGGCATTCTGCTTCACGGTCGACGTCAGCTCTTCCATCGAGGACGCCGTCTCTTCCAGCGAGCTGGCCTGCTCTTCGGTGCGCGTCGACAGGTCGAGACTGCCGGCGGCGACTTCGCGCGACGCCGTGCCGATGGTCTCGGTGCCGGAACGCACCACGGTGACGGTACGCACCAGCGATTCGTTCATGGTCTTCAGCGCCTGCAGCAGCTGCCCGGTTTCGTCGCTCGTGGTCACCTCGATGCGGCTGGACAGGTCACCCGCCGCCACGGTATTGGCCACCTCGAGGGCGCGCGCCATCGGGCGGGTGATCGAACGGGTGATCCAGTAGCCGACCGCGCAGGCGACAGCCAGCGAGGCCAGCGCCAGCACCGTCATCCAGACCCGCATCGAGCGGTCCATCTCGACCGCCTCGGCAGCGGTCTTGATGCTGAATTCCTTCTGCATGGCGAGCTGGTCGTTCACGGCGGCCTTCAGCTCCGCCAGGGCCGGACGCAGCACGTTCAGCAGGTAGGCGTGGGAGGCTTCATCCTCGCCGGCCTCGATCATCTTGACCATCTTCTCGATGCCGGCGACGTATTTGTCGTTGGCCGCCACCATGCGGTCCAGCAGGGCAAGCGCATTCGGGAAGCGCAGCGTCTCGCGCAGGTGGGCGAAGTCCGCCTGCACCGCCTTGCGCGAAGCGTCGAGCTCGGCGCGCTGCTTCTCGCGGTCGGCAGGATCGNTATTGAGCATCATGTTGCGNATGGCAATGGCCTGGTCGTTCACCTCGGCCAGCACCGCGCTGGTTGCGATGATGTTCGGCACACGGCGCTCGGCGACGTCGACGCTGCCGGCGCTGACCTTCGACAGGATCCGGATGCCGAAAGCCTGGCTGCCGACCAGCAGCACACAGACAATACCGAAGCCCAGGGCCAGGCGCTTGGCGATCTTCAAGTTTGCAAGTTTCATCTTTGTTAAGAGTGTTTCGTTGGACGCATTGGTCAAGGGCATTCGTGTGCGAACTTGCCTTGAAGCAAGCTCCTCATCAAAGGGAGATTACGGCGGCCAAGCCGGGAACTCGATGGAGAAATGTTAATTGCGCGAAAAATAGATGGCCGACCGGGGGCGGGAGAAGTTTCCGCAGAGTTACATTTCGTGAGCCTTCGCACGGCGCTTCGGTGAAACAATACGATTCCGCCGAATCCGCCCCGCCACCACCGTGCCCCGTCCTCCCTTTCCCGGCCATCTCGCCATCGATCACCTGCGCGCCGAATTCCTCGACCGCCGCGTCGAAGCCGCCCACCTCGACGCCCAGCTGCCCCGCACCCGCAAGCAGCTTGCCTTCACCCTGCTGTTCTGCAGCCTCTACTTCCTGTGCTTCTTCGCCACCGACGTGGCGGCGCTCGGCATCGTCCCGGACACTGCCTTCCTGCTCGGCGCGCGCCTGCTGGTCGCGGCCTGTGCGGGCTCCTGCGCCTACCTGACCTGGCGCCGGCCGCTGGGCGTGGGCGCCAGCCGCCTCGCCGCCACCGTGTCGGAGGCCGTGGCGCTGGGCTGCTTCATGGTGATCGCGCTGCACCGCCCCGGCGAATTCCACTGGCACGCGATGTCGCTGGCCATCATGCTGCTGGTGATCTACCTGTTCATTCCGAACCGCCTTGCCACCGCCCTGGGAATCGCCGCCTGCGCCAGCGCCGTCTTCCTCGGCCTGACCCTGGCCTACGCCGGCATGGACTTCGCCGGCCTGCTGACCATGTGCATGCTGCTCGCGCTGGTGAACACCTTCGGCGCGCTGGCGGCGCGGCGCCACCAGCTCGCCACGCGCGAGGAATACCGCGCGCGCCTGGTGCTGGAAGACGCGGCCGGGCGCGACTGGCTCACGGGCTGCCACAACCGCCGCCATCTCCATGAGGTCCTGCTGGACGCCGCCGCGCGCCGCGCGTACGCAGGCCAGCCCCTGAGCGTGATCCTGTGCGATATCGACCACTTCAAGCGGATCAACGACAGCCGCGGCCATGCCGGCGGCGACGCGGTCCTGCTGGCGTTCTCCAGGCTGCTGCAGGCGGTGGCGCGCGACGGCGTGGACAGCGTGATCCGCTACGGCGGCGAGGAGTTCCTGCTGGTGTTGCCCGGAACCGGCCCGGCCGCGGGCGTGCAACTGGCCGAATGGCTGCGGCTGCGCTGCGGCGCCATGCCGGTGCAGGATGCGGCGGGCGGCGCGGCGATCGCCATCACGGCCAGCTTCGGCGTGGCGAGCTGCGCGCATGGCGGCACGCCGCTGTCCGAACTCATCGACGCCGCCGACAAGCTGATGTATACGGCCAAGCGCAACGGCCGCGACCGCGTCGAGTCGCTCCTGCTGACCGCGCCCCTGCCGCAGGCCGCCTGAACCCGTCCGGGGCCGGTTCGGTATCGCCAGCCGATACCGGGCCGCCAGCGAATCGATACCACGCCGCGACTTCTTGCTTCCACGCGGGGCCATGGCGATGATGCGAACACCTTCAAGACGGAGAACACCATGAAACGCATCCTCCTCGCCACCCTGCTCGGCCTTGCCTGCGCCGGCTCCCAGGCCGCGGGCCAGTCGAACCCCTCGCAGGCCAGCGCCAACCTGTCCGGCGTCGTCGTGGTCGGCTCGATCCTGAGCGTGGCCGCCACCGGCAGCGTGGTGGTCGCCAGCGCCCGCGCCGTGGGCGAAGGCCTGGAAGTCGTGCTGGAAAACGTGGTCGACGGCAGCCGCGCGACGGTGCGCCTGTCGGGCAAGGCGGCGGGCGGCCTGTCGCTGGCGGCCGGAACCACGCTGGAAGTCGTGACGGCGTCCACCGGCTATGTGCTGGTCATGTCGGGCAAGGCCCTCGCCTTCCTGCCGAACGAAGCGGGCAAGGCCCTGCTGCACTCCGCGCGGGTGATCTGATGCGCCGCGCGCTCGCCCTCGCAGCGGTGGGCGTCGTGCTGGCCGCGCCCCTGCTGGCGCGCGCCGGCCAGCCCTGCGCAGAAACGCCGCTGGCCCCGCACGAGATCGTGCTGTCGATGGACCTGGCCCAGCGCACGGTGGCGGCGCTGGACGCCAGCGGCGCCCAGGTCGCGCTGGTCTCGCGCGCCGGCCAGGACCTGAGCAAGTACGGCCTGCGCTACTCGCACATGGGCATCGTGGTGCGCGACCACCCGACAGGCCGCTGGACCGTCGTACACGCGCTCAACGACTGCGGCACCGCGGCCTCCAGCCTGTACCAGGAAGGCATGGGGAACTTCTTCCTGACCGACCTGTACCGGCTCGAAGCCCAGCTCGTGATCCCGGGCGCGGAGGCCCAGGCCAGGCTGGCGCAGCTGGTCGCGACCCGCACGCCGCTGCGGATGCACGAGCCGCGCTACAACATGCTCGCGTATGTGTATTCGACCCGCTACCAGAATTCGAACCAGTGGGTGCTCGAGACCCTCGCCGCCGCCCTGGCGCCGCCCGGCCAGGTCGAGTCCCGCGCCGAAGCCCAGAACTGGCTGCGTTCGCGCGGTTACCAGCCGCCCACGGTCGAGGTCCCGGCCGCCGTGCGGCTCGGGGCGCGCATGTTCCGCGCCAACGTCGCCTTCGACGACCATCCCTTCGACCGGCGCATGGCGGGCAGGATCGATACCGTCTCGACCGATGCCGTGCTGCGCATGCTGCGCATGGTCGATCCGGGGTCGAAGACGCAGACCATCGACTGAACTATACTGTGCAGATGGATTCGACGAGCGAACGCTATGGTCCACCCGAGCAGGTCTACGTGGAATTCGAATGGTGGGATGGGCCAAGGGTCGGCATCGCCGATATTGGCGGCGTGCCGCATCGTTTTCGATCCGTGTTCGACGAGTCCGGGGACGACTACCTGGACACCTTCATTGTGTGGTCGATCCCGCCATCAGAGCTGGAACTCGAAATCGCGCAGTGGTGCATCTTCGTCGAGTGGAATACCAGGTTCGAAGCAGGCCTGACGGACACGCACTCGCATCCGGGACAGGGCGGCATTGACGCGCGCTATGATGAACTCACCACCCGGCTCGCGCGAGCCCGCGACGAAGCTCCAGCCTCGGCCAGGCGGGCGCGCGCGCAACTGCAGCCGATCGAGCGCGAGCAACGATACGCGCCTTCAGGACCGGCATACGCTTTGTGCTGGCAGGTCCTGTGACGATGTTGCCGTAAGGGGCCGCACCACCCGCAGGCGCCAGGCGCTGCGAAGTGATGCATCCCCTTGTGCTTATTTGCCGACCAGGACCGGCTCTCCGAATCCCAGCTCCTTCATGCGCGGCAGCTGGGTCTTCGCATCGCCCACCACCAGCCACACCATCTTCGCCGGGTCGAGGTACTTCTGCGCCAGCGCCTGTACCTGCGGCACGGTCATCGCCTTGACGATCGCCTCGCGCTCCTTGACGTAGCCCGGGCTCCAGCCGTACTTGCTGATGTTGTCGAGCATGCCCAGCTTGGCGGTCGCCGTCTCGAAGGCGCGCGCATTGCTCTTGACCAGGAAGTTCTTCGTCGTCTCGAGGTCGGCCGCCGAGAAGGTCGGCGCNTAGTNGCCCAGCACCTGCTTGACCAGCTGGGTCGACTCCAGGGTCACGTTGCTGCGCACGCCGCTGGCGATGGTGAAGGGACCGGCGCTCTGGCTGCCCGAGAAGCTCGAGTTGATGCCGTAGGTGTAGCCTTTGCCTTCGCGCAGCTGCTGGGTCAGGCGCGAGGCGAAACCGCCGCCGCCCAGGATGTAGTTGGCAACCGTCGCCGGGTAGTAATCGGCGTCGATCGCGGCAAGGGCGCGGTAGCCGATGCGCAGCACCGACTGCTTGGCGTCCGGCACGTCGACGAAATACACCTTCCCGGCAGACGGGGTGCCGGCAGCCGTCGCTGCGGGCAGCGCAAGCGGCTTGCCCTTCCAGTCGCGCGCCAGGTCGCCCAGCGCGCGCGTGACCGACGCTTTCGGCAAGGCGCCGACGACGTGCATGCGCGCCACGGATGGCGACATGTGCGCGCCATAATAGGCCTTCAGGTCGTCGATGGTGATCGCATTCACCGTCTCGGCCGTGCCGAGGATGTTGCGCGAACGGAGGTCGTTGCCGGCGTAGACCAGTTTGTTGAAGTGGATGGCGGCCAGCGCGTTCGGGTCGGCGTCCTGCTGGCGGATCTGGCTCAGTACGCTCTGCTTGATGAGGGCGAATTCCTTTTCGTCCCAGCGCGGCTGCAGGAGGATCTCTTCGACCAGGTCCAGGGTCGCATCGAAGTTGCGGGCCAGCGTCGTGACGCTGATGCGCACGTCTTCCATGCGCGCCGAGACATTGATTGCCGCGCCCAGTTGCTGGATCGCTTCCTCGAGCTGTTCCGGGGTCTTCTGCGCCGTGCCCTGGGTCAGCATGCGCGCCATCAGGTTGGCCACGCCCACCTTCTCCGGTTTGTCGAGCAGCAGGCCGCCGTCGATGGCGATGTCGAACTGCACCAGCGGCACTTCGCGGTTCTCGATGCCGACCACCCGCATGCCGTTGGCCAGCTTCGCCTCCCATACCTGCGGCACCTTCACCGCCGGCGTGGCGCCGTAAGGCGGCTCCTTGCTGCGCTCGATCTTCGACGGGGTGCGGGTGTATTGCGCATTCGTGCTCGGATCCACCGCATTCTCCGCGCCCTGCACGACTTGTTCCTCGACGACGTCGGCCTTGCTCGAACCGCTCAGGGCCAGCGCCAGCTTGCCGCGCGGGACGAAGCTGGTCGCCACGAAGGGCTTGCCCTTGATGTAGGTCGCGTACACCCGGCGCACGTCGGCGGGCGTCACGGCCAGGGTCTTGCGCACCCCTTCCTCGATGCGGCCCGGGTTGCCGGTCAGGTAGTTGTATTCGGCCAGCAGCGCCGACTTGCCCAGCACGCTCGACACCGCGTTGTAGAAGCGGGTTTCCAGTCCGGCCTTGATGCGGTTCAGGTCGCGCTCCGAAATGCCCTCGCGCTCGAACTTGGCAAAGGCCTGGTCGACCGCGCCGGCGACCTCGTCCAGCGGCTTGCCCTCGAAGGCGCGCACGCGCAGCATGAACTGGCCGGCCAGTTCGGCGGTCTGGTTGCCCATCTGGACGCTCGGCGCCAGCTTGGCGTCTTCCACCAGCACCTGGTAGAAGGGCGCGCGCTTGGTCTCGGACAGGTACTCGGCCAGCACCTCGAGGGCGTAGGAATCCGGATGCAGGTCCTCGACCGTCGGCCAGGTCATGGTCAGCTCGGGCAGCTTGGCGAAGTTGTCTTCGTGCGCCAACTTGACGGTCTGGGCGAGCTTGCCCGGGCGCTTGGCGAGCGGCGGGATCGGCTGGCCGCGCTTGATCTCCGAAAAATACTTCTCGACCCACTTGCGGGCCTGGGCCGGGTCGAAGTCGCCGGCGATCACCAGGGTGACGTTGTTCGGCACGTACCACAGGCGGAAGAATTCCTTGACGTCGTCGAGGGTGGCGTTCTGCAGGTCGTCCAGCGAGCCGATCACCTGCCAGTTGTAGGGATGCTCAGCCGGGTACAGGGCCTTGTTGATCACGTAGCGGGTGTGGCCGTAGGGCGCGTTGTCCACGCCCTGGCGCTTCTCGTTCTTGACGACCTGCTTTTCCTTGGCCAGCACCGGCTCGGTGACGGTATTGATGAACCAGCCGAGCTTGTCCGCCTCGGCCCAGATCATCTTTTCCAGCGCATCCTTCGGCACCGTCTGCAGGTAGTTGGTGCGGTCCTGCGAGGTCGAGCCATTGGCGCCCGAGCCGCCGATGCGCGCAGTCATCTTGTCGAGGCCGCCCTTGCCCAGGTTTTCCGATTCCAGGAACAGCAGGTGCTCGAACAGGTGGGCAAAGCCGGTGCGGCCGACCTTTTCCCTGCTGGAGCCCACGTGGGCGGTCAGGTTGACGGCCACCACGGGGTCAGAGCGGTCGATGTGGAAGATCACGTCCAGGCCGTTGGGCAACGTGAACTTCTGGTACTCCACCTTGAGTCCGGCTTTCGCCGCCGCCTCGGCGGGCTTGGCGGCCAGGGCCGCGGTGGGAATGGTCGAGGCGAGGCAGGCGGCCAGCAAGACGGCCGGATGAAGAGTCTTCATGCAATCAGGTCCTTACAAGGGAACGAAGTCGGCGCGGTGCGCCCCAAGGTTCTGGATGTTATTGCAATTTCCTGATTGCTACAACGTCTCGCCAGATCGATTCATACGTGTGTGAACTAACCGAGCAGGACTTGTCGTCCGGTTAAGGTGGCAGCTTCACCACTGAAAGGACGGCCATGGACCTGCACCAGGAACACCCCCTCCGGCTGCGCATCAACGGACAGGAACGGGAGTTTGCCGTCCAGTCCTGGGTGACGCTGCTCGACCTGCTGCGCGAGCGCGCGCAACTCACCGGCACCAAGAAGGGCTGCGATCACGGCCAGTGCGGCGCCTGCACCGTCCTGCTCGACGGCAAGCGCATCAATTCCTGCCTGACCCTGGCCGTGATGCACGACGGCAGCGAAGTCACGACGGTCGAGGGCCTGGCCGATGGCGAGCAGTTGCACCCGCTGCAGCAGGCCTTCATCGACTGCGATGCCTTCCAGTGCGGCTACTGCACCCCCGGCCAGCTGTGTTCGGCCGCCGGCCTGATCGCCGAGGGCGAAGCCAAGAGCATCGACGACGTGCGCGAACTCATGAGCGGCAATGTCTGCCGCTGCGGGGCCTATCCGCAGATCACCCAGGCCGTGGTGCAGGTGATGGGGCTCGACGGCGGCAAGCGCGCCGGCGAGGGAGAAAAACCCTTCACGACCGGACCGGTGCTCGCATGAATCCCTTCACCTTTACCCAGGCGCGCGACATCGACGCGGCGCTCAGCCAATTGGCATCCGGCCAAGCCCGTCCCATCGCCGGCGGCACNAATCTCATCGACCTGATGAAGGAAGGGGTCATGCGCCCTGCCCAGCTGGTCGACATCAACGGACTTGGCCTCGACCGCATCGAGGACGGCCCGGACGGCGGCCTGCGCCTCGGGGCCCTGGCCCGCAATGCCGATACCGCCTACCACGCAAGCGTGCGCAGCCGCTACCCGCTGCTGCGCGCCGCCATCCTGGCCGGCGCCTCGCCCCAGCTGCGCAATATGGCCACCAACGGCGGCAACCTGCTGCAGCGCACCCGCTGCTACTATTTCTACGACGTCGGCACGCCCTGCAACAAGCGCGAACCGGGTACCGGCTGCCCGGCGAAGGAAGGCCTGAACCGCCAGCTCGCCATCCTCGGCGCCAGCGAGCACTGCATCGCCACCCACCCGTCCGACATGTGCGTGGCCCTGCGCGCCCTCGACGCCGTCGTGCACGTGCGCTCGGCCGAGGGCGAGCGCGACATCCCCTTCGCCGACTTCCACCGCCTGCCGGGCGACCGTCCCGACCTCGACACGACCCTGGAACCGGGCGAGCTGATTACCCACATCGACCTGCCGGATGCCGACCGCTTCAAGGCGCACTGCGCCTACATCAAGGTGCGCGACCGCCTGTCCTATGCCTTCGCCCTGGTTTCCGTCGCGGCCGCCCTCGACATGGACGGCAAGACCATCCGCGCGGCCCGCATCGCGCTGGGCGGCGTGGCCCACAAGCCCTGGCGCGTCGAGGAGGCGGAAAGCGCGCTTGCCGGGAAAGCGGCAGACGAGCATGCCTTCGGCGCCGCTGCCGACATCCTCCTGCGCGGCGCGCAGGGCTATGGCCAGAACGACTTCAAGCTGACGCTGGCGCGCAACGCCATCGTCCAGGCCTTGAGCACCGCCGCGCGCGGTACCGACTACGCAAAGGGAGAACAACGATGACCGACCTGATACCAGAACTGCGCACGCCGACCGCGCCCGAGGGCACCGGCCGCGTCAAGGGCGGCATGCCGGTCTCGCGCGTGGACGGCCGCGCCAAGGTGACCGGCGCCGCCCGCTACGCCGCCGAGGAGCAGGCCCCCGACCTGCGTTATGGCGTGGTAGTCAGCGGGACGATCGCGAAGGGCCGCATCACCGCGATCGATACCGACGCAGCCTTGAAGGCGCCCGGCGTGATCGAGGTGCTGACCCACCTGAACCGGCCGAAGATCCGCTCCTGGGACCTGGCCTACAAGGACATGACGGCGCCGGGCGGTTCGCCCTTCCGGCCCCTGTTCAGCGACCGGATCTTCTACAGCGGCCAGCCGGTCGCCCTGGTGGTGGCCGAGACTTTCGAGGCGGCGCGCCATGCGGCCCAGCTGGTGAAGGTCAGCTACGAGGAAGAGCGGCACGAGACCGACCTGCTGTCCACCCTCGACCAGGCCTACAAGCCGCGCCCGATGAAGGCCGGCTTCACGCCGCCCAGCTCGAAGGGCGATGCCGACAAGGCGTTCGACGCGGCGCCGTACACGATCGAATCGCAGTTCTACCATGGGGTCGAGCACCACAATCCGATGGAGATGTTCGCCACCACCGTGATCCGCGGCGAGGACGGCCACCTGACCATCTACGACAAGACCCAGAGCTCGCAGAACAACCGCTGGTATGTGTCGCGCGCCTTCGGCCTGTCCAAGGACAAGGTCACCGTGCGCAACCCCTATGTCGGCGGCGCCTTCGGTTCCGGGCTGCGCCCCCAGTACCAGCTGACCCTGGCCGTGATGGCGGCGCTGCAGTTGAAGAGCTCGGTGCGCGTGGTCTTGACGCGCCAGCAGATGTTCAGCTTCGGCCACCGCCCCGAGACCTGGCAAAAGGTGTCGCTGGCGGCCGACAAGGACGGCAAGCTGCAGGCGATCAAGCACGAAGCCATCCACGAGACCTCGCGCCTGGAAGACTATGTCGAGGTGGTGGTGAACTGGTCCGGCCAGCTCTACGCCTGCGACAACATCAAGCTGGGCTACAAGCTGGTCGCCCACGACCGCCACTCGCCGATCGACATGCGGGCTCCCGGCGCCGCCCATGGCGTGCACGCGCTGGAGGTGGCGATGGACGAACTGGCCTACAAGCTGAAGATGGACCCGCTGCAGTTCCGGCGCCTCAACTACGCCAGCGTGAATCCCCTCGACGACAAGCCCTACTCGACCAAGGAGCTGCACCAGTGCTACGACAAGGGCGCGGCCCGCTTCGGCTGGGACAAGCGTCCGCTGGAGCCGCGCTCGATGGTCGAGGGCGAGGAGCTGGTCGGCTGGGGCATGGCGACCGGGATCTGGGATTCCCTGGTCATGGTGGCGCGCGTCAGCGCGGTGCTGCATGCGGACGGCCGCCTGGTGGTGAGCAGCGCCGCCTCGGACATCGGCACCGGCACCTACACGGTCATGTCGATGATCGCCGCCGAGTGCATGGGCCTGCCCCTGGAGAAGGTCACCTTCCAGCTGGGCGACTCGACCCTGCCGATGGCGCCGATCGAGGGCGGTTCCTCGCACGTGACCACGGTGGGCGGGGGTGTACACGGCGCCTGCGAGAAGCTGCAGAAGACCCTCATCAAGATGGCCCAGGCCATGCCGGGTTCGCCGCTGGCGAAGGCGCGCCCGAAGGATATCGAGTTCGCGGACGGCGCCATCGGGCTGCGCAACCGTCCGGACGTGTCGCTGCGCCTGTCCGATGTGCTGGCCTCGAAGGGGGTCGACCGCATCGAAGAGAAGTACTTCATGACCCCGCAGATGGTGAAGCAGCGTAAATTCACGCGTGCGGTCCATTCGGCCGTGTTCTGCGAAGTGCGCGTGAACGAGAAGCTCGGCATGGTGCGCGTCACGCGCGTGGTCAGCGCGGTGGCGGCCGGGCGCATCATCAGCGCCAAGACGGCCGCGAGCCAGGTCAGCGGCGCCGTGGTGTGGGGCATCAGCCAGGCCCTGCACGAGGAAAGCTTCACCGACCATACGTTTGGCCGCTTCATGAACCACAACTACGCCGAGTACCACGTGGCCGTGAATGCCGACATCCACGATATCGACGTGATCTTCGCCCAGGAAGACGACCGCATCGTGAGCAAGCAGCTCGGCGCCAAGGGCGTGGGCGAGATCGGCATCGTCGGGGTGTCGGCGGCGATCAGCAACGCGATCTTCCACGCGACCGGACGACGCCTGCGCAGCACGCCGATCACGCCGGACAAGGTGCTGCTGGGCGATCGCGAGATTCCCGTGCAAGAGCCGCCGCAGGCGAAGTAAGGTCCGCCTAGTTGCCGCGCACCTCGAAGCGGCTGGTGGCCACGGCCTTGCCGCCGCCGTCGACCAGGTCGAGGGTGTGCTCACCCGCGGCCGGCCGCCAGGACAGCGGCGCGGCGGCCGGCCCCAGGTCGGCGCCGTCGAGGCGCCAGCGGTGCCCCTGGACGCCCTCGGCCCGGAAGCGCACCCGCTCCACGCTGTCGGGGATGTCGGGGTCGACCGCCAGGATGCTGCCGTCCGGCGGATACACGATGCCCGGCGCGCGCCGCGCGGCCGGCACGGCCTCCACCAGCGCCGTCTCGGTCCCGGCCAGGAACCACTCCTCGCGCGCCGGTTCGTGGGCGGGGACGTAGCGCACCCTGCGCTTGAGCAGGCCGGGCGGGTGCGCGGCCTGCATGCCCGGGCGGTCCCGGTGCAGGTAGTCCATCACGTCGCGCCAGACCGGCGCCGCGCCGGATACCCCCGACACGTCCCACATCGGCTGCCCGTCGAAGTTGCCGACCCAGACGCCGACCGTGTAGCGCTCGCTGTAGCCAACACACCAGTTGTCGCGCATGTCCTTGCTGGTGCCGGTCTTGGCCGCGCTCCAGTAGGCGGTGGCGAGGTCATTGCGCAGGCCGAAGGTCGGGCTGCGCGCGCCGCGGTCCGACAGGATGTCGCCGATGACCCAGCTCGCCGCCGGATCCAGCACGCGCTGGAAGGGGCTGGCGGCGGCCGGGCGCAAGGTCACGGGGCCGAGACGGCCGCCGTTGGCCAGCGTCCGGTAGGCATTGGCCAGCTCCAGCAGGGTCACATCCAGCGAACCGAGGGCCAGCGAGGGACCGTAGAATGCGGCGTCCTCGGTGAGGGTGGTCAAGCCGAGCGCCTGCAGACGCTCATGGAAGCGCTCCACGCCCACCGTCAGGACGGTGCGTACGGCCGGGACGTTGAGCGAGCTCGCCAGGCTGGTGCGCACGCTGGCATAGCCCTTGTAGCTGCGGTCGTAGTTCTGCGGCACGTAGCTGCCGCTGCCGCCTGCGACCTCCAGCGGGCTGTCGTCGAGCAGCGAGGCGGCGGTCAAGAGACGCCGCTCGAGCGCAAGCCCGTAGAGGAAGGGCTTGAGGGTGGAGCCGGCCTGGCGCGGCGCCAACACCCCGTCGACCTCGTTCGTGCCGAGGTTGGCCACCCAGGCCAGCAGCTCGCCGCTGGCATTGTCGATCACGACGACAGCGCCGTCGCCGACGTTGCGCGCGGCCAGCTCGCGCACGTGGCGGCGCAGCGCGTCCCGGGCCGCGCCCTGCAGCGCAGCATCGAGCGTCGTGCGCACGCTCGCGCCG
>JGI24770J26754_10002378_pt1 | contig 13054 bp, 11 predicted proteins | sample LakOneMetagenome_FD_26754 | JGI IMG/M metagenome (IMG submission 26754) | reverse complement strand
CGGAGGCGCCGCCGGTACTGCTCCTGCACGGCTACGGCTGCAACAGCGGCTACTGGTCGAGGCTGACGCCGCGCCTGGATGGCGCGCGCATCAGCCATGCCACGGTCGACCTCGAGCCGCTGACCGGCGACATCGACGACTACGCGCCGCGCGTCCAGCAGGCCGTCCAAGCCCTGCTTGCGCAAAGCGGCAAGGACAAGGTCGTCATCGTCGCGCACAGCATGGGCGGCCTGGTGGCGCGCGCCTGGATGCGCGCCTGCGGCACCGACCACGTGGCGCGCGTGATCACGCTCGGCACGCCGCACCATGGCACCTGCCTGGCCGCCTTCGGCATCGGCATCAATGCGGCCCAGATGCGTAGGGCCGCGCAAGGCCGGGCGATGAAGGACGAGCCGCCCGAATGCGCCTGGCTGCGCGCGCTGGCGCAGGGCGAGGATGCGGGGACGCGCGCGCTGGTCACCTCGTTCTACAGCCACCACGACAACATCATCTCGCCGCAGACCTCGAGCGAGCTGCCGGGCGCGCGCAACCTCGCCTTCGGCGGCGTCGGCCACGTGGCGCTGGGACGCAATGCGCGCGTGCTGGACGTGGTGATGCGCGAGATCGCGGCGGCGGCCGGCGCCGGGCGGGAGAGGGTGGCCTGACGGGCGGCGTGTTACAGTAAGCACAACGCCGCTACCGGAGCGCCGCCTTGGCCCGCATCCTGATCATCGAAGACAATCCCGCCAACGTCGAGCTGATGGCGTTCCTGCTCGCAGCCTATGGTCACACCCCGATCAGCGCCCCCGACGGCGCGCGTGGAGTGGCGGCCGCCCGCGCCGAACGGCCCGACCTGGTGGCCTGCGACGTCAACCTTCCCGGCATCAATGGCTTCGAGGTGCTCGCCATCCTCAAGGCCGAACCGCAACTGGCCGGCGTGCCGGTGCTGGCCGTGACCGCGCTGGCGATGGCGGGCGACCGCGAGAAGGTGCTGGCGGCCGGATTCGACGGCTACATCAGCAAGCCGATCGAACCTGAGAGCTTCGTCGCCGAACTGGAAGCCTTCCTGGCGCCGCCGCCTGCGCCGCAGGCACAACGGGAAGGCCGCCCCACGGTGCTGCTGGTCGACGACGATCCCTTCATGCTCGCCGTGCTGGCCGAGATGCTGGCCGAGGAACCCTACCGGGTGCTGGGCGCCGCCTCCGGCGAGGAAGGGCTGGCGCTGCTGGAACGCGAAGCGGTCGACGTGATCCTGTGCGACCAGTCGATGCCCGGCATGAGCGGCACCGAGATGCTGTCGCGCGCGGCCAGCCTCTACCCGCACACGGTGCGCCTGATGCTGACCGGCCAGCAGGACCTGGCCGGCGTCGAGGCCGCCGTGCAGAGCGGGGTGGCCGACGCCCACTACGCCAAGCCGGTGTCGGCCCGCACCCTGCGCGAGCGCATGGCCGAGGCGCTGCTCCAGCAAGAGGCGCGCAGGCGGCTTTAGAATCCTGTTTCTAGCGTGCGCCCCTAGAATAGGACGCACCGCTTCACGAGACCACCACCATGAGCAAGAAACTTCCCGCCTCCGAGGACGACGAGGCGCTGGCGCGCGCCGTGCGCGATTCGGCCCAGCAGATCTGGCAGGCCGGCCTGGGCGCCTTCGCCAAGGCGCAGGAAGAGGGCGGCAGCGCCTTCACGCGCCTGGTGAAGGACGGCAGCGCACTGCAGAAGCGCGCCCGCGAAGTCGAGGAAGCCACCGACATCGTCGGCCGCAAGGCCAGCCGCGCCGTCACGCGCGAAAACCGCCGCACCGGCGGCTCCTGGGGCAAGCTGGAGCAGGTCTTCGAAGACCGCGTGGCGCGCGCCCTGGCCACCATCGGTGTGCCGGCCGCCAGCGAAGTCGAGGCCCTGCGCCGCCGCGTCGACGAACTCGAACGCACCCTGGCCGACCTGGCCTCCCGCCTGCCGGCAAGCCCGGCGCGGGCTGCGCGCCGCGGCGCCAGGGCCGAGCCAGAGCCGGAAGAGGGCGAAGGCGCCTGACGGGGCGCTGTCGGCAATGCCTGTTTGACAGCATTTGGTGTTATCCTCGCGGCTGGAACCATAAACCTCGCCCTTCATGCAACAAAAAGCTCCGCGCCGGACCCGCGAACGCATCCTCGAGCTCTCGCTCAGGCTGTTCAANGAGTTCGGCGAGCCGAACATCACGACGACCGTCATCGCCGAGGAGATGAATATCTCGCCCGGCAACCTGTACTATCACTTCCGTAACAAGGACGACATCGTCAACTCGATCTTCGCCCAGTTCGAGACCGAGATCGAGCGCATCCTCACCGTGCCGGCCGGGCGCCGCTCGAACATGGAAGACGTCTGGCTCTACCTGCACCTGATGTTCGAGCTGATCTGGCGCTACCGCTTCTTCTACCGCGACCTCAACGACCTGCTCTCGCGCAACCGCAAGCTCGAGCTGCACTTCAAGGCCATCCTGGCCCACAAGATCAAGGTCGCGCGCCAGCTCTGCGAAGACCTGCGCAGCGAAGGCTCTCTGGAAGCCTCGGACCAGCAGATCGGCGCCATGGCGACCAATATGGTGGTGGTGGCGACCTACTGGCTGTCCTACGAATACGTGCGCAACCCGCGCAAGTACAGCGAGCAGCAGGCCATCGCCGATGCGCTCGCGCGCGGCTGCTACCAGGTGCTGTCGATGCTCGGCCCCTACCTGCGCGGCGACACCCGCCTGCTGTTCGAGAAGCTGTCCGAGGAATACCTCAAGAAGCTCTCGGCCGAGGCGCGGCCCGGCGCCGAATTTCTGTAATCGTCCTTTCCCTTTCCTTCCCATGAAAACCCTGGCCGTCTACTGCGGCGCCTCGCACGGCGTCAATCCCCTCTACACCGATGCGGCGCGCCTGCTGGCCGGCGCACTGGTCGAACACAATATCGGCCTGGTCTACGGCGGCGGCAAGGTCGGCCTGATGGGCGTGATCGCGGACGAGGTGCTGCGCCTGGGCGGCGAAGCCACCGGCGTGATCCCCAAGGCCCTGGTGGAGCGCGAAGTCGGCCACGCCGGCCTGACCCGCCTGTTCGTGGTGAAGGACATGCACGAGCGCAAGGCCATGATGGCCGAGCTGTCGGAAGGCTTCATCGCCATGCCCGGCGGGATGGGCACGCTGGAAGAGCTGTTCGAGATGGTGACCTGGGCCCAGCTCGGGATCCACGCCAAGCCGATCGGCCTGTACAACCCGAACGGGTTCTGGGACGGCCTGGTCGCCTTCGTCCGGCACCAGAGCGAGGAGGGCTTCGTGCGGCCGGAACACCTCGGCCTGATGCACGTCGAGGCCGACCCGGGGACGCTGATCGGGCGCCTGCGCGTACGCTAGGTAGCCGCCCCGTCCGCCAGGCGGTAGCGGGCCAGTTCCTCGAGGCCGAGGCTGCGCTCGGCCGTGCCGTGGAAACGGCAGGCAAAGGCGCCGCCGATCGCGCCGGTGCGCATGCAGGCATCTAACGGCGCACCCTCGAACCAGGCGTGCAGGAAGGCCGAGGAGAAGGCATCGCCCCCTCCATTGCTGTCGACCACGGGCGCGTCCAGCGCCGCGCAGGCGGTATGCCTGATCGTGGCGTCGCCGCGCGCCAGGGCGTAGCTGCCGGCGGCGCCATCGGTCGCCACCACCACCTGCGCACGCCCCGCGCGCATGATCGCGCGCATCGCTTCGAACACGTCTTCTCCCAATGCGGCCGCGCTCAGGAACACCAGGTCCGCGCGCCAGGCGAAGGGGTGGTAATACGCATTGCTGCCATCCCAGTCGTGCAGGTCGGTCGACACCGGCAAGCCGAGCGCCGCGGCGTCGTCGAACAGTGCGGCGGCCCAGGGCACGATGCTCAGGTGGACGTGCTCGGCGCCGCGCATGCGCGGCAGGTAGAACTCGCGCGGCATGCGCAGGCTGTCGGGATGGCGCCCGTCGTAGAGCGAGAGCCGGCGTCCGCCGGGTTCCACCAGGTTGACGCTGCGCCGGGTGCCGCTCGGGTGCACCAGGTAGTCGAAGTCCAGGCCGCGCTCGCGGTAGCGGGCATGAACGAGTTCGGCCTGGGGATCCGCGCCGATGAAATCGAGCAGGAGCGGCCGGTGGCCCAGCGCGAGCAGGCCGAGGGCGACGCCATTGCCGGTGTGGGCCACGTAGTCGGCGACCGGCGGCACGTGGATCGAGTCAAGCTGCGCCAGGGGCAGGGAGGGCACGCGCACGATGGTGTCGATGCCCACGCCGCCGGCCACCAATACGCGGCGGCCTGCCGCGCTCACCATGCCAGCACCACCGAGGTCATGGCCGGCAGCCGCAGCGGCGCGCGCAGGTCCACCGCGTCTCCGTTCAGCACATTGGTGGCGCTGTGCGCGCCCTTGATCATGCCGGCGAAGCGCGCCAGGTCGAGCCGGGTTTCGGCGGCATTCTTGTTGAGCACCACCATCACGGTCTGCTTGCCGTCATGGCGGAAGTAGACGTAGCTGCCGTCGCGCGGCAGGTAGTGCGTCAGCTTGCCCTGCGTGACAGCTAGGCTGGTCTTGCGCCAGTTGAAGAGCGTGCGCACGAAGCGCTGCATGTCGCGCTGCCCGGCCGAGAGGCCGGCGCCGCTGAAGGCGTCGACCTTGTCGCCTTCCCAGCCGCCCGGCATGTCGGCGCGCAGCACGCCGTCGTCACGCTGCTTCGGGCTGCCGATCAGCACCTCGGTGCCGTAGAACACCTGGGGAATGCCGCGCGTGGTGGCCATCAGGATCACATTGGTCTTCGCCAGGTCGACATTGTTGTCGACCTGGGCCAGGATGCGTGGCCGGTCGTGGTTGTCCGGGAAGACCATCAGCCGCATCGGGTCGGCATACAGGTAGTCGGCCGCGATGATCTCGTAGATCCGGATCAGGCCACGGGTGCTGGTCTCGGGCTCGGTCAGCGCTTCCGGGGCGGTGTCGGACAGGGGGAAGTCCATGACCGTCGGGAGCTCCGAGCGGTAGCCGTCGCGGTTGACCACGCCCTTCTGCCAGTAGGCGACCATGTGCGGGCGCGCATCCATCTCTTCGCCGACCACGTTCATGTGGGGGTATTCCGCCGCCAGCGCGCGGTTCCATGCGTTGAGGAAGTCCTTGTCGGAATACGAATAGGTGTCCTCGCGGATGCCGGAAAGGTTCGCGTACTCGATCCACCACAAGGTGTTCTGGATCAGGTAGCGCGCCACCAGCGGGTTGCGCTGGTTCAGGTCCGGCATGGTGTCCACGAACCAGCCGTCGAAGAAGCGCGCGCGTTCCTCGGGCGCAGCGTTGATGTCCTGGGCCATCGTATGCTGGTTGTTGGTCGGCGCGAAGCTGTGGCCATGGTTGATCCAGTCGCGCGCCGGCATGTCGCGCATCCACCAGTGCCCGGTGCCGATGTGGTTCAGGACGATGTCCTTGATCACGCCGAGGCCGCGCGCATTCGCCGCGGCGACGTAGTCGCGGAATTCGGCATTGCTGCCGAAACGCGGATCGATGCGGTAGTAGTCGGTCAGCGAATAGCCATGGTAGGAGTAGGACGGCTGGTCGTTCTCGAGCAGGGGCGTGGGCCACACCATGGTGAAGCCGAGATCGCGGATATAGTCGAGGCGGGCGCGCATGCCGGCCAGGTCGCCGCCGTGGCGCTTGACCGGATCGGCGCGGTCGGCGCCCTCGCGCATCCCGGCCTGGTCGTTGGCGGCGCCGGCGCTGGCGAAGCGGTCGGGCATGAGCAGGTAGATGGCGTCGGCGGCGCCGAAGCTGCGCCGCTGCGCCGATCCGCTGCGGCGCGCGTCGAGCCGGTAGCGATGGCGCGTCACGGTCTGCTGGCCGCGCCGGAACAGCAGCTCGAGTTCGCCCGGCCGGGCGTCCTTGCCGACCTCCAGGTTCACGAACAGGTAATTCGGGTTGTCGGTGCGCTCCACGCCGGTGATGCGCACGCCGGGATAGGCGAGGGTGGGCGCCAGCTCGGCGATCCTGTCGCCGTGCACCATCAGCTGCAGGGCGGAATGCCGCATGCCGGTCCACCAGTGCGGGGGCTCGACGTGCTGGATTGCGGAGGGGGCCGCCAGCGCCAGCGATGCAGACAGCCATGCCAGGAACGCAAACAGGTACTTCGCCACATCGCCTCCTGAAGGATTGGTGATGTAGTAAAGTAACAGCCGGGCATGCCCGGATGCAAGCAATTCTTACGGTTGCATGTAGTTTTGTTTCATGATGACGCCCTTGACATTCAGGCCAGCACGATCCGGTCGCGTCCCGATGCCTTGGCCCGGTACATCGCCTTGTCCGCACGGCCGATGGCGTCCGCGAACGGTTCGCTGGCGTGGCGCGCGGCCAGGCCCGCCGAGAAGCTGAGGCGGTGGCCTTCGCCCCCCGGCACCGTGAGACCATGGACGCGTTCGAGCATGCGCTCCAGCACCAGGCGGGCGTCTTCCGGCGCGGCGTCCGGCAGCAGCAGCAGGAACTCCTCGCCGCCCCAGCGCGCCAGCACGTCGTTGGCGCGCAGGCTGGCGCGCGCAGCCACCGAGAAGCTGCGCAGCACGGCGTCGCCGGCGGCGTGGCCGTACTGGTCGTTGACCTGCTTGAAGAANTCGAGGTCGAGCAGGGCGACGCAGGTGCCGCGCTGCGAGGGCTTGCGCCGCTCCTCCTCTGCCAGCACTTCATGCATGCGGCGACGGTTCATCAGCGAAGTCAGTTCGTCGACCGTGGCCAGCGTGCGGATGGTGTCGAGCGCGTCGGAGAGCTCGCGCCGCTGGCGCTTCAGGCGCGCGCGCAGCTTGTGCATCTCGCCGCTGAGCACCGCGGTGGAGAGCAGGGCGGCGGCCAGGTAGCCGAAGCTCAGCGCTTCCTGGACGGGCGGGAAGCGCGCCGGATCGTGGGCGGCCAGCCACCACATGGTGGCGCCCATGCCGGCCAGGGCAATCAGCGACAGCAGCATGCTCTGGCGCGGGCGGGCGGCGAACATGCAGAATACGATGATCACGACCGTCATGACCAGTGTTGCCGCGCGCACGGGACCGGAGAACGCATAGAGGACGCAGGTGCAGGCCAGCGAGAACGCGGCCTGTGTCACCGCAAGCTGGTCGGGCTTGAGGCCGATGCGGGAAGAACCACGGATCAGGAGGTAAAAGGCGGCCGCGATGCTGCCGCCGTAGCCGATCAGGGCATGGGTGGCCGCGCGGTCGCTGAAGCCGTGATCGGCCTGGAGCAGGAGCAGCACGGCGCAGGACGTATACAGCACGCAGGTGGCGGCCCAGTACTGCAGCATGCGGCGCAGGCCGGGCTCGGCGCCGAGCAGGAGCGCGGCGATGCGGCGCAACAAGGTCATGCGGCCTCCCTCGACGCGCCTTGCGCGGCCAGCAGTTCGGCGATGCGTTCCGGCGGCACCGGTGGGCTGTACAGGTAGCCCTGCATCTCGTCGCAGTCGTTGGCGCGCAGGAAGGCGCGCTGTTCCTCGGTCTCGACGCCTTCGGCGATGACGCGCAGGTCGAGCTTGTGGCCGAGCGAGATCACGGCCATCGCGATGGCCTGGTCGTCCCGGCTGTCGGCCAGGTCGGCGACAAAACTCTTGTCGATCTTCAGGCGGCTGATCGGGAAGGACTTGAGCGCCGACAGGCTGGAGTAGCCGGTGCCGAAGTCGTCGATCGAGAGGGCCACGCCCATCGCCTCGATCTCGCGCATCTTGTCGACCGACCTGGCCAGGTCGCGCATGATCGAGCTCTCGGTGACCTCGACTTCCAGCAGCGCGGGCGGCAGCCCGGCGTCGCCCAGGGCGCCGGCGATGCGCTCGACCAGGCGCTTTTCCTCGAACTGGCGGGCCGAGACGTTCACCGACACCGAGACCGGCGGCAGGCCGGCGTCGCGCCAGGCCTGGGCCTGGGCGCAGGCGGTGCGCAGCACCCATTCGCCCAGAGGGACGATCAGGCCGCTTTCCTCGGCCAGGCCGATGAAGCGCAGCGGCGAAATCATGCCGTGCTCGGGATGGTTCCAGCGGATCAGGGCCTCGACGCCGAACAGGCGGCCGCTGCGCAGGTCGACCTTGGGCTGGTAGAGCAGCTTGAACTGGCAGGGGGCGTCCACGCAGGGGCTGGCGGTGCAGGCGTCCAGGGCGCTGCGCATGCCCTCGAGCAGGACCAGCTTTTCCTCCACGCTGGCGTTCATCTCGCTGGCATAGAACTGGAAGCTGTTCTTGTTTTCCTTGGCGCGGTACATGGCCGCGTCGGCATTCATCATGAGGGTATTGGCGTCCTGGCCGTCGCGCGGATAGAGCACCACGCCCATGCTGCAGCTGACCTGGACTTCCTGGCCCTCGACCTCGACCGGCTCGGTGACTGCCTGGCGCACCTTTTCCAGCAGCGGCGTCAGGGCCAGCGGGTCGCCGGAGAGGTCGGGCAGCAGGATCACGAATTCGTCGCCGCCGAAGCGCGCCAGGGTGTCGTTGCGGCGCAGGCAGCGGCCCATGCGCGCGCCCACCACCTTGAGCAGTTCGTCGCCGGCGTTGTGGCCGAGGCCATCGTTGACCAGCTTGAAGCCGTCCAGGTCGATGAAGGCCAGGCCCACGCTGCCGCCCTTGCGCTCGGCGTCGCGGATGGCCTGGCCGAGGCGGTCGCGCAGCAGGCTGCGGTTGGGCAGGCCGGTGAGGTCGTCGTGGTGCGCAAGGTGGCGGATGCGCTGCTCGGCGAGCTTGCGTTCGGTGATGTCGCGCACGATCGCCACCACGCCGCCTTCGACCGGCACCACCTGACGGTGCAGCCAGCGGCTTGGTGCCGGCAGCTGGTGCGCCAGCCACTCGGCTTCGCGCGCCACGCCGTCGCTCGCCACCGCCGCCAGGTCGTCGAAGATGCCGATGCCGAGGTAGGTCGGCAGCAGGATCGACATGCGCTTGCCCTGCATGCGCTCCTTGGCCAGTCCGGTCAGCTGCTCGGCGCGGCTGTTGGTGGTCTCGATCAGGAAGTCGAGCACGGCGCCATCGACGGCGCGCACGGTGCGCAGCACGAAGAAGGCGTCCAGGCTGGCCTCGGACGCGGCGGCATAGGTTTCCTGCGCCAGGCGCTCGCGCCGGCGCGCCTTGGCCAGCTGCCAGGACCAGGCGCTCACCAGGGACACCACCAGGATCAGCAGCGCGGTGCCGGCGCCCGCGCCCAGCAGCCAGGTGCGGCGCTGCTGGGCGAACGCGGCCATCTGCTCGGATTCGGACAGGCCGACCACGGCCACCAGGGGGAAGCCGTTCAGGGGGCGGGTGCTGGCATAGCGCACGTCGGCGTCGACCCCCACGCTGCCCAGCACCACGCGGTCCGGCTTGCCCGGCGCGATGCGCTGACCCCAGCTGACCTGGTCGCCGACGCGGGCGGCGCGCACCACGCCGTCTGCGCCGGCCACGCCCAGCAGGCCGCGCGCGCCGAGGCGCGAGTGTTCGTAGGAGCTGGTGAAGAAGGCCGGATCGACCGCGACGCTGGCCACGCCGGCGAAGCGGCCGGCGCCATTGTTGATGCGGCGCGAGAACACCACGTGCGGTTCGCGCCGGCCGATGGTCTCGCTCACGAACGGCGCGTTGCCGTCGCGCTCGCGGTGGGCGGCGAACCAGGGCGACTGCGACACGTCCGAGCCGCGCTGCACCCTGGGATTGGCGGCCAGGACGTGGCCGTCGGCGCCGACGATCGCGACCTGGAACACCACGCCCGGCGGCAGCAGGCCCTTGGCGCTCATCGCGCCCAGGGCCGCGTCCGGGCCGTTCATCTCGACCGCGTATTGCAGCACGCGCAGGGTCTGGTCGATGCCGGACAGGCTGCGCGCCATCTGCGCTTCGTAGGTGTCGACCAGCTCGCGGGTGGCGTCCGCCGCCGCCGCGCGCGCGGCGGCTTCTTCCTGGCCCACCATGTGCAGGGTCGCCAGCCACAGGGCCGCGACCAGCAGGAGGGTGAACAGGGGCAGGGCGACGTGGGTTTCGAGCCCACGCCCGAGCAGGCGCACCACGGCCGCGCGGCGCGTGCGCGCAGGCGAGGGAGCGGGCGCGGCCTGCGCCTGGCTTCGCGGGCGCGCCATGGTCAGCGCAGCACCAGCACCGGGCGGACGCTGGCGTCCAGCGCGGCGCGGTCGATATAGCCGATCATCAAGGGGTTCTCGGCCACCATGCGGCGCACGCTGGCGCTGTCGGAGGCTTCGCGCGGCGGCTGGCCGCGGCCGGTGAACACCATCTTCGACCAGTGCGCCTTGAGCAGGGCCGGGGTCTTGCCGGTGAGCTGCCGGTAGAACAGGTTGCGTTCCTGCGAGCCGACGCGCTGGTCGAGCGCGACCACTTCCAGCCCGTCGGGAAAGCGGCCGGCCTGGCCGAGGAAGATCGCGGCGACCTGGTCGCCGGTCAAGCCCTGGGCCTGGCTGCGCGCGGAGACGATCACCACCAGCTCGGCGCTGGCCATGGGGGAGGCCAGCAGCAGCGGCAGCAAGGCGGCGCCGAGGAAGAGGCGGGTGCGATGAAGGATGCGATGACTCATGCGCCCCCTCAGAACACGAAGTCGAGCGCGACGCTGGCCACGTGGACGGTGCGGTCCGGGCGGAAGGCGTTGCTCGGGTTGATCAGGGTGCCGCGCGAACCCGCGCCCGGGCTGACCCGGTCGTACTGGGCCTTGAGCGCGATATTGCTGGCGGCGTCCCAGCGCAGGCCGGCGCTGGCGGTGGACTGCTGCGGGACCGTCGCCAGGTAGATGTTCAGCGCCATGTTGACGACGGCGCCGGCGGCCTGGACCCGCGGCGGCAGGCCGGCCAGCTGCAGGCCGGGGTCGCTCGTGGCGCCATGGGCGCGCACCTTCGCATAGCCGACGTAGGGCGTCAGGCTGTCGTAGCGGTAGCCGCCGCCGGCATACAGCGCGGTGGTGCGGCCCAGCAGCGAATCGGTGTGCGAGCGCCCGATCTCGGCGCTCAGGAACCAAGCGCCCGGGTCGTAGTTCGCTCCCATGCTGACCATGCTCACGCGCTTGTCCTCGATCGCATAGCGTGCGGCCAGCGCCTGGCCCTGCGGCCCGAAGGCGGGCAGCGCGGTGAACAGCTCGGTGCCGATGCCGGTCGTGAGCATGCCGGTCAGCGCCGACACGCGGGCGCTCAGGGCGCCGCGCTCGATGCTGTGCGACAGGCCCGCGATGGCGCGCGCGTGCAGGCGGCGGTCATCGTACAGCCTGGTGTCGGTATGGCCCCAGAAGGCCTGGGTCGCGTGGCGCGTGGCGCCGCTGCTCCAGCGCCAGGTGGCGTCGATGCCGTCGCTGCTGGAGATCGGCAGGCTGCCGTAGACCTCGACCGGGGTGCGCACCCAGGGCAGGGTGTAGCCGACCTTGCGGTAGTCGGCCGCCAGGAACACCGGCAGTGCGATGCGGCCCAGGCGGATCGCCAGGTCCGGGGTGGCCTGGTATTTGACGTTGGCCCATTCGAGGCGCGGGCGGTAGCTGCCTTCCAGGTCCTGCTCGCTGACCAGCTGCAGCACGGCCGACCAGCGGCCCTGCGACACGTCGAGCTGGGCGCCGAGCCGGCTGTCGACCTCGACGCTCCAGGGCGCGCTGCGGCCGGCCCCGGTGGCGTGCATCACGCTCGAGGTGTAGTCGGCCTCGCGGGTGCTGGCATGCACGGCGCCGAGGGTGCCGAAACCGGAGAACTTCCAGGCCGGGCCCTTTGCGGCGGCCGGTTCGAACGCCGCATCGGAGGCGAGCGCGGCCGGGCTCGCTGCGAGCACGCTCGCCAGCAGGCTGCAACGCAGGACGGCGGGCAGCAGGCTGCCGGAATGAGAAAACGGGTGCGTCATGTTCAGGATCATGGCCAGGCGGCCGGGGAAGCAGGTATGCGCGTCGGTACGCGTGGCCTCAAACTTTACCGAACGCACCCCGCAAAGTCGAGATCTTTACGTAGGGCAACGAGCTAATGTGACAATCGTTGTTGTTAGACGGCAACGTGCGGAATGGCGTCGTCGGCCGCGCGCCACAGGCGGCGGCCGCCGAGGTCCAGCCAGGTGAGGTAGAGGCGCAGGTCGAACTCGTGCTGGTGGTAGTCCGGCTCCATCCAGCAGCACAGCTTGTAGAAGGCCTTGTCGTGTTCTTTTTCCTTCAGGTGCGCCAGTTCGTGCACGGCAATCATGCGCAGGAAAGGCAGGGGACCGTCGCGGAACACGCTGGCGATGCGGATCTCGCGCTTGGCCTTGAGCCGGTTGCCCTGCACCCGCGAGATGGCCGTGTGCAGGCCCAGCGCGTGCTGCACCACGTGGATCTTGCTGTCGTAGGCGACCTTGGCGACCGGAGCGGCCTGGCGCAGGTAGTCGAGCTTGAGATCCTGCACGTAGTCATAGAGGGCGCGGTCGGTGCGGATGCCGTGGGCCTCGGGGTAGCGCTGCAGCAGGACCTCGCCGAGGCGGCCGGCGTCGACCAGTTGCGAGACCTGCGTGCGCAGGGTGTCGGGATAGCCGCTGAGGTAGGGGAGTTTGTGCATGGGGCCGTGAATGTAGCACGACCCGGATGCGGTGTGGGCTTGGCTTGGTAGGGTGGGCCTGGGCGGCCCCGCGGTCTTCCCGCCCACGCGGTGGTAGTTTGATGATGAAAGGCCGTTCTGCTTGATCTTGCCGAATCTGAACGCGTGGGCGGAGGACCGCCCACCCTACGCGACCTTAACCTTCTTTTTCGCCCTGGCGGTTGCCGGCATTCCTGGCCGCTGCCGCGGCCCGCTGGGCCGACTGCCGGCTTTCGCCGCCCTTGCGGCCGATGTCGGCCATGTGGGCGCGGTTGCGGCTCACGGCCTCGCCGCCTTTCTGTCCGGCGCGGCGCGCTTCCTCGGAGTCGAATTCGTGCGCCGTGCCTTTCTGGTGTGCCGCCTGGCCGCCCTTGCTGGCGATCTCGCGCTGCTGGTTCTGGTCCATCGCCGCGAAACCGCGCTTGGCCGGCGCCTGGCCGCTTTTCTGCGCGGTGCCGGAGCCATTGCCTGCCTGGCTGCCCGCGTTCTTGCCACTGTTTTTGCTTGTCGCCATGTCGTTCTCCTTGTCTGCCCTGGTGCTGTCGAAGTGGAACCCCGCGAGCGCCTTATGGATGCGCTCGTGCCGTTTAGAGGCAGGAC
>JGI24770J26754_10002375_pt1 | contig 13059 bp, 10 predicted proteins | sample LakOneMetagenome_FD_26754 | JGI IMG/M metagenome (IMG submission 26754) | reverse complement strand
TCGTCGTCGTCCATGACGGCACCATAGGCAGGCGCCGGCGGGCGGTCAAGGCGCGGCCTGCGCCTGCCCCGGAGCCGTCGCCGGCGACCAGTTGCGCAGGAACGCGAGGCAGCGCTGCGCCTCCAGCGGCGGCGAGAGCCAGTAGCCCTGGATCTCGTCGCAGCCGTGTTCGCGCAGGAAGCGCAGCTGCGCCTCGGTTTCCACGCCCTCGGCGACCACGTTCAGTTCCATCGCATGCGCCATCGCGATGACGGTGGTGGTGATCGCCGCGTCGTCGGGGTCGTGGGTGATGTCGCGCACGAATTCCTTGTCGATCTTGAGCGTGGTGATCGGCAGGCGNTTGAGGTAGGCCAGCGAGGAATAACCGGTGCCGAAGTCATCGACCGCGAGCGAGACGCCGAGCTCGCGGAAGGCCTGCAGGCGCTGCAGGGTGTGCTCGGTGCCGGACATGATCACGCTTTCGGTCAGCTCCAGTTCCAGCCGTTCCGCCGGCAGCCGGCTTTCGGCGAGCACGCGTTCCACCACCGCTGGCAGGTCGCCGCGCGAGAGCTGCAGCGCGGACACGTTCACCGCCATGCTGATGTCCTCGAGCCCGCCGTGCTGGCGCCAGCGCTGCAGGGCGAGGCAGGCCTCGCGCAGCGCCCACTCGCCGATCTCGAGGATCATCCCGGTTTCCTCGGCCAGCGGGATGAAGGTCACCGGCGGGATCTCGCCATGCTCGGGGCTGGTCCAGCGCAGCAGGGCCTCGACCCCGACCAGGCTNGAATCGCGGACCGACATGCGCGGCTGGTAGACCAGGCGCAGTTCGTCGCGATCCAGCACCTTGCGCAGCGCGCTGGCGATCGTGGCGCGGCGGCGCACGGCCTCGTCCATCTGCTCGTCGTAGCGGACGAAGGTGCGNCGGCCCGCGGCCTTGGCCTGGTACATNGCGGTGTCGGCGTGCTTGAGCAGGTCGGTGGGCACCTGNGCGTGGTCCGGGTACAGGCTGATGCCGATCGAGGGCGAGATCGAGATTTCCTGCAGGTCGTCGATCTGCAGCGGCGCCTCGAACGCCATGATGATCTCGCGCGCGGCGCGGTCCGCGTCCTCGGGGCCGGCGAGGTTCTCCAGCACCACGGTGAATTCGTCGCCGCCCAGGCGCGCCACCGTGTGCTGTTCGCCGATGGTGCGCTGCAGGCGCAGCGCGGCCGCGCGCAGGATGCGGTCGCCGGCGGCGTGGCCGAGCGAATCGTTGACGTCCTTGAAGCGGTCGAGGTCGAGGAACAGCACGGCGATGCGGCCTTCCTGCCGGCGCGCGCGCACGATCGCGCGCGACAGGCGTTCGGCGAGCAGGGTGCGGTTGGGCAGGTTGGTGAGGGTGTCGAAGTTGGCGAGGTAGCGCAGTTCCTGCTCGGCGCGCTTGCGATGGGTGATGTCGCTGATCACGCCGATGAAGAATTGCGGTCGGCCGTTGGCGTCGCGGATCGCGTTGGCCTCGACCAGGCACAGGAATTCCTCGCCGTCCTTGCGCATCTGCCACATCTCGCCGGACCAGCCGCCCTGCTCGGTGAGGTGGCGGCGCATGGCGGTGTAGAACTCGGGTTCGTGCTGGCTGGTATTGAGGATCTCCGCGCCGCGCCCGATCACCTCTGCCTCGGAATAGCCGGTCATGCGCGTGAACGCGGGGTTGATCGAGATGAAGCGGAAATCGCGGTCGAGCACGGAGACCGCTTCGTTCATGCTGCGCAACACCTCGGCCGCGATCTGCCGTTCGCGGTCCACCTGGCGGCTGCGGGTGATGTTGCGCGCGGTGCCGGCGATGTGCAGCACGCGCCCGTCCGCGTCGCGTTCGACCGTGCGCCCGCGCGCGAGCACCCAGGTCCAGCCATGGGCGGTGCGCACCCGGTGCTCGGACTGGAACAGCGGCGCTTCCCCGCGCAGGTGTTCGCGCAACCGGTCGAGCACCTGCGGCAGGTCGTCAGGATGCACGCTGTGTTCCTGGTCGACGCGGATCTCGAGCGGCGTTTCGGGATCGGAATGGTCGTCGGGTTGCAGCCGCAGCAAGCGCCTGCGTTCGAGGTCGTAGTCCCAGAACTGTTCGCCCGACGCCCACAGCGCGAGCTTCAGCCGTTCCTCGCGTTCGTGGAGTTCGCGGTAGAAGCGCTGCTCGCGCAGGCGTTGGCGCTTCCAACGCAGCCATGACAGCAGCAGCGCGATGGCCGCCAACAGGGCGTAGGCCAACAACGCCAGCGGATGCCGCCACCACGGCGCCTGCACGTGGATCGGGACCTGCAGGGTCTGCGTGTTCCAGCTGCCGTCGCGGTTGCTGGCCTGAACCTCGAGAACGTGGTTGCCGGCCGGTAGCAAGGTGTAGGTGATATCGGGGCTGTTGCCGTTGTCGATCCATTGCGCATCGACGCCTTCGATGCGGTGGCGGTAGCGGACGCGGNCGGCATCGATGTAATCGAGGCCACCNACGCGCAGGCGCAGCAGTCCTGCCGATTGCGGGAGTTCGATCGTGCCCGGGTTCCACGCGACCGACATGGCGCTACCCGCGCGTTCGCCGATACCGATTTCGAGCAACCGCGGCGGCTGGACCAAGCCGCGTGTCGCGCGCTGCGGATCGAATACATTGAGGCCACGGATGCCGCCGAAGGCGAGGCGGCCGTCGGCCAGCCGAAGCGCGGCGCCGCCGTTGAACTCGACGTCCTGCAGGCCGTCGGCGCGTCCGTACGCGGTCAGCGAACCGTCATCGGCGTCGAGGCGCAGCAGGCCCTGGTTGGTGCCGATCCAGAGCTTGCCGCGCGCGTCCGCGACCAGGCTGTAGACCGCATTGGGGGAGGCGGGCGAAAGCGCGAGTGGGATCGGTGCGAACCGCACCTCGCCGCCGGGCTGGCGCGTCGCGAGGACGAGGCCGGCATTGGTGCCGACCCAGAGCCGGCCCTTGCCGTCCTGCGCCAATGCACGCACGAGGTCGTCGCCGAGGCCGTTCGGTTGGCCGGGGGTGTCGCGGAACGCGCGGTGCCGGTCGGTGCGCAGGTCGAGCGTTTCCAGCCCGTTGCCCGTGCCGATCCAGAGCGTGCCGTCGCGTGCCTCGAGCAGCGCGTGCACGGCCGGTTGCGCTCCCGTTCCGGAGGGATTTCCGCTGCCGAGGAGCAATTGCCGCGGCGCGCCTCCATATGGGTCGAAGTGGATCAAGCCGTCGTGATCGCTGCCGAGCCAGAGGCCGCCATCACGCGCGGGCAGCAGGCTGCGCAGCGCCAGGCGCGGGAAGCCGGCGACATCCACGGCGCGCAACGATGGCTGTCGCGGGTCGAGCGCGAATAGGCCGGACATGCTGCCGAGCCAGAGATTGCCGTCCCGGGTGCGAGCGATGCCGGTGATGCGTCGGGACAGGCCGCCGCCGGCGACNGATTCCAGCAGGCCGCTCATGTCATCCAGGTCGCCGCCGGCATCGATGCGCAAGAGGCGGCCGTCGTCGGTGCCGACCCAGAGGAAGCTGCCGTCGTCCTGCCCGANCGAGCGCACGCTGCTGCCCGCGACCGGGCCGTGCGCGGTTCCCGTCGTCCATCGCAGGTCGATGGAGGGAAACGGCGCGCCGCGCGAATCGGCGATGGCGAGGCCGGAGAATTGCGTTCCTACCCACAACAGGCCGGAGCGATCGACCATCAGCGCATTGACGATGTCCTCCGGCAGGCCGGCTGGATCGTGGTCGTCCTGCCGCAATGCGCGCGCAGCGCCGGTTTGCGGATCGAAGCGGCGTAGTCCAGCGCCGGCAATCGACAGCCACAGGCTGCCATCCGGCGCTTCCGCGATCGACTGCACGCGCGCCGGATCGTTTCCATCCCCGGCTTGCGGCCAGACCTTTTGCAGGCTGTCGCCGTTGCGCAAGAGATAGAGGCCGCTTTCGCCGCCAGCCCAGGTGCGCCCGGCACGGTCGATGCGCAAGGCCGACATGGCGGGCGCCGGTCCGACGCGCACCGCGCGGCCGTCGGCGCCGATCCGGAACAGGCCGGCGCGGTTCGCGTACCAGACATCGCCTCGACGGTCGCGCGCCAGGCCTTGGTAGCCGCTGTCGATGGCGGTTCCGGACAGGGAAAGAACACGGGTGACGCGACCGCTGCGCGGGTCGAGTCGGTCGAGCCCGGCGTTGGTGCCGATCCAGATCGAATCGGTCGCGGGAAGCAGGGCCTCCACGCGCGGATGGCTCGCGCCCGGCCGTGGATAGCGATGGAACCGGCCGCTGTCGAGATCGAGCCGGGAGACGTATTCGGAACGCGTTCCTACCCACAATCCCTTGTCGGCGTCGATCGCCAGCGCGGTGACGAAGTTGTCCTGCAGGCTGGTCGGATCGTCCGGAATCTCGTGGAAAGAGACGAAGCGCTGTCCGTCGTAGCGACTGAGCCCGCCTTGCGTGCCGACCCAGGCAAAACCGTTGGCATCCTGGGCCAGCGCGGTCACGGTGCTCTGGGCGAGCCCGACTTCGCTGCCTGCGTGCACGAAATGGATGTCGCGGACCGCGGCGTCCGCGGGCCATGCCGCCGCCAGCGCCCAGCATGCGGCGCATGCGGCCAGGAACAGGATCCGGGCTGCGGACGGGGCGTTCGCGGACATGCGCCAGTGTAGGCGTGCGCCGTTCACGGCAACAAGCGCCGGCAGCAAAGGCGGCAGGTGCAGTTGCTACACTTCCCCTCGGCTTCCGAGAACCCGTTTCCATGACCAGCGCACTGCCGTCCAGGGGCGAAATCGACGAAGCGATCCGCGTGCACGGGCTCGCCACGACGGCGTCCGAACTGCAGGGCGCCCTGCTCGGCTGGCTCGCCGGCGGCGGTGCCGCCGACGGCAATTGGCTCGCGGCGGTGATGGCCGATCCGGCGCTTCCGCAAACCGCGGCCGGTTCGCCGTTGCAGCGCCTGCGCGATCACGCGGTCGAACAGTTCGACGCGCGCAATTTCGCGCTCGACCTGCTGGTCGCCGACGACGATGCCGGCCTGGCCGAGCGCAGCGGCAGCCTGTTCGACTGGTGTCGCGGCTTCCTCGGCGGTTTCGGCCTTGCCGCCGGCGCGAATCCGCCGCTTTCCGAAGAAGGCCGCGAGGCGTTGGCCGACATCGCCAAACTCGCCGCGGCGGCGCCCCAGGAAGAAGGCGACGAGGAAGACGAAGCGGCGTTGGTGGAAATCGGGGAATTCATCCGCGTCGCCGCGCTGTTGTTGCACGGCGATTGCGTGCTCGGCCCGCAACACCGCCGCAGCATGCACTGACCATGGCCTCGCAAACGAAAGCCCACGCGATGTTCGCGCGCCGCCGCAAGCAGCTGATGCGGATCGCCGGCGATGAAGCCATCCTCGTGCTCGCTGCCGCGCCCGAGCGCATTCGCAGCCGCGACACGCATTACCCGTACCGGCAGGATTCCGATTTCTGGTACCTCACCGGTTTCGAGGAACCGGCCGCGGTGCTGGTGCTGGTGCCGGGGCGCGCGCACGGCGAAGCGCTGCTGTTCTGCCGCGAACGCGACCTGGAGCGCGAGGGCTGGGACGGTCCGCGCCTGGGGCCCGAGCGCGCCTGCGAGGCCCTCGGTTTCGACGATGCCTATCCGATCGACGACCTCGACGACATCCTGCCGGGCCTGCTCGAGGGGCGGACGCGCGCCTACTACCACTTCGGCCGCGACACCGACTTCGACCTCAAGCTGATCGGCTGGCTCAACCGCGTGCGCGAACAGGTGCGCCACGGTGCGCAACCGCCGCACGAATTCCTCGAGCTCGGCCACCTGCTGGACGAACTGCGCCTGTTCAAGTCGGCCGAGGAACTGAAGCTGATGCAGCGCGCCGCCGACATCGCCATCGCCGCGCACGAGGCGGCGATGCGCGCGGTGCGGCCCGGCATGCAGGAATACGAACTGCAGGCCGAACTCGAACGCGAATTCCGTCGTGCCGACGCGGTGCCGGCCTACGGCAGCATCGTCGGCGCGGGCGCCAACGCCTGCGTGCTGCACTACGTCGCCAACAACGCGCAGATCCGCGACGGCGACCTGGTGTTGATCGATGCCGGCGCCGAACATCGCGGTTATGCATCGGACATCACCCGCACGTTCCCGGCGAACGGGCGGTTCACGAAGGAACAGCGCGCGCTGCACGACCTGGTCGGCGCGGCGCAGGCCGCCGCGCTGGCGCAGGCGCGCCCGGGGATTCCCTACGAAGCCATGCACGCGGCCGCGGTGGAAACGCTGACCGAAGGCCTGCTGCGGCTCGGGCTGCTGAAGGGAAGGCTGGAGAAGAACATCGCCGATGGCGGCTACAAGCGCTTCTACCGGCACAAGACCGGGCACTGGCTCGGCATGGACGTGCACGACGTCGGCGACTATCGACTCGACGGCGAATCGCGCCTGCTCGAGCCGGGCATGGTGCTGACCGTCGAACCCGGCCTGTACATCATGCCCGACGATGCGGGCGTTGCCGCGAAATGGCGCGGAATCGGCATCCGCACCGAGGACGATGTCGCGATCACCCGCGAGGGCCATCGCGTGCTGACGCAGAAACTCGCGCGCAGCGCCGAGGAAATCGAGGCGTTGATGGCGCGCTGAGCGCTCAGCCCGTCCCGCGTTCGTATTCCGAAATTTCCCCTTCGGCCAGCAATGCGCGCAACTGCGCGGCGGAAGCGCGGCGCATCGGCTTCTCGTCGACCGCCGAGAGCGGCGCCTGGCGCAACGCAGCGCGCGGCAGCACGACCAGGTCGAACGTGAGCCCGTCGGCGGCGAACACCCAGACCTCGGCATCGAAATCGCGTTCTCGGTCCAAGCGCACGCGGCGGCCGCGCGCTTCGGCCGGAATGCCGTGTTCGTCGAGGCAGCGCGCGACCGCACCGGCATCGTCGCTGTACAAGTGCAACGCGACCGGCGTGTTCGCGTCGGCGGTGCCTTCCAGCACCGGCCCCACCAGGCGCGGGTCGAACGCGGCGAAGAAATCCAGCGCGTGCAGCGCGGCTTCGCGCCGCCTTCGCAGCGCGTCGGCGGTGGCATCGCCCTGGAACAGGCGCTGGTATTCGCGCAGCGCATCCTCGATCTCGCGATTGCGCGGCAGCGACGCGTCGTCAAAGATGCCGAGGCGTTGCGCGGCCTTGAGCTTGGCCTGGTGGAAATCGCGGATGCCGCCCACGGCCATCAGCCGCGCGGCTTCCTGGGCCAGGCGCGTGCGGCGCTCGAAGGTGCGGGTTTCGGCGTGCTGGCGTGCGCGGTGCATGGCGCGTCTCCGGTCGAACCCGGGGACGACTCTAGCGCATCCCGCGCGGCGCGGGCATGACGCCGGCTCAGAAGATGTCGAACGATTCCTCGTCCGGCGTCGCCTTTTCCTCGGCCTGGTCGTAATCGACCACGCTTTCCATGCGCTCCAGGTCCTCGGCCTTCACGTATTCGGTGATGCCGCCGCTGGCGCCGGGCAACAGGCGGCCGCCGGCGCTGACCGCGACCTTGACCATGCCGTCGGGCGGGTCGTTGGCGGCGATCGGCTGGTCCTTCAACGCCGTGCGCATGTAGTCGATCCAGATCGGCAACGCGGCCTTGCCGCCGTATTCGCGGTAGCCCAGCGACTTGAAGTCGTCGCGGCCGACCCAGACCGTGGTGACGTACGGCCCGCCCAGGCCGGAGAACCAGGCATCGCGGTGGTCGTTGGTGGAGCCGGTCTTGCCGGCGACGTCCTCGCGCCCGAGCACTTTCGCCGCGGTGCCGGTTCCGCGCTGGACCACGTCGCGCATCATCGAAACGATCTGGTAGGCGACGCGCGGATCGATTGCGCGCGGCGCGAGCACGCCGTCGGTGGGCAGCGCCGGTGCCGCTTCCCCGCTGGCGGACGCCGAAGCGGTGGTGCCGGCCCGCGGTTTCGCCGTCGCCGGCTTCGGTGCCGAACCGCCGGGTCCGAGGTCGAAGCCGGCGACCACGTTCGACACCGGCATCGGGGTTGCGCCCGCTTGCGCGGCAACCGCGCAACTGCGGCAGGCAGTCGGCGGTTTTTCCTGGAACACCACCTTGCCGTCGCGGTCGCGGACGTTGTCGATGAACCACGGCGTGACCCGGAAGCCGCCGTTCGCGAACACCGCGTAGCCGCCGGCGACGGTGATCGGCGACAGCGATGCGGTGCCCAGCGACATCGACAGGTTCGGCGGCAGCGAGGCTTCATCGATGCCGAAATGGCTGATGTACTTGCGCGCGTAATCCACGCCGATCGCGTCCAGCAGGCGCACCGACACCAGGTTGCGCGACTGCACCAGCGCTTCGCGCAGGCGCATCGGCCCGGCGAAGTTGCCGCTGTCGTTCTGCGGGCGCCACATGTGGCCGCGGCGGTCCTTGAACACCACGGGAGCGTCGAGGACGATCGAGGCGGGATTGAAGCCGCGTTCGAACGCGGCCGCGTACACGAACGGCTTGAAGCTGGAACCCGGCTGGCGCCGCGCCTGCGTGGCGCGGTTGAACTTGTTGCCGGCGAAGCTGTAGCCGCCCACCAGCGCGCGCAATGCGCCATTGTCGGCATCGAGCGAGACCAGCGCGGCCTGCGCACGCGGGATTTCGTCGAGCTGGTAGCCGGTGGGCGCGGAGCCGGGCGCGGCATCGGTCGGGAATACGGGCCGCAAGCGGACCAGGTCGCCGCGCGCCACCAGCGAGGCCGGGCTTTTCCCGGTCCAGCGCGCCGCGTCCGAGCCCACGGCCACGGTGCTGCCATCGGCAAGCGCGGCTTCGATGCCGCCGCCGGCGCTGCGCAAGACTACCGCCGGCAACAGGCCGGCTTCCGTCGGTACGGCGCGGATCCGTGCNGCGGCCTCGGCCGCGCCATCCGTGTCGGCGAGTTCGAAATGCTGCTCGGGCTTGTTCCAGCCGTGGCGATGGTCGTAGGTCGTCAGTCCGTCGCGCACCGCCTTGTCGGCNGCGGCCTGCAGTTCCGGATCGATGGTGGTGGTGACGTGGTAGCCCTTGTTCAGCACGTCGCCGCCGAAGCGCGCGAGCATTTCGCGCCGGACCATTTCCGCGACGTAGGGCGCATACACCTCGGGCTTGCGCTCGTGCGGGCTGGCATGCATCGCCGCCGCTTGCGCCGCCAACGCTTCCGATCGCGTGATGAAGCCGAGGTCGGCCATGCGCCCGAGCGCGTAGTCGCGGCGTTCGCGCGCTCGCTCGGGATTGCTGATCGGGTTGCCGCTGGAAGGGAATTTCGGGATCGATGCGAGCGAGGCGACTTCATCCAGGCCCAGTTGCGCCAGCGACTTGCCGTAGTAGAACTCCGAAGCCGCGGCCACGCCGTAGGCGCGGTTCCCGAAGAAGCTCTTGTTGAGGTAGAGCTCGAGGATCTCGTCCTTCGACAGCACCCGTTCCATCTTCATCGCCAGCAGCATTTCCGCGAACTTGCGGGTGTAGCTGTATTGCGAGCTGAGGAAGAATTGCCGCGCGACCTGCTGGGTGATGGTGGAACCGCCGGGCACGCGCTTGTCGCTGGTGGTGGCCAGCAGCCAGACCGCGCGCGCCACGCCTTTGTAGTCGACGCCGTGGTGCTGGTAGAAGCGGTTGTCCTCGACCGCGATGAAGGCCTGCTTGACCCGTTCCGGCACCTCGGCGATGCGTACCGGGTAGCGCCGGGTCTCGCCGTAGATGGCCATCAGCCGTCCATCCCGGGCATAGACGTACATCGGTTCCTGTAGCTCGACATGGCGCAGGGTCGCCACGTCCGGCAGGCGGGACGAAACCATGTAGTACAGGGTGCCGGCGGCGATCAGGCCCAGGACGGCCAGCCCGAGGGCACCCAGCAAGGCCCAACGGATCAGGCGGCGAAAACGGGGCATTGGTACTCGGATTACAGGGATCGGGGTCGGGCAGTATAGAGTCTCGCCCTAGGTCGTTCCGGAGGGAGGCCGGTCGCGTCCGGGGGCTGCGTTGGCCCCGGCGAGGGGGGAATGAGAGGGGGACTGGCACCGGGGGGATTGCCAGACCGTGAAAAGTCCGTTATTTAATGCAACGGGGCACGTTGTGCGCGTAAGCGCCCGTGAGAAGGGGAGAATTGTGGGACTGATCACGAAAAGCCAACCGGCCTTGGTGGGCGTCGACATCAGCTCGACGGCGGTCAAGCTCCTCCAGCTGTCCCGTAACGGGGACCGCTACCGGGTCGAGCATTACGCCGTGGAGCCGCTGCCGCCGAACGCGGTGGTCGAAAAGAACATCGTCGAGGTCGAGGCGGTCGGCGATGCCATTCGCCGCGCCGTGGCCCGTTCCGGCAGCAAGGCCAAGTTCGCGGCCGCCGCCGTGGCCGGCTCAGCGGTGATCACCAAGGTGATCCCGATGCCTGCCGATCTGGACGACGACGAACTCGAATCCCAGGTCGAGCTCGAGGCGGTGAACTACATCCCGTACCCGATCGAGGAAGTGAACCTCGATTACGAGGTACTTGGCCCGATGCCCGGCAACGCCGAGATGGCGCAGATCCTGCTGGCCGCATCGCGCTCGGAGAACGTCGAGACCCGCGCCTCGGCGCTGGAGCTCGGCGGGCTCACCGCCCGCGTCATGGACGTCGAGGCGTTCGCCATCGAGAACGCGTTCGCGCTGGTCGCCGACACCTTGCGCGTGCCGCGCGATGGCATCGTGGCGCTGGTCGACATCGGCGCGACGATGANGACGCTGAACATCCTCCGCAACGGACGCAGCCTGTACAACCGCGAGCAGGTGTTCGGCGGCAAGCAGCTGACCGACGAAGTCATGCGCCGGTATGGCCTGAGCTATGAAGAGGCGGGCCTGGCCAAGCGCCAGGGCGGCCTCCCGGAAAGCTACGAAATCGAGGTGCTGGAGCCGTTCAAGGAAGCGCTGGTCCAGCAGGTCAGCCGCCTGCTGCAGTTCTTCTATGCCGGCAGCGAGTTCAACCGCGTCGACCAGGTGGTGCTGGCCGGCGGTTGTGCGTCGATCCCGGGCATCGCCGACATGGTCGAGGAACAGCTGGGCGTACCGACGGTCGTCGCCAATCCGCTGGCGCAGATGTCGTTGGGTCCGCGGGTCCAGGCGCATGCGTTGGCCCAGGACGCCCCGGCCCTGATGATCGCCTGCGGGCTCGCCCTGAGGAGCTTCGACTGATGGCACGGATCAATCTCCTCCCGTGGCGCGTCGAGCGCCGCAAGCAGCGGCAGAAGGAATTCACGGCCATGCTGGGCGTCGCGGCGCTGGGCGCGGTCCTGGTCTCGTTCCTGCTCGTCAACTACTACAACCGCCAGATCGATGGCGAGAACACCCGTATCGCCTACGTCAAGGACCAGATCACCAAGGTCGACCAGCAGATCAAGGAAATCGAGGCGCTGGACCAGAAGAAGGCCAAGCTGCTGGCGCGCAAGGAAGTGATCGAGCAGTTGCAGGCGAACCGCTCGCAGATGGTGCACCTGTTCGATTCGCTGGTGCGCACCATTCCGGATGGCGTGGTCCTGACCTCGCTGAAGCAGGATGGCGACAAGCTCACGCTCGAAGGGCGGTCGCAATCGAACGCGCGCGTTTCGACCTACATGCGCAACCTCGAGGGCGCGGGCTGGATGACCAAGCCGGAGCTTTCGATCATCGAGGCGAAGAGCGGCGACGATCCGGGCTTGCCGTACGTTTACAGGCTGACGGTGACGCTCGCCAACCCGAACGCACCCAAGGATAGCAACGGCGACGGCGTGCCCGACGAGCCCGAGGCGGCGGCCGAACCGCAGCCCGTTCCCGCCGCGCCGGCCAGCGCGATGCCTGCGACGCCCGCGGCCCCGGCGTCGACTGCCGCCCCTGCTGCAGGAGGAGCCGCATCGTGAAGAAGAAAATGTCGATTCGCGACCTCGACTTCAACAACACCGGCGCCTGGCCGCGCGAATTCAAGATCGGGTTCTGCGTGTTGCTCGCGCTGGTCATCATCGGCTTCGTCTGGTGGTTCTGGGTCACCGGCAAACGCGACGAGCTGGCTACCCTGGACGCCCAGGAAGCCAGCCTGCGCGCCGAGTTCGAGACCAAGCAGGGCCGCGCCGCGAACCTGGAGCCGCTCAAGCAGCAACTCGCGCAGATGGAACAGCAGTTGCAGCAGATGTTGCGCCAACTGCCGAGCAGGACCGAAATGCCGGACCTGATCGTCGACATCTCGCAGACCGCGCTGGCGACCGGATTGCAGAACAAGCTGTTCCAGCCGGGCTCGAGACGCCGAAGGAGTTCTACGCGGAGAAGCCGATCCAGTTGCGTTTGGTGGGCACCTATCACCAATTCGGTGCGTTCGTGAGTGGCGTGGCATCGTTGCCGCGGGTGGTGATCCTGACCATGCACGANATCGCCCTGAAGCCGGCGAACGGAGCCAGTGCGATCAGGCCCAACGCCGCACTGGAACTCGCGGGTACGGTGAAGACCTACCGCTACCTCGACGAGGACGAGACCAAGGCGCAGGAAGCGAAAACCGCGAAGTCCAAACCCAAGCCGAAGGGGGGCAAGTGACATGAGCAAGATCCTCATGCGCATCCCCATGATGGCCTTGGCAATGCTGGCCCTCGCCGGTTGCACGCGCGGCATCGACAGCACGCCTGGCGGGGCGCCGAACCTGGAAAAATGGGTTGCGGACGTGAAGGCACGGCCTGCGCCCGCACTCGACCCATTGCCGGTCATGCAGCAGTTCGANACCTTCGAATATGCAGCGCAGAACCTGCGCGACCCATTCAGCAATGCCTTTACCGACGAGAGCGGTGGCAGCGGCCCGCGGCCCGATCCGAACCGGCCCAGGCAGGCGCTGGAACAGTTNCCGCTCGACAGCGTGGACATGGTCGGCACCATCGGCACCGGCCCGGGCATGATCGGTCTGGTCATGGCACCGGACAAGGTCACCTACCGCGTGAGGCCGGGTGCATACATGGGCCAGAACGANGGCCGCATCACCGCGATCCACGAAGACCGCATCGAACTCGTCGAACTGGTGCCGGACGGGGCAGGGGGATGGCTGGAACGCCCCGCTTCCGTGGCACTCGAAGATCAATGACTGGGGGTTAGCACGATGACCGTTACCAACGTCCAACGCCTGCGGCCCGCCGCGCGTCCCCTGCCGCTGAGGGCAAGCCTCG
>JGI24770J26754_10002372_pt1 | contig 13060 bp, 8 predicted proteins | sample LakOneMetagenome_FD_26754 | JGI IMG/M metagenome (IMG submission 26754) | reverse complement strand
GGCCGGCGCGGCCGGTCCGCTGCGCGTGGTGACCACCGAACTGCCCCCGTTCGCCATGGAAGACGAACCGGCCGCGCCGGGCGCCCTGCTCGACATCGTGCAGGAGCTGCTGCGCCGCACCCAGGTCGAGGGCAAGGTGGCCTTCGTGCCCTGGCGGCGCGCCCTGCTGCTCTCGACCACGGGCCAGCGCACCGCCATCTTTCCCCTGTCGCGCACGCCCGAACGCGAGGACCAGTACCGCTGGCTGGCGCGCCTGTACTACGAGCGGTTCGTGTTTCTGAGCGCGCGCGGGCGCGCCTTCGACGTCGCCGCGCCCGAACGCGAAACGCGGCGCCGCATCGGCGTGCTGCGCGGCTCGGCCGCAACCGGCGCGCTGCGCGAACTGGGCTACGCCAACATCGTCGAAGCGGCCAGCATCGACGAGGAACTGCGCTTTCTCAAGCGCGGCATCGTCGACGCCGTGTTCGGCGAGTCCGCCATTTTCCATCACGTGCTCAAGGAGCGTATCGGCGACAGCTATGTGGTCAGCGCGCCCCAGCACAGCGTGACCACCTGGCTGGGCGGCTCGCTCGACTTCACCGAAGCGGACGCCGCCCTGTTCGCCAAGGCGCGCAAGGACATGGTCGACGACGGCAGCTATGCGCGGATCCTGAAGAAATACGGACTGCCCAACGCTCCCTGAGCTACCCATCGCGCATAGTTGGGTGAAAACAACCAATACCGATTGCGTTTCTGATAATATGGTCGTTTCCGCTAGCAATATGTTATTCCTGACATCAACATCGGGACACATCATTTAACTCCGCTGATGAAACCCGACCAGATCCTCGCCTCTCTTTCCCAGCTCGACCACCAGAAACGCCCCGTGACGCGGGTGGCGATCATTTTCTTTACGCTGGTGTGCTTGTCGCTGGGCGGGATGCAGGCGTGGAGCGTGTACCGCGCGCGCAAGGTGCAGGTCAGCGAGGCCCGGATCAGCACCAGCAACCTGACCCGCAACATGGCCGAGTACGCCGACAACACGCTCGAGCGCGCCGACGCCCAGCTGTCCGAACTGGTCGACCGGGTCAATGCCGACGGCAGCGTGGACAATCCGGAACGCCTGCAGCGCTACATGTCCGAGCGGATCGCCCGCAGCACGCTGCTGAGCGACCTGGCCGTCTACGACCAGGAAGGCACCCGCCTGCTGTCCGCATCGGCGCTGGCCGGGGCCGGTCCGGAAGTCGACAAGGCGCTGCTGCAGCACCGTGCCCATCCCGAGGGCGGCCTGCACATCGGCGTGCCGCAGCGCCATCCGTCCGGCGGCGAATGGGTGCTGCCCCTGTCGCGGCGCCTCGGCCGGCCCGGCAGCGGCTTTGGCGGCATCGCCGTGGCGCACGTGCGGATCAGGGTGTTCGACGCCTTTTACCGGGACCTGACCTTCGCCAGCGGCAGCAACATCATGCTGGCCCTGACCTCGGGCCAGCTGGTGCTGTCGCGTCCCGAAGGCAGGCTCACCACCGGCGCCGACATGCGCGGCACCACCGCATTCAAACTGGCGCGCTTTGAAGCGGCGCCTGGCACGGCCTTTCGCACCCTGCTCCAGAACGAGCGCGAGGTCGAGTATCTGTACACCTACCGCCGCCTGAAATCGTATCCCTTGCTGGTGACGGTGACGACGCCGACCGCCTCGATCCTGGCCGACTGGTGGGACAGCGCCTATCTGTCGACGGCCGGCGTGTCGCTGCTGATGCTGATCCAGCTGTGGCTGGGGATCCGCCTGTACGGCCAGGTGGCGCTGCGCGACCGGCTGGAAAAAGAACGCCGCAGCCTGCAGAAGCTGCTCGTGAAAAAGAGCCGCTCGCTGCGCCGCCAGGCCTTCAAGGATGCCCTGACCGGTATCGCCAACCGGCGCCAGTTCGACACCCGCCTGCTGCGCGAATTCAACCGCGCCGCCACCGAGGGCCGTCCCCTGTCGCTGGTGATCCTCGACGTCGACTACTTCAAGAAATACAACGACACGCACGGCCATCCGGCCGGCGACGAATGCCTCAAGGCCGTGGCCAGCTGCATCAATAATGGCCGCCGCCGCAGCCAGGACCTGGCCGCGCGCCTGGGCGGCGAGGAATTCGCCATCCTGCTGCCCGACACCGACCTGCGCGGCGCGATCGCGGTGGCCGAATCGGTGCGCAAGACGGTCGCCACGCGGGTGATGCATCACATTGACGGCATGCCGCACAGCGTGACGGTCAGCTGCGGCGTGCACGCCATCGTGCCATCGCTGAACATGGCCCCGGCCGATCTGGTCGATGCCGCCGACCGCGCGCTCTACCTCGCCAAGACGAGCGGGCGCAACCGCGTACGCGCCGAAGGCGCCATGCCGCCCGGCTCGGCCAAGCGCTTCTCGCTGGTCGTCAACAAGTAAGTTTCCCTCCTCCTGTCTCCTCTGCGCCACAGTGCTGGCGCTGCGCGGCGTGGTCCCCGCGCAGCGGCGGCGCCCCGCACTGACTGCCCAAATCCCTTGATGTTTCTCCATTTTCGATTGAACTAAAAACAACAGTCAGTACTTGTTGACAATACCTATGGCAAGGAGCACAATTAATTTCAGGAAATTTTAGTTCCTCTTTAGTAAGTGGATCACGGGCCGCATCCCGCACCGAAGGACGACCATGACTGTCATCACCGACACCACCGCCTCCTCCTGGACCGCACGGTCCCGCCATGACAGCGTGCCCGACCTGCCGGCCGGCTCCCCGGCCAGCGCGGCCGAGCGCCTGGCCGCGCTCGATACCCTGGTCAATACCGTGGAAAGCACGCGCCACCGGGCCGCCGACTGCGCCCTGCCCCACATCGCCGAGATGTGCCTGCTGGCCGCCAGCCAGCTGCGCCGGCTGCGGCGCGGCGAACTGCCGCTGACGGTCAACCGCCTCGATGTGCTGCGCCACTGCAGCGGCGTGCTGGGCGAGCAGACCGACCGGCACTTCGACGGCGCCGTGCCCGACGTACAGGCGATCGATGGCGTGCGCGCGCTGCTTTCCTCGCTCTCGGCCAGCATGCCCGGCGACGGCGGCCTGGCGCGCCAGGCACTGCCGCGGCGCGGCTACTACCTGTCGGTGCGGGCCAAGTTTGCGCTCGCGCTGATCGGCGGCGTGATCTGGATGGGCGTGTCGATCTGGCTGGCCCAACCGTGGATCGCGTCCCTGAGCGCCAGCATCGGCCCGGTGCTGGCAATGGCTGCCATTGCCGGCATTGCCATCATCCCCGGCTTCATGAACGCCTTCCTGCTGATCGGGCTGGCCGTGGACAAGCGCCCCACCCATACCCGGCTCGCACACTACCCGCCGATCTCGATCCTGATCGCCGCCTACAACGAGGCCGACAACATCGAAGACACGATCAAGAGCCTGTCGCTGCAAAACTACCCGGGCAAGATGGACGTGATCGTCATCGACGACGGCTCCAAAGACGACACCGCGGCCAGGGTGGCGCTCCTGGAGCGCCAGTACCCCTGGCTGCGCCTGCTGCGCATGCCGAAAAACGGCGGCAAGGCCAAGGCCCTCAATCACGGCCTGACCCTGGTCAAGGCCAGCCTGGTGATCACCGTCGATGCCGATTCCTATCTCTACCAGCTGGCCCTGCAAAGCATCGTCGAACGCTATTTCGAAGACCCGCGCAGCACGCGCGCCGTGGCCGGCACGGTCCTGGTGCGCAACTCGCGCAAGACCTGGATCACCAAGGCCCAGGAATGGGATTACTTCCACGGGATCTCGGCCATCAAGCGCGTGCAGTCGCTGTTCCAGGGCACGCTGGTGGCCCAGGGGGCGTTTTCGCTGTACGACCGCGCCACCTTGTGCCGCATCGGCGGCTGGCCCGACTGCGTGGGCGAGGACATCGTGCTGACCTGGGCGATCCTCAAGGAGGGCCACCGCATCGGCCACAGCGAGGAAGCCTACCTGTTCACCAATGCGCCCGACACGCTGCGCCAGTTCGTGCGCCAGCGCCAGCGCTGGTCGCGCGGCATGGTCGAAGGCTTCAAGAAACACCCCGGCATCATGCTCAAGCCCCAGCTGTCGACCTTTTTCGTGTGGTGGAACCTGTTCTTCCCCGTGCTCGACTTGGCGTTCACGCTGTGCTTCATCCCGGGTATCATCCTTGCACTGTTCGGCAATTACGCGATTGTCGGGCCGATGACGCTGGCGCTGCTGCCGATGGGCTTCGGGATGAACTTCCTCATGTTCTCGGTCGGCAACAAGAGCTTCAAGCACCACCACTTGAAAGTGCGGCGCAATCTGCCGGGCTTTTTCATCTACACCATGGCGTACAGCCTGATCATGCAGCCGGCCTGCCTGGTGGGCTACACCTCCGAAATGCTGGGCACCAGGAAAACGTGGGGGACCAAATGAGCGCACGGACGATGGGACGATGGACGCTGGTGCTCGGTGCGCTGGCGGCAGGCGCGGCCCGGGGCGCCGACAGCGGCGCCGGCATCAGCGCCTTCGCGGCCGACGACAGCGAAGGCTTCGCCACCGGCCGCGTGAGCCTGGGCTACCTGCCGGCCTACACCAACCGCGATATCCACACCGGCGTGCGGGTGGCGGGATCGCACTTCGCCCAGGACGGCTGGCAGCGCGACGCCCAGCAAATCAGCGTGGTGCACCGCGACCTCGATTCGGCCACCACCGACGGCCTCCAGGTCGAAGCGGGCTTCTCGCGCCAGGGCGGGCACGGCCTGCTCACGCTCGACGCCGGCTACCGCAAGGCGCTTTCCGCCAAGACCAGTGTCGAGGTCTTCCTCAACCGCGACTGGGTCGAAACCCGGCGCGCGCTCGACGACGGCGTGCGCTTTACCTTCGGCGGCGCGGCCGTCGAACAGGGCATCGGGGAGCACGTGACGGTGGTCGGCTTGGCCGGCTACCAGGATTTCTCGGACGGCAATCACCGCACGCACGGGCGGCTGCGCCTGATCGTGCAACCCAGTCTGGAACTGGGTCTGACGCTGCAGGCGCGCGTTCGCACCTGGCGCGGCGCCGGCGACGGTACTATCCGCTCCTATTTCAATCCCGCGCGCTACGACGAAGCGATGCTGGCCCTGGGATGGCGCAAACGCTTCTCGGGCAATATGGCCAGCGTGACGGCCGGCGTGGGCCGCCAGCGCGTGGGCGACGCCGAACGCACCGCCACGCGCCTGCTGGAAGCGGCGTGGGAGACGCCGGTCAAGGCCAGGTCCTCGCTGCGCCTGCGCGCCGGCTACAACCGCAGCGCCGCTTTCGGCGGACCCGATTACAGCTATCGGTACGCCCAGGCAGAATTGCTGATGGCATTCTGAGCACGCAGCACAGCGCTAGACGCTGACCGCGGCACCCAGGCGCCGCACGGCCCAGGTATTGCGCCCCTTGTGCTTGGCGTCGTACAGGGCCTGGTCGGCCGCGCCCAGCAGCGTATCCATGGAACCGGCGCCGCCGGCCGCCAGCGCCACCCCCACGCTGGCCGTGACGGCCACGCTCTCGCCGTCGAGCGTGAACGGGGCGCGCATGCATTCGAGGATGGTGCGCGCCAGCGCATCGGGCGCGCCGTCCGGATCGAGGCAGTCGAACAGCACGACGAACTCGTCGCCCGCCAGGCGCGCCACGGTATCGGTGGCGCGCACGGCCTGCCGCAGGCGGCGTGCGAATTCCACCAGCACCAGGTCGCCGGCGGCATGGCCGCGGTTGTCGTTGATGGTCTTGAAATGGTCGATGTCGAGGTAGGCCAGCCCCACCCAGTTGCCCATCCGCGCCGCCCGCCCCACCGCCAGCGCGAACACTTCCTCGAACATGCGGCGGTTGGCGATGCCGGTCAGCGCATCGGTGCGCGCCTGCGATGCCAGTTCGCGTTCGGCATCCTGGCGCTGCTGCGACAGCCGGTAGAACGCGCGGCTCAGTTCCCCGAATTCATCCTTGCGCGGCACGTCGAACACGCCGATATTGATGCTGCCCTCCTGGATCCGGGACACGTGGTTGCGCAGCGCCCCCAGGGGCCGCAGCAGATACAGGGCCGCCAGCCAGGCCAGCAGCCCGGCCACCAGCGCCAGCGCGGCCGAGGCCAGCAAGGCCTTGCGCCGCATGGCGATCAGGGGCGTGAGCGCTTCATCGACCGGATACACGGCGCCGATGATCCAGTCGGTCTGGCGCAGGCGCTTGTAGGTGAGCAGGCAATTGTCGCCGCGCTGATTCCGGCCCTCGGTCGCGCCCTCGAACCCGGCCAGCGCCGCCAGCGTGGCCGGCATCGGACCGCCCGCTTCGCCATGCACGTTGGTCAGGATGCGCGCGCGCTCGGGGTGGTGCAGGATGGTGCCATCCCCGGTGATCATGAACAGGTAGCCGGTGCGCCCGAACTTGAGCGACTCGAGCTGACCGAAAAAGCGCGGGCGCTGCAGGTCGATCGCCGCACCCAGCATGTACAGGAGCCGGCCCTGGTCGTCGAAGATGGGCTCGGTCACCAGCACCACCGGCTTGCCGGACAGCGCGCTGCGGAAGGGCTTGGAGATGACGCCCTCGCGAATGCGCACGGTATCGACGAAATACGGCCGTTCGCTGAAATCCTGGGTGCGCACGCCGCGCCGGTCGTTCAGATTGGCCACCACCATGCCGGCCTGGTCGTACACCAGCACATTAAAGAAGGCATCGCGCAGCGACGTGTGGGTTTCGAGGAAGGCTTGCAGCTGGGACGCGTCGTGCACGGGCGCGGCGGTCAGTTCTTCGCGCAGGCTGGCCAGCAGCGCCCGGCTCGAGACCAGGTCGGCATCGATGTGGGCCGCCGCGCTCGAGAGCAAGGCGAACTGCTGGGCGCCGACCACGGCCCGCATTTCGCGGCCCGCCACCGACAGCGCCACCAGCGCCACCAGCGAAGCGGCCACCAGCACCAGCACGACCACGGCCGCCGTGATGCGGAATTTGAGGCTGCTGGTGTTCAATGTCAGCCGCATGCGCGCTCCTGTCGCTGCCCTTTTCGCAAAGGATACACCGGATTTCACGATTGCAAGATGCAATTCGGGTCGCGGGCGCCGCATGCATATACGGTTCATTCCCCCATTTCTGCAGGTCGTCGCATTTCCACCCTTGCCCGGGCGATGTACTTCTACAGTGGCGCCACACTGACACCACCGCCCCGGAGACCCCATGCTATCGATCAAGCACCTGAACAAGACCTACGCCAACGGCGTCAAGGCCATCAACGACGTCTGCCTCGACATCCCGAACGGCATGTTCGGCCTGCTGGGACCGAACGGGGCCGGCAAATCCTCGCTCATGCGCACCATCGCCACGCTGCAGGACCCGGACAGCGGCAGCATCAGCTTCCATGGCAAGGACGTGCTGGCCGACAAGGAAGGCTTGCGCCGCCAGCTCGGCTACCTGCCTCAGGATTTCGGGGTCTACCCGAAAGTGACGGCCGAAAAGCTGCTCAACCACTTCGCCGTGCTCAAGGGCTTGACCGGCAAGGGCGAACGCCAGGAAGCGGTCGAGGCATTGTTGCATCAGACCAATCTTTGGGACGCGCGCAAGCGGGCGCTGGGCGGCTTTTCGGGCGGCATGCGTCAGCGTTTCGGCATTGCCCAGGCCTTGCTGGGCGCGCCCAAACTGGTGATCGTCGATGAACCGACGGCCGGGCTCGACCCGGACGAGCGCAACCGCTTCCTCAACCTGCTGGCCAAGATCGGCGANAACGTGGTCGTGATCCTGTCGACCCACATCGTGGCCGACGTCACCGANCTGTGCCCGCGCATGGCNATGATCGCCAAGGGCTCGGTCCTGGTCCAGGGCAAGCCGCAGGATGCGATCGACACCCTGCGCGAGCGCATCTGGCGCCGCAGCGTGGAACCGGAGGCCCTGGCGGCCTACCAGGACCGCTTCAATGTGCTCTCGACCCGCCTGGTGGGCGGCAAGCCGCAGATCCGCGTATTCGCCGAACACCAGCCCGACGCCGGCTTCACCCGGCACGAAGCGGACCTGGAAGACGTCTACTTCCTGCAGTTGCGCACCGCGGCCGGCAAGATGACGCCGACCGCTACCGCTGCCGTGGTCTGAGGAGAGAGCCATGTGGCGTGAATTTTTCAAGTTCGACCTCGGTCTCCAGCTGCGGCAACCGCTGCTGTGGGTGTGCGCGCTGCTGCTGGCCCTGATGGCTTTCGGCGCGGCCAGCAGCGACGCAGTTCAGGTGGGGGGCGCGATCGGCAATATCAACCGCAACGCACCGCTGGTCACGGCCAAGCTGCTCAGCGGCCTGAGCGTGCTGGCCATGCTGGTGGTGACCATGTTCATCGCCGCGCCCGTGCTGCGCGACCATGAAGTGGGCATGTCCGACATGCTGTTCGCCACCCCGATGCGCAAGCGCGACTACCTGGGCGGGCGCTTCCTGGCCGGGCTGGCGGCTTGCCTGCTGATCTTTGGCGTGGTCACGCTCGGCATCATGGCCGGGCCTTACATGCCCTGGGTGGACGTGCGCCAGGTCGGCCCGTTCGCCCTGCACGGCTATGTATGGAGCCTGGCCGTGATTGTCGTGCCCAACGTGCTGTTCGTCGGTGCGCTGCTGATGCTGCTCGCCGCCGCCACCCGCTCGATGATGCTGGTGTATGTGGGCGTACTGGGCTTTCTGGTGCTGTGGATTACGGCCGGCACCCTCACCCGCGACCTGGAAAACGTCTGGCTCGCGGTCCTGATCGATCCCTTCGGCGTGACTGCCCTGCGCCAGGTGACACGCTACTATTCCACCGCCGAGGCGAACAGCACCCTGCCGGCGCTAAGCGGCTACCTGCTGGCCAACCGCGCCCTGTGGAGCGGCGTGGCGCTGGCCATGTTCGGCGCCACCGTGATGCTGTTCAAGCCGCAGCGCGCCGGCACCGGCAAGCGCCTGTTCGGCAAGGCCCCGGCCGCGGCCGGCACGAGCGCCGCGCCGGTGACGGGCAGGCTGCCGCGCAAGGAAGCGCGCTTTGGCGCCGCCACCGCGTGGCGCCAGTGCCTGCATCTGGTCGCGTTCGACGCCATGATGGTATTGAAGAGCGTGCCTTTCCTGGTCATGCTCATGTTCGGCGTGCTCAATCTGATCGGCGGCAGCATCTCGCTCTCGTCCATGGTCGGTACCCCGGTTTACCCGGTCACCCACGTCATGCTGGAAACAATCAGCGGCAGCTTCAACTTCATGCTGGTGCTGATCCTGGCCTTCTATTCCGGCGAACTGATCTTCAAGGAACGCCAAGTCAAGATGGCCGATGTGTGCGACGCGATGCCGGTGCCCGATTGGGCGCCGATGCTGGCCAAGGTCGCCGCCCTGACCGGGGTGCTGATCGCCTTTCTGGCACTCGGCTCGCTGACGGCCATCGCCATCCAGCTGATCAAAGGCGGCGTGCCGATCGAGCCGCTGCTGCACCTGAAAGGGCTGCTGGTCAGCGCGCCCTACTTCTTGCTCATGGGCTTGTGCTCGGTGGCGCTGCAAATCCTCACCAACAACAAGTTTGTGGGCTACCTGCTGATCGTGCTGCTGATGATCGCGCAGGTCGTGATGGCCATGCTCCATTTCGACCACAACCTGTACAGCTTTGCCGGCGCGCCGGCGGTGCGCTACTCGGACATGAACGGCTACGGCCACTTCATCGCCGGGTGGGCCTGGTTCACGGCTTACTGGACACTGTTCACCCTGGCCCTGCTGATCGTGGCCAAGGCATTCTGGGTGCGCGGCCTGACGCTGGCATGGCGCCAGCGCGCACGCCTGGCGCGCCAGCGCCTGGCCGGCGGCCCCGGCCTGGCGCTGGCCGTGTGCCTGATTGCCTTCGCCGGCACCGGCAGCTCGATCTTCTACAACACCAATGTACTGAACAAGTATGAAGCATCGGACGTCGCCATGGACAAGCAGGCACGCTACGAGAAACTGTACCGCCGGTACAAGGACTTGCCGGCGCCGAGAATCACGGCGGTGCAGGCCGCGGTCGACATCGATCCCGAGCAGCGCACCGTCCATGTGCGCGCCAGCTACGCGCTGCAAAACAAGAGTGCGCAGCCGCAGGATACCTTGCACCTGCAGGTTAACCCGGACCTGGAAACGCGCTGGACCAAGCTGCCGGCGCACAAGGTGATCCTGGCCGACAAGGCGGCCGGTTTCTCGATCCTCAAGCTGGACCAGGCGCTCGCGCCTGGCGCCAGCATGGACGTGGCGTTCGAGGTCGATATCCGGAACCCCGGTTTCACCAACAACGGCGCCCCCGGCAACATCCAGCACAACGGCACCTTCTTCAACAACGCCGAAATGTTCCCGCACATGGGCTACATGGACCAGCTCGAGCTGCGCGACCGCAACGAGCGCCGCAAACGTGGCCTGGGCGAGCCGACCCGCATGGCCAAGCTGGAAGACCAGGCCGCGCGCGCCAACCACGCCCTGGGCGCCGACGGCGACTGGATCAGCTTCGACACCACCGTCTCGACCTCGAGCGACCAGACCGCGATCGCGCCCGGCTATCTGCAAAAAAGCTGGGAACAGAACGGCCGCCGCTACTTCCATTACAAGATGGATCAGAAGATGATGCCCTTCTTCGCCTACCTGTCGGCACGCTGGGATGTGAAAAAGGCTGACTGGCACGGCCTGCCGATCGAGATCTACTACGACAAGAAGCATGCCTACAACGTGGACCGCATGATCGCGTCGACCCAACACTCGCTCGACTACTTCACCACCCATTTTTCGCCTTACCAGCACAAGCAGGTGCGGATCCTGGAATTCCCCAACTACGCTTCGTTCGCGCAATCGTTCGCCAACACGATCCCGTTCTCGGAATCGATCGGCTTTATCGCCGACCTGCGCGACAAGGACGCCATCGACTACGTGTACTACGTGACCGCGCACGAAGTGGCGCACCAGTGGTGGGGGCACCAGGTGATCGGCGCCAATGTGCAGGGTTCGAGCATGCTGGTCGAATCGCTGGCCGAGTACTCGGCGCTGATGGTGATGGAAAAAGAGTACGGCCGCGACAAGCTGCGCCGCTTCCTGCGCTATGAACTGGATCGCTACCTGTCCGGGCGCGGCGGAGAACTGATCGAGGAGCTGCCCCTGTACCGGGTCGAGAACCAGCAGTACATCCACTACCGCAAGGGCAGCCTGGTGTTCTACCGCCTGCGCGACGAGATCGGCGAGCAGGCCCTGAACCGGGCGCTGGCCCGCTTCATCAAGGACAAGGCCTTCCAGCAGGCGCCGTACACCACCTCGGCCGAACTGATCTCCTACATCCGGGCCGAAGCGCCGGCCGACAAGCAGGCCCTGATCACCGACCTGTTCGAGAAAATCGTGTTCTACGATAACCGCGTGACCGAGGCGAAGGCGGTCAAGCGCGCCGACGGCCAGTGGGACGTGACGATGCAGCTGCACCTGGCCAAGCTCGAAACCGACGGCAAGGGCGTGGAAAAGACGCGCGACTACGATGAACCGGTCGAAATCGCGATCTTCGCCCGCGCCCCCGGCGCCAAGGAGAAGGATGAGCGGGTGCTGTTTATCGACAAGCGCAAGCTTGACGGCGCCAATCCGACCGTGACGGTCACCGTCAAGGAGCAGCCCTTCGACGTCGGCGTCGATCCCTACAACAAGATGATCGACCGGGTATCGGGCGACAACCGCAAGGAAGTCAGTATCGAGAACAAGTAAGCGCAACGGCCTCGCGAGAGGCCGTTTTTTTAAACGCCAGCCGCGCACGCGGGCGGTAAAGTTATGTAAAGGCGGTGGCGGCATGCAGCGCGCGCACCTATATTGGCGCATCGTCCCAATAGGAATACGCCCATGTCTTTACGACTCAAACAAGCCGCGCTGGCGGCCCTCCTGGCGTTGGCCGCCCTGCCCGCCGGCGCCACCAAGGTGATGGAAATGGAAGCCGTGCAGCTGGTGCGCGCGGCCGGCTTCGTGCGCGAATCGCTGTCGCTCACGCCGAATCAGGAAACGCTGTTCCAGCAGGTGTCGGGCAAGTCGTCCGCCATTTTGCGCGCGCGCCAGAGCCGGCGCGAGCACCTGCAGGCCGATCTCAAGACGCGCCTGGCCGATCCGCGCCAGGAGTTGCGCGATCTGGCTGCCGGCATCGACCAGGAAGCGGCCGCCAGCGCCGCCGAAGAGCGCCAGCTGCGCGAACTGTGGCTCACGCTCACCGATGCGCTGACCGACCAGCAGCGCGCCGCCGCCACCCAGTTTCTGCTCACGCAGCTGGACCGGATCGATGCGCCGGCGCGGGCGCCGCAAAGCGAGCATGCGCCAGGAGAACGGGGTGAACACGGACCGCGCCCGGGCGGCAAAGGCCGGCCCGGCGCCGGTGGCGGTGGCGGATTCTAGGCCGGAGCCACGCCCAGCGTGAGCTGGGCCGAAAAACCCTGGGCCAGGCCGCCGTCGATGGTGGCGATCTGGGAACCGCTGCTCCCGTTGCGAAACACCATGTCGTGCTGCAGGCTCTGGCCGGCCATGTTGGCGGCGCTGGGCGCGTAGCCCGGGTCCTTGTAGGCTTCGTTCACGGCGCCCATCGGGAACGCGAACTGGGTCGTCTTCAGTCGCCCCTGCCCTGCCAGCGCCTGCTCCACACTGGCGAACACTTCCAGGTGCACATGCGGCATCCGGCCCGGATAGCAGCCCGGGAACACCGTGGTGAAGGTGACGTTGCCGTCGTCGTCGGCCGCCTGCAGGCCGCGCAGATAGTTTTCCCCCTCCAGCCCCGGCGCGTACAGGGAATAGCGCCCCTCGCGGTCGCAGTGCCACAGGTAGACCGCGGCTCCCGGCATCGGCTTGCAGCCGTCACCCGTATCGACCACCTGCAGCGTGAGCGTGAGCGCCACGCCGGGCGCCATGGCATGCGCGCCGGCCACGCTGCGCCGGATGTCGGCGCGCACGATGCCGGCCAGCGCGAGCGCATGAAGCGCGCTTTGGCGCCGCCACCGCGTGGCGCCAGTGCCTGCATCTGGTCGGGTTCGACGCCATGATGGTATTGAAGAGCGTGCCTTTCCTGGTCATGCTCATGTTCGGCGTGCTCAATCTGATCGGCGGCAGCATATCGCTCTCGTCCATGGCCGGCACCCCGGTGTACCCGGTC
>JGI24770J26754_10002369_pt1 | contig 13064 bp, 12 predicted proteins | sample LakOneMetagenome_FD_26754 | JGI IMG/M metagenome (IMG submission 26754) | reverse complement strand
CATGCGCGCCACGTCCTGCCTTCCCCCGTGCCCGTGACGTCCCCCGATTCCAGCCCCGCTCCACGCTCCGGTTCCGGCCGCGGCGCATTTGTCCTGTCGCTGCTCGTGCTGGCGGCTTTGGGCTTCGCTGGCTGGCGCGGCTGGCAGGCCTGGTCCGCGCGCGACGCGGCGATGCGCCGCACCTTCGCCGAACAGGCCGACGCGCTCGGGGCGCGCCTCGATGCCTTGCGTGGGGAACAGCGCGCGCAGGGGTTGCGCCTGCAGCAGGACGAAGCGACCAACCGCATGCTGCGCGAGGAACTGATCGGCCTCGGCCAGCGTTCGGCCCTGGTCGAGCAGACCGTGGAAAAGCTCGCCGATCCGGACCGCCACGGCGCGCAGGCCTTGTTCCTCGACGAAACCGCGCTGCTGCTCGCCACCGGCCAGCAACGCCTGCAACTCGCCGGCGACCTCGACGATGCGCGCCGCGCCTACGCCATCGCCGCCACCCTGCTCGAACGCGTGGACGATCCGCGGCTGCTCGACCTGCGCCAGACCCTGTTGCAGGAACGCTATGCGCTGGATGCCCTCGGCGCGGATCCGCGCGCGACCGCGCTGCGCGAACTCGCGGCCTTCTCCGCTTCGCTTCCGTCCGCGGCCAGGGATGCGGTGCCGGCCGGGGATGCGGACTCGACGTGGTGGCAACGCGTGCTTGCGCGTGTCGTGCGCGTGCAACCGAGCGACCGCGCCATCGCCACCGATCCCGTCGACCGCCGCGTCGCGCGTGCGGGACTCGAACTCGAACTCGGCCTGGCCCGCGCCGCCGCCGAACGCCGCGACGCCGTCGCCTGGCGCGAAGCACTGGATCGCACCGGCCTGTGGCTGCAACGGCTGTGGCCGGAGTCGCCGCAGCGGCGCGCGATCGAGGCACGCCTGCGGGCCTTGCGCGCACTACCGCTGGCGCCGTCGATCCCCGTGCTCGGCAGCACCCTGCAACAATTGCAGGCGCTGCGTTCGCGCTGAGTCGGCGCGCGTTCATCTCCGCGACGACGGCGCAACGCGGCATGCGCTAGGGTCGGCGCGTCCCGCAAGGAAGACTGCCATGAACCTGTTCCGCAGCCTGCTGTTCTGGATCGTGCTCGCCCTGCTCGGCGCGCTCGCCGCGCAATTCCTGCTGTCCGACCCGGGCTACGTGCTGGTGCGTTTCCGCGGCACCGACTACACGACCACCGTCGCCGCGATGGTCATCGGCATCCTCGTCGCGCTCCTGCTGCTCGGCCTGCTGTGGAAGCTGGTCACGCTGCCGTTCCGCGCTTGGCGCGATCGAAGCGACCGCAATGCGAGGGCGCGCCTGGGCGAAGGCCTGGACGCACTGCACGGCGGCCATTACGCGCGCGCCGAACAACTGCTCGGGCGCGCCGCCGACGAAGGCCATGACGCGGCCTTCGCGCGCGTGGCCGCGGCACGGGCGGCGAACGCGCGCGGCGATATCGCGGCGGCACGCGCGTACATCGATGCGCTCGATCCCAAGCACGCCACCGCGCGCGCGATTGCGCTGGGCGAACAGGCGCTCGCCGACGAGCGCCCGACCGACGCGCTGGTTGCGCTCGACGCGCCCGCGGCGCAGCCGCTGCCGCCGCGCGGACTCGCGCTGCGCGCGGAGGCGCTGGCCGCGAGCGGGAAATCCGCCGAGGCTTACGGCCTGCTCGGTGCGATGCGCCAGCAGCATGCCTTGCCGGATGCGCGACTCGATGCCTTGCAGGAACGATGGGCCGCCGCCGCGTTGCGCGAAGCCGCCGATGCCAACGCGCTCGCCGATGTGTGGGATCGTTTGCCGAAGGACGTCCGCAACGAACCGGAGGTCGTCCTCGCCTACGCCGACCGCGCCGCTGCCCTGCGCTGGGACGAAGCCGCATTGAAGGCGGTGGAGCAGGCGCTGGATGCGCGCTGGGACGAAAGCCTCGCCGCGCGCTACGGCACGCTGCCGGTCGCCGGTCGCGCCGAACAACGCCGCGCGAATGTCGAACGCTGGCTGCAGGCGCATCCGTCGAGCCCGGCACTGCTGTTGACACTGGCGCGACTGGATCGCGCCGAGGGCCGCTGGCCGCAGGCCGAAGCCAACCTGCATCGCGCGCTGGCGCAAGGCGCGGGCGCGGAGGCCTGGGAGGAATTCGGGCACGTCCACGTCGGCACTGGCGACATGGAACGCGCGCAACGCAGCTACGCGAACGCGCTGCGCGTTGCGCGCGGCGAAGCGGCGGTGGAATTCCCCGGGCGGGAGCTGCGCGAGCGGATCGGGGACAGCGCGGTGCGCGAAATCCGCGACGAGCACGGCATCCCGCGCCTGGCCGAGTGATGCTGCCGGGATCGCTCGATCCGCACGATTTGCCGGCGCAGCTCGCGAACTTCGCGCACTGGTTCCGCTACCCGCTCCACGCGCACGATTTCCAACCGCTGCGCGATGTCGATTCGCGAACCTTGCGCGGCTACTACACCGCGAAGCCGCTGTACGGAAAACTCGATCCCCGCGGGCGCGTGGACCGCGGCTCCGGATTCGACGGCCGCATCGCCGGCGTGTTCGTGCCCTCGCCCGCGCGCTCGTGGCGGCAAGCGCGGCTGTTCTTCGCGGAGATGCCGAAAGCAGAAGTCGCGCGCGCCGACGGGAAGCGCAACTGGCCGGCAATCAATGCGGCGGCCGAGCGGGCGTTGCGGNGAAAGATCGTCGATCAACCGTAGTAGCGTAGCCAGGCTATGGCCGCAGGCCGCACATTGGATCGAATCGATGAAAAGCCCCGGATGCGCTGCGCTTGACCGGACTATGAAACCTTGCGAAGCAGGATTTTCGCAGCCACGGCGGCAACTTGGTTTTCGTATCCGGCCATCGCAACGTTTTCCAATTCGCCGCGGAGTTGTTCGTCGTCGAGCAATACCCATCCACGCGCCTTGAAATGAGCCTGTAACCATTCACGATCTTGCTTGCTCGCGATTTTCGCGCTCGCCAGCGCCAGTTCGATCCGTGTGCCGGNAGCAATCGCACCGCAACCCTCAAGTTGCATCCGCAATCTANTCAGGACAACGTCTCGGAGGACATCGTCGTTGAATAATTTGTAGCGCGCAGCGCGCTTGGGATCCGACCCATCGAAACCCTTGCGAGTGACGCCACGGGAATCAAGATAAGACTTGCATTCGACGGCCAACAATTCCTTGCGGTTGCCGCTGTAGGCCAGCAGGTCAATCTCCCAGCGCGGAGTCGAATGCCGGCCAATCTTTTGCTTTTCGTCCTTCGTCAATTCGACCTTGAACGAATTTCGTACCCAATAGCCACGGCGTTCCAGCAGTTCGGCGACCAACTGCTCGAATGCATCCATCAGCGTTCGAGGATCGCCACCACGCCCATGCCACCGGCGGTGCAGATCGACACCAGGCAACGGCCGCCGCCGCGCTGCTTCAGTTCCTTCGCCGCGGTGGCGACGATGCGCGCCCCGGTCGCGGCGAACGGATGCCCGGTGGCGAGCGAGGAACCGTTGATGTTGAGCTTGGCCGGATCGATGCGGCCCAGCGGCGCGTCCAGGCCGAGGCGCGACTTGCAGTAATCCTCGCTTTCCCACGCGCGCAGCGTGCACAAGACCTGCGCCGCGAAGGCTTCGTGGATTTCGTACAGGTCGAAGTCCTGCAGGGTCAAGCCGTTGCGCGCCAGCATTTCCGGAACCGCGATCGTCGGCGCCATCAGCAGGCCTTCGCCGTGGACGAAATCGACCGCGGCCACCTGCGTGTCGCGGATCCGGCACAGCACTTCGTGGCCGTGCTTCGCCGCCCATTCCTCGGACGCGATCAGGCATGCGGCGGCGCCATCGGTCAGCGGCGTGGAATTGCCGGCGGTGAGCGTGCCGCGACCCGAGGTCTTGTCGAACGCCGGCTTCAGCGTCGCGAGTTTTTCGATGGACGTGTCGGGGCGCAGGTTGTTGTCGCGCGACACCCCGCGGAAGCTGACCACGAGGTCGTCGAAAAAGCCGCGCTCGTAGGCGGCGGCGAGCTTGAGGTGCGAGGAGACCGCGAGCTCGTCCTGCGAATCGCGCGAGATGTTCCACTGCTTGGCCATGTCCTCGCAGTGGTCGCCCATCGACTTGCCGGTGCGCGGTTCGGCCACGCCCGGGAATTCCGGCTTCAATTCGCGAAACGAGAACCCCTTGAACGCAGCGAGCCTTTGCCCGGTCGTCTTCGCGCGCGCGGCGTGCAGCACGCGACGCCGCAGCGCCTGGCCGTAGACGATCGGCACGTCGGACGTGGTGTCGCTGCCGCCGCCGATGCCGACCTCGATCTGCCCGGCGGCGATCTTGTTGGCCACGATCATGATGGCATCGAGCGAGGTGCCGCAGGCGCGCTGCAGGGTGAGGCCCGGCGTCAGCGGCGACAGGCCCGAGGACAGCGTCGCCTCGCGCGCGAGGTTCCAGTCGAACGGCTGCTTGATCACCGCGCCGAAGGCGACTTCGCCCAGTTGCTGGCCGTGCAGGCCGAACTTCTCGACCAATGCGCCAAGCGTGCGCACGCCCATGCCGAGGTTGCCGACATCGGCGTAGGCNGTGTTCTGCCGGCAGAAGGGAATGCGGACGCCGCCGAGCACGGCGACGGGACGGCCCTGGAGCATGGTGTTCGCACCTCGCGTGGCNCGCGCGAAATGCGCGGGCATAATGTGGGCTCAGTCTAGCGCCGCGCCCGTGTGCGGCCAATCACGACGCCGAAGCCATGCACGACCACGACGCCACCGCCGCCGGCCTGTTCGCGCTGGAACTCGCCGACGGCGCGATCGGCATCGACGCGCTCGCCACCGACGCGGCGATGGCGCTGGCCGAATGCCTGGCCCACGACCTCGCGCGGGTCGCGCCGAAAGCCGCCGATTGCGACCTCGTGCTCGCCGCCGCGCACTTCGACCCGGCCGAGGCCCTGCGCCCCGGCTGGCCCCTGCACCGCCGGCTGGCCGAACTGCACGCGCGCGCGCCGCGCGACAAGGTGCAAACCGCGCGCATCTTCGCCTTCGGCGCGGACGCGCAGGGCCGGGTGCCGTTGCCGTTCATGGCCGAGCCGGAATTGCGCGGCGGTGCGCTGCGGGTGCTGCCGTTCCTGCTGGTCGGCGCGGATGCGGCTGCGGTGCAGGAACATCTCGAAGCCGAACTGCTGGATCGCGGCATGGCCTCGGCGCGGACCGCGTTGCTGGCGCAGGAGGCGTTCGCCGCGCGCATCGAGCACGCGCGCCTGTTCACCCTGCACGACCTCGCCGCGATGATGGCGCTGCAGTACGAACACGTGGGCCTGCGCGTGTTGTGGCCGGTGATCGAAGCCGCGCTGCTGGCGCCCGGCGGCAGCGTCGAGGTCGATGCGCCACCGGAGCCGCGCGTGCGCTACGCCGAAGGCGTGGTTCACCTCGAAATCGCATCGCCGTCGCGCTGGCAACGCGACTTCGGCGGCGGTGTCGCGTTGGAACACGCAACGCGCGGTTACGCCGCCTACGAGGCGCGGCTGCGGCAGTTCGCCGCGATACTCGCCGCGCACGGCATCGAGGCGGTGTTCGATTACGTCGATGCGTAGGGAGCGGGAATTCTTCCTGTGGGAGCGGCTTCAGCCGCGACAACCCCTGCGGCGATGCCATGTCGGGGCTCCCACACGAGCACCGCACGCTCAAGGCACGGTGATCACCCCGCAGGCGATGCGCGCGCCGGCGTTGCCGGACGGTTGCGAGGTGTAGTCGTCCGCATCCGCGTGCACGACCACGGCCTTGCCGATCACGTCGTTGGCGCCGCCTCCGCCCAGCGCGGCCCCCGGGAAGTGCGCATTCACGTGGGCCACGCCGTTGGCGTCGGCGACGAGGTTGTCGTTGTCGCCGACGTGGTGCTGCGGGGCGGTATAGCGGCCGTGCGCCTGCGCGGTCGGATTGAAGTGCCCGCCTGCGCTGGAGGCATCGGCCGCACTGCAATCGCCCTTCTCGTGGATATGGAAGCCATGGGTGCTGTTCGGGGCGAGCCCGCCGATGTCGCCGGTGATGTGCACGCCGTCGCCCATCGGCATCAGCATCAGCTTGCCGCTGACCTGGCTGCCGGAGGCCGGTGCGAGCGCGGCGCTGGCCATGTCCACGCCGTTGTCGGGCATGGCCGTGGACGACGCGTCGGCGGCGGGTTGGCTGGCGCAGCCGGCGAGCAGGACGATCGAGGCCGCGAGCGGGACGATTCGAACGTTCATGGCGATCTCCGGGTGGGGAATGGCGATATTGGCGCGGGCGATGTTGCGCGAAAGTGAATCGTCAGCGCCGCTTGCGCCCCGGCCCGAGCTTGCGCGTCAGCGTGTTGCGGCCGACGCCGAGCTTTTCCGCCGCCGCGCCGCGATGGCCGTCGCTGTGCGCGAGCGCGGCTTCGAGCAATACGCGATCGAGGCGCGAACGCGCCTGTGCGTGCAGGTCCGGCGCGCCCTCGTGCAGTTGCGTGCGCGCCCACGCCGCGAGCGCCGATTCCCAGGCATCGCCATCGATCGCGGTTGCAGCGAGCGGGCCCGCCGCTTCGTCCAGGTCGCGGACGCCCAGGGTCGCGCCAGGCGCGAGCGCGGCCAGGCGCCAGCACAGGTTCTCGAGTTCGCGCACGTTGCCGGGCCAGTCGTGGGCCTGCAGCCGTTCCAGCGCCGCCGGCGACAGGCGCTTCGCCGGCGCGTGCAGTTTTTGCGCGGCCGCGGCGAGGAAGCGCGACGCGAGCAAGGGCACGTCTTCCCGGCGTTCGCGCAACGGCGGCAGCCGCAGGCGCACCACGTCGAGCCGATGCAGCAGGTCGGCGCGGAAACGCCCGTCGGCGACCAGGGATTCCAGCGGCTGGTGCGTGGCCGCGATCACGCGTACGTCGACGCGGATCAGTTCGCGCCCGCCGACGCGGAAGAATTCGCCTTCGGCGAGCACGCGCAACAACCGCGTCTGCAACGCGGGCGGCATGTCGCCGATTTCGTCGAGGAACAACGTCCCGCCATCGGCCTGTTCGAAACGGCCGACATGGCGCCTGGTCGCGCCGGTGAAGGCGCCGGCCTCGTGCCCGAACAATTCGCTTTCCAGCAATTCGGACGGAATGGCCGCGGTGTTGAGCGCGATGAAGGGCCGGTTCGAACGCGGTGATTCGCGATGCAGCGCGCGCGCGACCAGTTCCTTGCCGGTGCCGGTTTCGCCGGTGACGAGCACGTTCAACGGCGCGGCCGCGACCCGGCCCATCGCGCGCAACAGCGCCTGCATCCGTGGCGAGTCGCCGACCAATTGCGGCGCGTCTTCCCGCGTGGATGGCGAAACTTGCGATTGCGGTTCCACCACCGCCGTCGACGGCCGCATTTCCGGCAGCGCGCGCGCGGCCAGCGCGACCGCGTGGTCGAGGTCGAAGGGCTTGGACAGGAATTCGTGCGCGCCGCCACGGAAGGCTCCGGCGGTGCTGGCGAGGTCGGTGTAGGCGCTCATCACGATCACCGGCAAATCCGGATGCCGCGATTTCAGCCGTTCCAGCAAGGCGATTCCGTCGTCGCCAGGCATGCGCACGTCGGTGAAGAGAAGATCGGGGACGTCCTTCGATTCGAGCGCGGCGAGCGCGGCCTGCGCCGAATCGAAGCCTTCGACCGCGTAACCGGCTTCGCGCAATGCGGTGGCGAGCACGAAGCGCACGCCATGGTCGTCGTCCACCACCCAGATGCGCGCGGGCTCAGCCATCGCTCGCCTCCGTCGCGATGTTCATCGGCAGCAACAGCGTGAACACCGTATGCCCCGGGCGCGAGCGGTAGGCGAGCGAACCGCGATGCTCGCGCACGACCTGCTGCGCCAGCGCGAGGCCGAGCCCGCTGCCTTCGGCGCGGCCCGAGACCAGCGGCAGGAACAGGCGTTCGGCGAGGTCTTCGGGAACGCCGCGCCCGTCGTCGACGATTTCCACGCGCAACACCATCGCGGGCGCGGCATCGCCGATTCGCACGCCGTGTTCGGCGCGGGTGCGCAGGGCGACGCTGGCCGCCCCGGCCTCGATCGCATTGCGCACCAGGTTCCAGGTGGCTTGCGTGAGCCGGTCCGCGTCGCCGTCGAGTTCGGGCAGGCTCGGGTCGTAATCGCGGATCAATTTCACCGCCCAGCCGGCGTCGTTCTCCGCAAGCCGCAACACGCGTTCGAGCACCGCATGGATATTGAGCGCTTCGAACGGTTTCGCCGGCGCCGGCGACAGCATGCGGTCGAGCAAGGCGGCGAGGCGTTCGACTTCCGATTCGATCAGGCCGGTGAGTTCGCGCGAAGTCGCATCCTCGCTACGCCGCGCCAGCAATTGCGCCGCGCCCTTCAGCCCGGCCAGGGGATTGCGCAATTCGTGGGCGAGGCCCTTCAGCGCCGCGAACAACGCGGAAGGCAATGCGACGGCAGGATCCTCGCCNGGGAATTCGTCCACCGGCTGCGCTTCCAGCCACCAGCCGCCGCCTTCGCGGCGCGACAGCCACAGGTCGGCGAAGCGCGGGGCCTCGGTCCCGGGGAAGGCCATCGGCACCCGGCGCAGGCGCGCGAATTCGTGGTCGGATCCCGCGTCGCCCAAGGCCCGGGCCAAGGCGTCGCCCTCGGCTTCCAGCGCCGCCAGCGGCAGGCCGGGCAGGCGCCGCAGGCTGACCCCCAGCCAGCGCGCGCAGGCCGGATTGGCTCCCGCGATGCGGCCGTCGCCATCCAGCCACAACACCGGCGTGGCCAGTTGGTCGAGGGCGGGAGCGGCGTCCATCGGCATTGCACCATTATCGTGCAAAAGCGGAAGCCCCGTGGGTCGGACCTCCGGTCATGCCCCACGGCGGATTTTCCCCGGGATGTGCCCGGCCAACCCGCCACCCGAGCCCGGCTTCGTTGAATTCGACGCCTCCGACCCGCATCAAGATGGCCACTGGCCCGCTGCGTGGAGTACCCATGACCTACCGGAAAACCGACGAAGCCGTCGCCCGCCTGAGCCCCGAGCAGTTCCGCGTGACCCAGCAGAACGGCACGGAACGGCCGGGCACGGGCGCGCTGCTGCACGAGGATCGACCGGGCATCTACGTGGACATCGTCTCGGGCGAGCCGTTGTTCGCCTCTTCGGCCAAGTTCGAATCGCACTGCGGGTGGCCGAGTTTCACCAAGCCGATCGAGCCGGCGAACGTGCAGGAACTGCACGACCTCAGCCACGGCATGGACCGCACCGAAGTGCGTTCGGCGCATGGCGACAGCCATCTCGGCCATGTGTTCACCGACGGACCGCGCGACCAAGGCGGGCTTCGCTATTGCATCAACTCCGCCTCGTTGCGCTTCGTCCCGCGCGAACGGATGGAAGCCGAGGGCTATGGCGCGTACCTCGACCAGGTGGAGGAACGGGCATGACGACCGAAACCGCGATCCTGGCCGGCGGCTGCTTCTGGGGCATGCAGGAACTGATCCGCGCGATGCCCGGCGTGGTCTCGACCCGCGTGGGGTACTCCGGCGGCGACGTGCCCAACGCGACCTACCGCAACCACGGCAGCCACGCCGAGGCGATCGAGATCGTCTTCGATCCCGCCGTCCTCGCTTATCGCGACCTGCTCGAATTCTTCTTCCAGATCCACGACCCCACGACGCCGGACCGGCAGGGCAACGATCGCGGCACGTCCTATCGTTCCGCGATCTACACCACCTCGGCGGCGCAGAAGGCGGTCGCCGAGGACACCATCGCCGACGTCGATGCGTCGGGGCTGTGGCCCGGCAAGGTGGTGACGAAGGTGGAGGCCGCCGGCGACTTCTGGGAAGCCGAGCCCGAACACCAGGACTACCTGCAGCGCTATCCCACCGGCTACACCTGCCATTTCGTGCGGCCGGGCTGGAAACTGCCGAAGCGCCAGGCCTAGCGCCGGCACTCCGGGGCGGGTTGCCACCAGCCCCGGAGACGCCGCGCGAAAATCAGATCGTGTAGTACAGCTGGTACTCCAGGGGATGGGTCGCCGCGCGGAACGCGGTGACCTCCTTCATCTTCAGCGCGATGTAGCCGTCGATGAAGTCGTCGGTGAACACGCCACCGGCCTTGAGGAACTCGCGGTCCTTGTCCAGCGCTTCCAGCGCCTGGTCGAGCGAATGGCAGACGGTGGGGATGTTCTTCTCTTCTTCCGGCGGCAGGTCGTACAGGTCCTTGTCGCTGGGCGCGCCCGGATCGATCTGGTTCTTGATGCCGTCGAGGCCGGCCATCATCAGCGCGGAGAAAATGAGGTAACCGGTGTTCATCGGATCGGGGAAGCGGATCTCGATGCGGCGCGCCTTCGGGTTCGCCACGTACGGGATGCGGCACGAGGCGGAACGGTTCGATGCCGAATACGCCAGCATCACCGGCGCCTCGTAGCCCGGCACCAGGCGCTTGTAGGAATTGGTGGTGGAGTTCGCGAACGCGTTGATCGCGCGCGCATGCTTGAAGATGCCGCCGATGTACCACAGCGCCATCTGCGACAAGCCGCCGTAACCGTCGCCGGAGAACAGGTTGCTGCCGCCCCTGGCCAGGCTCTGGTGCACGTGCATGCCGCTGCCGTTGTCGCCGACGATGGGCTTGGGCATGAAGGTCGCGGTCTTGCCGTTGCGGTGCGCGACGTTCTTGATCACGTACTTCATCGTCAGCAGCTCGTCGGCCTTGCGCACCAGCGTGTTGAAGCGCGTGCCGATCTCGCACTGGCCGGCGTTGGCGACTTCGTGGTGGTGCACCTCGACCTCGATGCCGACCTGTTCCAGCGTCTTGCACATCTCGGCGCGCAGGTCGTGCAGCGTATCCAGCGGCGCGACCGGGAAGTAGCCGCCCTTCACCATCGGCCGGTATCCGGTGTTGCCGCCGTCGTATTCGCGGCCGGAGTTCCAGTGCGCTTCCTCGGAATCGACGTGGAAGAAGGTGTGGCCCATTTCATTCGCGAAACGCACGCTGTCGAAGATGAAGAATTCCGGTTCCGGGCCGAAGAAGGCCTGGTCGGCGATGCCGCTGGACTTGAGGAAGGCTTCGGCGCGCTTGGCCACGCCGCGCGGATCGCGCGAGTAGGCCTGCATCGTCGCCGGATCGAGGATGTCGCAGGTGAGCACCAGCGTGGGATCGGCGGTGAACGGATCGAGGAAGGCGGTGTCCGCATCCGGCAACAGCACCATGTCGGACTGGTGGATGCCCTTCCAGCCGCTGATCGAGGAACCGTCGAACATCTTGCCGTCCTCGAAGAGCGAGGCATCGACGATGGACTTGGGGAAGGTGACGTGGTGCTGCACGCCGCGCATGTCGGCGAAGCGCAGGTCGACGAATTCGACCTTGTGGTCCTTGATCAGTTTCTCGACATTCGCGAGCGACATGGCACGGCCTCGGTGGGTGATGGGTGCCTCAGGCAATGCAAGCGCCGTGCCAGCCGTGGGCGCCCGCAAGTGATTGATTTCCCGGGATTCGATCCTGCTTCTGCCGACGATATGCACCAAACCAGGGAAACAAGACCGACCTTTGCACCAAATCCAGCGAACAGCCGGCCTTGGGCTATGCTTCCGGGCTGACGCCGATCCGGGTTCCATCGCATGTCCGACCTCGTTTCCGCGCTGCTGCTCGGCATCATCGAAGGCATCACCGAATTCCTGCCGATCTCGAGCACCGGCCACCTGCTCATCGCCGAACACTGGCTGGGCGCGCGCAGCGACCTGTTCAACATCGCCATCCAGGCCGGGGCGATCCTCGCCGTGGTCGCGATCTACTGGCGCCGCCTGTGGGACCTGCTGTACGGCTTCCTCGGCCGGCGCTCGCCCGCCAGCCACGATCCGGCACGGATCGCGCTCGGCCCGGCGCAGGCGCGGGCCTATGCCTTGAAGTTGCTGCTGTCGTTCGCGGTCACCGCGGTCGGCGGCCTGCTGGTGAAGAAGCTCGGCTGGGAATTGCCGGAAACCGTGCGCCCCGTCGCCTGGGCGCTGGTGATCGGCGCGGTGTGGATGCTCATCGCCGAACAACTCGCCGCACGCCGCGGCGGCGAACGGACCGCGATCTCGTGGACGACCGCGATCCTCGTCGGCATCGCGCAGGTCGTGGCCGGCGTGTTTCCGGGCACTTCGCGCAGCGCGGCCACGATCTTCGTCGCCCTGCTCGCGGGGACGACGAGCCGCGCCGCCGCCACCGAGTTCGCGTTCCTGGTCGGCATCCCGACCATGTTCGCCGCCACCGGCTACGAACTGCTGAAGCTGGCGAAGGACGGCGGCATCGGGCGGGAAAACTGGAGCGCGCTCGCGGTCGCGTTCGTGGTGTCGACGATCACCGCCTTCATCGCGGTGAAGTGGTTGCTGCACTACATCCGGAGCCATCGCTTCACCGCGTTCGCGGTGTATCGCCTTGCGCTCGGCGCGGCCTTGCTGCTGTGGTTGCCGGCGACGGCGTAGGATCCATCGCACGAATCTGTCGCCGCATCCCGTGCGCGGGGGTTTCCGATGCAACGATTCCTGTTCCCCCTCGCACTCTCGCTGCTCGTCGTCGCCCCGACGCGCGGTGCCGANNCTTCCATGGCGGCANCCGCCGCCCCGGACGAAGCGAAAGCGCAACTCGTCCGTTACCACTGGCGACTGCAGGCTGCGACCGATGCGAATGGCAACCGCATCGATGCATTGTTCGTCCAAGCGGACGAGCCTCTGCAACTCGACTTTTCCGCAGACGGTGGCGTCTTCGTCGGGAACGCCTGCAACGACATCGGCGGCGACTATTCGCTCGATGGCGAATCGCTGACGGTCGCGAACATGTCATCGACCTTGATGGCTTGCGTCGATCCGAAGCTGATGGCGCTCGACAGGGAAATCGGCAAGCGCCTCGACGGCGAACTCTCGCTCTTGGCCGGCGACCAGCCTACGCTCACGCTCGTTAGCGCCTCGGGCGACAGGCTCGTTTTCACCGGAAAACTGATCGGCGAGCGCCTTTCCATCGAAGTCGCGGCACATACCAAACCTTGCAAGCCCGCATCGACGGCAGAAATGCAATGCCTGCAGGTGCGCGAAGTGAAGTACGACGACAGCGACGGCTCGTTCGACGCGATCGGACCATACGAGAATTTCTACGGCGGGATCGAAGGGCTCATTC
>JGI24770J26754_10002367_pt1 | contig 13068 bp, 10 predicted proteins | sample LakOneMetagenome_FD_26754 | JGI IMG/M metagenome (IMG submission 26754) | reverse complement strand
CTGGAAATGGACAGTGAAATCGGTGGCAATTCGCGCGCCGGACAGTCGCCGCTGGTCGCTTATCCGTGGGGCGCGCATTATCTGCCGTTGCCAACGCGTGAGTCCGTGCATGTTCGCGAGTTGCTGGCTGAGCTGGGCGTTTTGCAGGGGGATCCGGCGGCACTCAAGCCGATGTACGATGAACGTTATCTGTGTGCGACGCCACAGGAGCGGGTGTATCGCAACGGCCTGTGGGAAGAGGGTTTGCTGCCCCATCGTGGACTGGACGTGGCCGAGCGGACGCAGCAGAAGCGCTTTCAGCAGCAGATGGAGGTGTACAAGCGGGCGATCGGGCGTGATGGTCGGCGGGCCTTTGCCATCCCCATGGCCCTATCCACCCGTGACCCGGTGTGGCAAGCGCTTGACCGGGTCTCCTTCGCGCAATGGCTGAATGACAACGGCTTTAGCGCACCCAGCGTGCACTGGCTGGCCAACTACGCCTGTCGCGACGATTACGGTATGGCGCATGATCAGGTATCGGCCTGGGCAGGCTTGCATTATTTTGCCTGTCGAAATGGCGAGGCTGGCAATGCGTCGAGCGACGCGGTGCTGACGGCCCCGGAAGGCAATGCCTGGCTGGTCCGTGGCTTGGCCAACAAGGCTGGTGCACGGGTCCTCTGCGGGGCCATGGTGTGGCGTCTTGAAGAAGGAAAGTCGGGCGTTCGGGTCGATGCACTGATCGGTGAAAAGTCTGTCCGCTTTGAGGCAAGGCAGTTGATCTGGGCGGCCCCTGCTTTTGTCCTGCCGCGCGTCTGGCCGGGCATGCCCGAGGTGTTGAAGTCAGCGGCCCTGGCTGGTGATTACGCGCCGTGGCTGGTCGCCAACCTGCACCTTTCGAATTTTCCGGAGGAGCGTCTGGGGGCGCCGGCGGCCTGGGATAACGTTTTCTATGACAGTCCCGGCCTGGGTTACGTGACCGCGACGCATCAACTGATTCGCCGCCAGCTGACCGGGACGGTGTTGACCTACTACCGGGCGCTTCACGATGTGGCGCCAGCCGCGGGGCGGCGCCTGCTGCTCGATACCCCGCGCGAAGCTTGGGCGGAACGCATCCTTTCCGAGCTGGAACGGGCGCATCCGAATATTCGCCAGCTGACCACCCGTCTTGATGTCTTCCGACATGGCCATGCCATGCGTCGTCCGGTGCCAGGCAGCCTCTTCCACGGTCAACGGGAAAAAATGGCCAATTTTGAAAACCCGTTCATTACGCTGGCGCACGCCGACTTGTCGGGATTTTCGCTATTTGAAGAGGCGCAGTATCGTGGCGTTTTGGCTGCCGAACGGGTCAGGCGGCGTTACGATGCGAGATAGTGCAGCAGCAACATCTTCAGGTCCTGTGGGTCTACCGGCTTGACGATGAAGTCGTTCATGCCCGCTTTCAGGCAACGTTCGCGGTCTTCGGCGAAGGCGTTGGCCGTCATGGCAATGATGGGCAGTAGCGTGTATTGCGACTGAGCCCGGATTCGACGCGTGGCCTCCAGACCGTCCATTTCCGGCATCTGCATGTCCATCAGGACGAGGTCGAAGGTCTTCGTTTTGAGAATCTCGAGCGCTTGCCGGCCATTTTCGGCGATGTCGGCGGTGATGTCGTATTCGCGGAGCAGTTCCAGCGCGATTTCGCGGTTGATCGGTTCGTCTTCGACCACCAGCAGATGACGTCCGGCCAGACTGTCGTGCACGGCTTGCATTGAAAGGCCGGCAAAGGTTGAGGTCAGCGCATCCATGGCTTCATCACCGGGTTTGAGTCGGGCGCTGAACCAGAAGCGGCTGCCCGCGCCAAGGCGACTGGTGACGCCAACGCGCCCCCCCATCAGCTCGGCGAGGCGACGCGTAATGGCCAGGCCCAAACCGGTGCCACCAAATTTGCGGCTGGTTGAACTGTCGGCCTGTTCGAAAATGCCAAACAGACGAGGGATGGACTCTTCGGCAATGCCAATGCCGGTATCTTCGACTTCGAAGCGCAGTTGAATGCCGTCGGCGTTTTCGGAAATACGGCGTGCGCGGATGGTGATGCTGCCGCGTTCCGTAAACTTGATGGCGTTGGCGGTGTAGTTGATCAGACACTGGATGATGCGCGTCGGGTCGCCGATCAGGGTGTGTTCGAAGGGGTCGGACTCGGTCAGCAGTTCCAGGCCTTTTTCGTGAGCGCGTTGGCCGAGGACGGCAGTGACGCGCTTCAGAATGCTGTTGATGTCGACCGTGGTTTCGTCGAGTTGCAGCTTGCCGGCTTCGATCTTGGAAATGTCGAGGATATCGTTGATGACGGCGAGCAGATGTTGGGATGCATTGTCGATCTTGTCGAGGCGATCGATTTGCACGTCGGTCGGATTGTCGCGACGCAGGAGGTGAACCATCCCGAGGACTGCATTGAGTGGGGTACGGATTTCATGGCTCATGTTGGCGAGGAAGGCACTCTTCGAACGACTCGATGCCTCCGCCGCCTGACGGGCGATTTCGAGTTGCGCCGTGCGTTGTTCGACCTGCTGTTCCAGGCTTTGCCGGTGCTCTTCCAGCGCCTTGGCGTGGCGCAGCGTCTCGCTGATGTCTGAAAAGGCAACAACGACACCCGTGACGATGCCATCATGTCGTTTGGGGGTGATCGTCAGGCGAACCGGAAAGGCTGTGCCATCCTTGCGCCAGAACACATCCTCTGTTCGCCGCAGCTTGCCATCCTGGGCCGTCAGCCGGATTGGACATTCGGCTTCCGGATAGGGTGTTCCGTCAGGTCGTTTGCGATGGAACAGGGTGTGTGAATTTCGGCCCAAGACCTCTTTCTCTTCGAATCCAAGCTGCGATAGCGCGGCCGGATTCATGAAGGAGCATACGCCGTAGAGGTCGGTGCCGAAAATGCCCTCTCCCAGTGTTTCAAATATCATGCGCTGGCGGGCTTCGCTTTCAATCAGCGCACGCTCGGCGCTGGCCAGATCTGCCAGGTCGATGTCCAGGCAGAACATCATGGGGCCGCGATCGGCGGTGTCCAGAATGGTGTGACTGGAATACACCTCGACCGGCTGCCCATTCTTGTGGCGCAAGGTCATGCGGCCGGCAGGAATGCCGGTCTTGTGTTCGAACATCCATTGCACGGCGGCGCGGACCCCGTCATGCATCGCCGGCGGGATAATCAGGTCCAGCAACGATTTTCCCAGCGCCTCTTCCCGCGTATAGCCGTAAAGCGTTTGCGAGGCATGATTCCAGTAGGCGACGGTGCCGTCCACCAGGTAGCCCTGAATGGAGAGGGCATCAACATTTTCGAAGATGGCGCGAAAACGGGCTTCGGTGGACGTCAGCTCCGCCATGGTCTGCTTGTTGCGCGCCCGCTCGGCCTTGAGGCGCCGATTGTTTCTGAACAGGATGAAAACGGCGAGCAGGATGCCGCCAAAGATCAGCGCGGTGACGATCGCAAACACCCAGGCATACTGCGCAATGACCTCGGCAATACTGACATTGGGCGCCGTGTCGAAAGGCGGAAAGCGCATTTTGCGCAACAAGTCCTCCACCGGTCGGTAGTCGGCAGGAATGCTGAACCCATGGATGTGGGCCGCCGTGGCTACATCCCCGTCATGAGGCAGGGTGAGGATGGCGGCAGCCAGTTGCCGGGCAAAACGTTCATCGGCCCAGGGCATCGCGGCCAGGGGCCATTCCGGATACAGGCGTGTCGAGTGGATGAGCGGATAGCCGTCATCCTTGATGTTGATGATGCGCAGGCGCCGGGTGTCAAGTTTCTTGTCTTTTTCCATGGCCTCAATCAAGCCAGTGCGCACAAAGGCAGCATCCACCTGACCGGCCAGCAACGCGGCAATTGCCTGGTCCTGGGTGGGACCGGTTTCGACGATCGTTGCATCTTCGGGGAGGTGAACCCCCCGCTGCGCCAATTCATAGGCTTGAACCATGTAGCCGCCGAGTTCGGCCTTGCTGCTGGTTGCGATGCGCTTGCCGGCCAGGTCGGCTAAGTTCTGAATCTTGTTCTGATCGCTGCGGGTGGCGATGATGCCCCCGATGCTGGGTAGCGGCTTGTCGCCGTATTTTTCGATCAGCGTGGCGAGGGGTGACAGTAAACCCTGGCCTTGGGCCAGCAGGATGTAGTGCGCGGGTTGGGTCAGGACGAAGTCCACCTGCTTGTCGCGGATGGCACTTTCAAGGTCCTTTTGGCCCAGCGCGACCAGTTCAACGCGCCGTCCCAGGTTGGCGTTATTGAGATAGTCAATCAGCGGTTGCCAGCGTGCCGCCGTTTCGGGTGGGGGGCGAAAGGCCAGAATGGCGAATTTGGCCGGTTTTTTGCCGTTGACCGCAGGAATTGCGGTTGCTTCCATGCTGCTTACAGCGGGCGGCTCATCAGCCCGGGCCGGTGACAGTCCTAGGCCAAGGACCAGGCCAAATGTTGCCACGACTCGCCAGAGCCAGTGATCGACCACCTGATGGAAGCATTCATGCACATCGACCCCATGGGAACTTGCCAGCAACATCTCTTGATAGTAGCAATTGGCGCAGCGTATGGATAGTTTTTTCCATATGGCATAGCAATGTATGCCGGGTCAGTAGCGCATGAAATCCCTGATCTGTTCCTGCCAGGCATTTTCGTCGGCGGTGGCAAGCTGATCCAGATCCGCAGCCACCGAGGCCGGGTCGTCCACCCATTCGCGTAGCAGGGGCGAACCATTGATGAGATCGATCGCCAGCCGGTCATGCTCGTATTCGTAGGCAAAGTCGCGCCACAAGGGATAATCGGGATAGCAGCGGCGAATGGCCTTGAAGGCGAGTGCCTGCAAACGCCAGGGGCGAAAGGCGGCATGGTTGTATGCGGCGTCTTCGACGTGAATCTGCAGACCGTTGCACAGCTTGCCGGCGTGCTTGTGGAAGGTTGGCTCGAACCAGCATTCGCGCAGCCTGCAGCCCTGCAGCCATTGCGGGGCGAAGCTGCGCATTTCGGCGAGCACGGCACGGGCGTCAATATCCGGCGCGCCGAACAGTTCCAGNGGGCGTGTCGTGCCACGCCCTTCGGACAGCGTGGCGCCTTCGAGCATCACCGTGCCGGCGTAGGCGCGGGCCATCCAGAGATTGGGGGCGTTCGGACTGGGGTTGATCCAGGTGCGTTCGCCGAGTGGCCAGCCGTATCCGGGCGCGGCGTCCGGCCGCCAGCCTTGCATCGTGATGACCTGGTAATCCACATGGAGCTTGAGCGTGGCGATGAACCAGTAGCCGAGTTCGCCCATGGTCAGGCCGTGGCGCATCGGCATGGCGCCTGCGCCGACAAAACTTTCCCAGCCGTCGCGCAGGGTCAGGCCTTCGACTGGCCGACCGGCCGGGTTGGGGCGGTCGAGCACCCAGACACTTTTGCCATGCCTGGCCGCGGCCTCGAGCACGTAGCGCAGCGTCGTGATGAAGGTGTAGATACGGCAGCCCAGGTCTTGCAGATCGACGAGCAGAACATCGAAGCTGTCCATCATCGCGTCGGTCGGGCGCCGCACGTCGCCGTAAAGGCTGAAGACCGGAATGCCGAGTTGCGGATCGAGGAAATCGGGTGACTCGACCATGTTGTCCTGTTTGTCGCCGCGCAGGCCGTGCTGGGGTCCAAAGGCAGCGCTCAGGTTGAGGTCGGGCAGGGCGGCAAGGGCATCGAGCGAATGGGTCAGGTCGGCGGTCACTGAAGCCGGGTGGGCGAGCAGGGCGATTCGCTGGCCGACCAGCGGTCGACGCAGGGCAGGGTCGGCAAGCAGGCGGTCAAGGCCGAACTGGATCAATTGGGTCATGGCATGTTTCGGTGCAAGGTCAGTGCAAAGCTCTGACGAAGATGGAAGTCGGGTTGTGGTGCACCGTGTTCCAGTGCCCAGTAGCTTTTGCTGCCGTCGGCCAATTCGATGACGGCACTGATGCCGAGCAACAGCGTGTGATCGGACGGCAGCAATTCCCGGGCGATGGCTGCATCCAGCTGGAAACCGTCAGGGGTGCAGTGCAGGGAAATCTGTGGTGAAGCGGTGGGGAAAAAATCCGCATCGCGTTCCCGGTAATCGTTGAAACGATAGCTTGCCCACTGGCCCGATGGAGAAAAATTGAATTCCTGGTATTTTTTCCGGTTGACCGTGGCAACAAATACTTCGCAGCACGTGTGTTGCCAAAGATGGTCGGCCGGGCCGGCAGGTTGCGATGATGGAAGGCGTATGTCTTCAGCTTTTCCATGGACGCGAAATGACACATCAAGGCCGCCGACCGCGTTGCCGCGTGCCGTAATGTCGATGCCGTCGATGGCGCTACAGGGGCTGGCTGGATGGCAACTCAGGGTGGCGTGGTACGCTAGGTTCAAGGTGTCGTCTGGCGATGATTACGGAGAGCAGGCGGTACTTTAACTGCTTGTTCCGGATGTTGCTGCGGTCTACACGCAAAAATGGCCAAAATCCGCATAGACACTTGGTCGGGCCGGCCATTTGGAGTAAGTTACCGCCTTTCAGCAAATGCTTTCCGGGAGAGAAAAGTGACCCCGCTGCGCATCAATTTAGACCAGGAAGATATTCCCACCCACTGGTACAACGTGGTGGCTGATCTGGCGCATCCACCGGCCCCGCCGCTCGGGCCCGATGGCAATCCGGTGCCGCCGGAGGCAATGGGCGCCATTTTTCCCGGGCCGATTCTTGAGCAGGAAATGTCGGCCGATCGCTGGATAGCCATTCCTGAGGAGGTCCGTCAGATTTACGCGCTGTGGCGTCCCGCCCCGCTGTGTCGGGCGCTGCGTCTGGAGCAGGCGCTTGGCACACCGGCCAGGATTTTCTACAAATACGAAGGTGTTTCGCCCGCCGGCTCGCACAAGCCGAACTCCGCGGTGCCGCAGGCCTACTTCAACAAAATCGCCGGGACCAAACGACTGACCACCGAAACCGGCGCCGGCCAATGGGGTTCGTCGATTGCCTTCGCCGGGCAGATGTTTGGCTTGCCGGTGCGGGTATTCATGGTCAAGGTCAGTTATCAGCAGAAGCCGTTCCGTCGTTCGATGATGCAGACATGGGGCGCCGAAGTCTTCGCCAGCCCAAGCAACCTGACCAATGCCGGCCGCGCGGCGCTGGCTGCCGACCCCGATAATCAGGGTTCGCTCGGATTGGCGATTTCAGAAGCGGTTGAAGAGGCGGCAGGCGATCCCGGTACCTGCTATACCTTGGGCTCGGTTCTCAATCATGTGTTATTGCATCAATCGGTCATTGGACTTGAGGCCAAAAAGCAGTTTGAAAAAGTCGGCCTTTATCCCGATGTGATCTTCGGCCCTTGCGGCGGCGGTTCCAGCTTTGGCGGCATTGCTTTTCCGTTTCTCGCCGACAAGGCAGCGGGGGACCGGCGCGCCACCAACCTGCGTTGTGTCGCCGTCGAACCCACGTCATGCCCGACGCTGACCAAGGGTCACTATGCCTACGACTATGGCGATGTTTCCGGCTACACACCGATCATGAAAATGTACACGCTTGGCCACGATTTCATGCCACCGGGGATCCATGCCGGCGGCCTGCGTTACCACGGCGACTCGCCGTTGGTCTCGCAACTGCTTCATGATGGCCTGATTGAGGCGCAGGCGGTGCCGCAGGTGGCCACCTTCGAGGCTGGCGTTCAGTTTGCTCGCGCGGAAGGCATCATTCCGGCGCCCGAGTCATGTCATGCCATTCGTGCTGCCATCGACGAAGCGCTGAAGTGCAAAGTGACTGGCGAAGCCAAAACCATCCTGTTCAGCCTGACCGGCCACGGTCACTTCGACATGGCTTCCTATGACAAGTTTTTCGCCGGGCAACTGGAGGACTACGACTATCCGGAGGCCGCCATTACCGAATCCCTGAAGCATTTGCCAAAGGTGGGTTGAGCCTGTGAAACTCTTTGTTTTTCTGCTCGCACTGGCCAATCTTCTGTTCTATGCGTTTAGCGCAGGCTACTTCGGCAGTCCCGAAAATCCGGATGTCGGACGGGTCAATCAACAAGTCATGCCGGAGCGCATGAAGATTGTCTCGCGCGGCGAAACGCCGGTCCTGCCAGCCAGGCCTGAACCCGCGCCCGCGGTAGAAAGCCCCAAGCCGGAAGCGGCCCCAGAACCGGAACCGCCAATCAAGGAATCCAAAGTGGACACCACGCCGGTCTGCCTGGCTTGGCGCCAGCTGTCGGTGACCGATGCGGATCGCCTGTCTGCGCTGTTGGCAAAACGTTTTGGAGATTTCAAGCTGATCCGCAAGACGCTTGCTTCGGAAGGCAACGGTTGGTGGGTGTTTGTGGCGCCACAGCCCAGCAAGGCAGATGTTGACAGGAAGGCTGCCGAATTGAGAGAGCTGGGGGTCAAGGACTTCTTTGTCATCCAGGATGGACCGAATCGTTTTGCCATTTCACTGGGCGTCTTCTCCACAGAAAAAGGGAGTCAGGATCGCCTGGCTGAATTGAAAACCAAGGGGGTTCGTTCTGCTTCAGCGGGTCCTCGACCTGGCAAGGATAGCGTCGTTAACTTGCAGGCCCGGGGGCTGGCCTCTGAAAAACCAGCCGTGCTGGCGGCGGTTGCCGAAGTGCTTCCCAAGGTTCAGACCCAGGGTTGCAAGTGAGTGGTTTCATTGTCGGCCTGACCGGGGGCATTGGTAGCGGAAAAAGTACCGTGGCGGATGCATTTGTCGCGCTGGGGGCGGGGCTGGTCGATACCGATGTGATCGCCCGGGAGCTGACCCTGGCGGACGGAAAGGCGATGCCGGCACTGATCGCTGAATTCGGTCCGGACATTGTCGCGAAAGATGGTGCCATGGATCGATCAGCCGTGCGTCAACGGGTATTTGCCGATCCTTCAGCCCGGGAAAGGCTTGAGGGAATCCTGCATCCATTGATTCGTCAGATTTCCGCCGAGCGCTGCGTCGCTGCGACCGCACCCTACGTTATCCTGGCCGTGCCGCTCTTGGTTGAATCAGGCGATTATCATCAACGGTGTGACCGGATCGTGGTGGTGGATTGTCCGGAAACTATTCAAATCGAACGTGTCATGGCGCGAAATGGTCTGTCGATAGATGAGGTCAGGGCGATCATGGCAGCGCAGGCAACGCGTCAACAGCGGCTTGCCGCCGCGAATGACATTGTTGTAAATGATGGTGCAAGAACAAAAATTTACGAACAGGTCAATCTGTTGCATTTAAAGTATCTGGCACTGGCGGGTGAAAAACTTAAAGCAAGCTGTTGAGATTTGCCTGCAAATAGCTCAGAATAAACATAATTTTCCGTTTCTTCGGACCCTCGCCGCGTGATAACTTACGAATACCCGTTCAATGAGCGCATCCGCACACTGCTGCGTCTCGAGGACNTGTTCGAAAAATCCGCGTATTTTGCGCAGGATGANGGTGCNCTGGAGCACCATACCGCGCTCGTTTCCCTGTTTGAAATNCTCGAGGTGGCCGGTCGTGCCGACCTCAAGATGGACCTGATTCAGGAACTGGAAAGACAGCGTCAGACCCTGCTGGCTTTTCGCAATAATCCCGACATTTCCGAAGAAGCGCTTTCGGGCGCCCTTTATGAAATTGAGCAGTCATCCGCCGCGCTTCTTGGGATGACTGGCAAGATTGGCCAATATCTGCGTGAGAATGACTGGCTAATGGGGATCAAGAGCCGGGCTGCAATTCCTGGTGGCGTCTGCGAATTTGATCTCCCGTCCTATCACTGGTGGTTGCATCGCCCGACGGAGGTTCGACGCGGTGCGCTGGAGGGCTGGACCAAACCGATGTTGCCCCTGCGTGATGCGGCGACCATTGTCCTTCGCCTGCTTCGCTCCAGTGGCCGCCCCAAAACCTATACAGCGACCAACGGGCAGTTCCAGCTCAATCTGGGGGGGTCGGCGGCACAAATGGTTCGTGTTACGTTGAGTGCAGACGAGCAAGCCATTCCCGAAGTGAGTGCCAACAAGTATTTTCTGAACATTCGTTTCACCAAGCCACCCGCCGGCGAAATCAAGGCGCGGGGTTGCGAGCGCGACGTCGATTTCGATCTGACCTTCTGCAATCTGTAAGGGCGTCTCAAGACGTCTTTTTGCGCGTTGAGTGTCCTGAAAATCATTGCGTCTGCCCCGAAAGCTTAAGTGATTGGCGCGCGGCTCATCGTTTCATTCCAACTGTATTCCGCTCACCGTGCCTTATTGGACGTCATGGCTCGCCAAGCGTATGTCATTGGTGCTTTGTTGATTGAGCGCAGGCCTGAAGATCGTTCGCCTCGCGTACCTGTAGGCACCTATCGCCGAATGCGGGTGAATTCGATTCTCCGCACCCGGTGGATTATTGAGCTTCACTAGGCGCTGAGCGTCGCCCGAAAAGATTAGTTACCAAATGTCGCAGAACATGGCTTGAAAGCCTCGTCGGCAATTCATATCTTGCTGACCAAGGAGACGCCATGCATGGCAGCTCCATTAGATATCCGGAGGCTTGAATGAAAAAAATCGTCTGTGCTTTGATCGTGTGTACGTCCATTGGTGTCAGCCTGCCCACATTTGCTTCCGAGCCCTCGCTTCATGACGTCTATCAAGCAGCAGGCTCTGGCAAGGTGGATGATGCACAGCGGATGATGCGCGAGGTTTTAAAGGCGCACCCGAACAGCGGAAAGGCGCACTACGTCGAGGCTGAATTACTGGTCAAACAAGGTCAGTTGAAACAGGCAGCCAATGAACTGGAAACAGCTGAAAAGCTTTCGCCAGGTCTGCCATTTGCAACTGGGCAGTCGGTTGCTCGCCTCAGAGAAAGTCTGGTTTCCCGTAAAGCCACCGCTACCGGACTTCCCGTTCAGCATGAAATGTCCCTGGCCCCTTCCGCACGGAACTCGAATGCGCCTTGGGGTATTTTGTTTTTAGGATTAGGACTGGTCGCTTTTATTGCGTGGGCCACCAAATTCATGGGACGCCGAAATTCGCTCAATAATGGTGTAGCGACGCAATCAGATTTTGGCGGCTATCGTCCTGCCGCACCTTCAATGGCCAATGGTGGCGTTGCTCAGGCCTATGGTCCAACCGGAGTTCCACCGATTGCGGGCCAAGGACTCGGCTCGCAGTTGTTGGGTGGCTTGGCGACAGGGGCTGCTGTCGGGGCTGGTGTGGCCGCCGGCGAGGCATTGATGCATCGCTTCATGGATGGACACCAAAGCGCGCCAGGCAGTGCGCAGGCCTTGTCAAGTTTTGACAGCATCCCGAGTCTGCCGTCGACTCCGATGGATGATATGGGTGGCAACGACTTCGGAATAGCAGACAATTCGTCCTGGGATGATGCTGCCTCCAGTGCGGGTAGTGACTGGAATTAGTCTTCACCATTGGCTATTTGAATCCCGCAGCGTGAGACTTAGGTCGGTTGTTGCAGTTCTTCAGGTGGCATCCATTAAAAATCCCCGTGATATCGCGGGGATTTTTGTTTAAACACCGGTATGTTCCTCAAGTAAGTTAGCCGAATTCGCTTTCCAGGCCACCTGTTTGCTTGGACGAGCTTAGTTTCTGGCGTGTGACAGATGAAATGCTTCTACGCCATCAAACTGGCCTAGTTCAGCCGCCAAGGTTGAAAGCGACGTGGCAGCATCTTTGTTTAATGCAATGGCGACATAGCGCCATTCCTCTCGATCATTCGTTCGATGTATCTGGAATGAACCGCTGGCAACCTGGTAGCCACGCTCACTTGCGACCCTGGACAATACTTCTTCACGCGGGGTAAATCCGGGTCGAAAACATAAGGTGATCGCTACCGCAGGCCGTGACGGCAACCATTGTTCCAGCTTTGCCGCCCACATCATGAGGGCGGCTGATAGTATCGTCAGTAATATCGCGGCCGAATAAAATCCGATGCCAACCAGAATGCCGATCGCGGAGGATGACCAGATCGATGCAGCAGTCGTCAGGCCGCTGATGTTGAAACCATCTTTCATGATGACCCCGGCACCAAGGAAACCGACGCCAGTGACAATCCCTTGAATAACGCGTGTCGGATCCGGTGGACTGTGGCCAAACGTTTGAGCGACGGAGAGGCCGCCGTACCAGAAGGCGGGATAGCCGACAATCACGGTCATGGCGCACGATGCCATGCAGACCAAGCCATAGGTACGCATGCCTGCCGCACGCCCATGATAGGTGCGTTCATAGCCGACAATGAGCCCCAGTAAAAGTGCGCCGAAAAGATTGGAAAACACGATCAAATTGATCGCTAATTCCTGCGGAGACCAGTAGTTCGCAAAAAAACCGTTGGGGACCGAAAGCATGGTGCGAGGGCAATCCAAATGGTGTGAAGAGAGCCTCAACAGTACAGAAAATCGGGCACGGTGTGCGCTATACCGATATATCTATTTGTTGTCCTGGTGCCGATATCCCGGGTTATTTTCTGGCATTCAAATTCAGGCTAAACGTTTGCCAATCCTTGGTGACTTGTTGGGCGTAGCTTCGGGCGTAGTCCAGGACCGCTGGGGCCCAGTCGGAGCCCTTGTTGCCAAACGCGATCCATTCCTCAATGCTGGCCGACCCTTGGCGGCCACCGGAACGAATGTGGGCCCAGGCAACCACCTCGGCCATGGTGTGTATGACGCCTTCCAGCCGTCGGATTTTCCCGCCCCACTGATCGAGCGCGACCCGGTCCTGGCTGGGTAGCAGCTCTCTCAAAACGTACGAGCGGTCAGCGATTTGTACCGCCGACAAAAACGCCGGGGGTATTGCTTGCGCACGCCGCTGGATACTGACGACGCGCTGGGCTTCACTGGCCCAGAGGGGCTGTTTGATGTGAACAAAGGGAGCAAGCGAAGATGGCAGTTGATATTTCAAATCGAGGAGGAAATTACCGTCGGGGCCACCGCGGCCTCGCACAAGTATCACGTAGCGTTCAGGGAGTCAGTCTTCCCGGATTGAGCAGGTGCCACCGCGGCCTCGCACAAGTATCACGTAGCGTTCCAGGCCAAGGCTGCCAGTGCCGGCAATGCGGCGAGCGATATCCAGCACTTTGAAAAATGTCGGGTTATGTTGGGTTTTGGCAAACTCCTTCATGAATTCGCCTATCTTTTTGCGGCTTTCTGCCTCGACCGGCAGGGCTTTTT
>JGI24770J26754_10002365_pt1 | contig 13072 bp, 14 predicted proteins | sample LakOneMetagenome_FD_26754 | JGI IMG/M metagenome (IMG submission 26754) | reverse complement strand
CTTCATGCGCACCGCGATCCGGCACGAGCCGATCCGGGGCTGAGGACCGCGAGCCTTCAGGCTCGCTTCAGCCCGCCAACTTTTCCCTGACCTCCGTCGGCAACCGCGCCGCCTTGCCGTCGGCAATCGCCGCCACGCGCACATCCGCCGTCACCAGAACTTCCTCGCCCCGCAACACGCGTTGCGCGAGAATGGCGGAGGCGCCCTTCACCTCTTTCGCCGATGTTTCGACGGTGAGCACATCATCCATCTTCGCAGCTTTCAGAAATTCGATATTCATGCCGCGCACGACGAAGGCGAAGGGCTTGTGATCCGTGCCGCCTGAATGGATCGCCTGCTGGTGAATGCCGAGATCGCGCAGCAGCTCCGTGCGCCCGCGCTCCATGAAGCGCAGGTAGGACGCGTGATAGACGACGCCGGAAAAATCGGTGTCTTCGTAATAGACGCGAATTGAGAGGCAGTGGGGCGTCATCTATCCGCTCCCGTCATTGCGAGCCCGACAGAAGCCCGCTTTTGCGGACTTCGTCTGAAAGCGAAGCAATCCACCCAGCGGGCCTATCCGTGAGGATGGATTGCTTCGTCGCTTCGCTCCTCGCAATGACGGAGTTCGTTCAGACCGCGCTCTCATGCGTCTTCATCCCCGAACAACCCAAACTGCGACGCCGCACGCGCCGGTTCCGCCAGCCCGAGATGCCTGAAGGCGGCGGGCGTCAGCAATCTCCCGCGCGGCGTCCGCTGCAAAAAACCCTGCTGCAGGAGATACGGCTCGATAATGTCCTCGATCGCGTCGCGCGGTTCGGACAGCGCGGCGGCGATTGTCTCGATGCCGACTGGACCGCCGCCGAAATTCAGCGCGATCATGTCGAGATAACGCCGGTCCATCTGGTCGAGGCCGATCTGGTCCACGTCCAGAAGCCGCAGCGCATTGTCGGCGACCGCGCGCGTCACCACCGGATCGCCGTCGACGATGGCGAAGTCGCGCACGCGCCGCAGCAGCCGACCGGCGATGCGCGGCGTGCCGCGCGCGCGCCGCGCGATCTCGTTCGCGCCGTCGGCGGACATGTTGACGCCCAGCACCCGCGCCCCGCGTGACACGATGCTCTGCAATTCCTCGACCGTGTAGAAATTCAGCCGCACCGGAATGCCAAAGCGGTCGCGCAGCGGTGTTGTCAGCAGGCCCGCGCGCGTCGTCGCGCCGACCAGCGTGAATTTCGCGAGATCGATCTTCACCGAGCGCGCCGCCGGGCCCTCGCCGATGATGAGGTCGAGCTGGAAATCCTCCATCGCGGGATAGAGAATTTCCTCCACCGCCGGATTGAGGCGGTGGATCTCGTCGATGAAGAGCACGTCGCGCTCTTCGAGATTGGTGAGCTGCGCGGCCAGATCGCCCGCCTTGGCGATCACGGGCCCCGACGTCGAGCGAAAATTCACGCCCAGTTCGCGTGCGAGAATTTGCGCGAGCGTCGTCTTGCCGAGGCCGGGCGGCCCCACGAACAGCACATGATCCAACGCATCGCCGCGCGCCTTCGCAGCCTCGATGAAGACGCGCAGATTCTTGCGCGCCGCCTCCTGCCCCGTGAAATCGGCGAGCGTCAGCGGCCGCAGCGAGGCGTCTGTATCGTCGTCGCGCTTTTCGGGCGTCACAAGGCGGCGGGGCGTGTCGGACACAAACGGGCTCCGGGCGCACGAGAATCGCTGCGCTGCCGCACGATTATAGGGGCCAGCGCCCGCGCCCGCTATTGCGCGGGCCGGCGGGCAGACGCATCATCCGCCGCAAAACGGGAGGAAATCATGATCGCACGATTGCTGGGCCTCGCCACGCTTGCCCTGTGTCTCGCCGGCGCGCCGGCCTTTGCGCAGACCAAGCCCAAGGTCACGCGGCTGGCGGAAGGCGAGCCGAAGACCGCGATCTGGATCGGCAACAGCTTCTTCTATTTCAACAACGGCCTGCCCGGGCATGTCGGCTTCATGCAGAAGGCCGTGAACGCCGCAGAGGCCAAGGCCTACCGCACGACGATGGTGACGATCTCCGGATCCGGCGCCGACTGGCACGACGTCGCCTCCTATTTCCGCCCGGACGCCATCGGCAAATATTCGTTCGACGAGAAGAACAACGTCGTCTTCAACAAGCTCAACCGCCTGTTCGAAGTCGCGGTCATGATGGATTGCAGCCAGTGCCCAATCCATCCGCAGCTCAAGGACGTCTTCGTCGAATATATGAAGAAGGGGTCCGAGACCGCCCGCGCCAACAAGGCGGAGCCGATCCTGTTCATGTCCTGGGCGTACAAGGACAAGCCAGAGATGACCGCGCAGCTTGCCGAGCAATACACGCTCGCCGGCAATGCCAACAATGCGCTGGTGATTCCCGCGGGCCTCGCCTTCGCGCGCTCGATCGCCAAGAAGCCGGACCTCGAACTCTACCAGCCCGACAAGCGCCACCCGAGCGTGGCCGGAAGCTATCTGGCGGCGGCGACCTCCTTTGCCGCATTCACGCGAAAAACGCCGGTCGGCAATCCCTACACGATGGGGCTCGATGCAACGACGGTCGCGCATCTGCAGGAAACGGCGTGGGAGACGGTGAAGGAATATTACGGGGACCTGGGGTCGTAGCCTCTAACTCGCCAGTTCCTTCAACCCGCGCCGGATCAGCGCGCTGGTCTCGGCGCCCTCGCCCAGCGCCTTCACGCTCGCCGCAACCGCGGCCACCGCCTGCGGGCGGCCATAGCCGAGATTGACCAGCGCCGAGATCGCGTCCTGCACCGGCTTCGGCGCGCCCTTGGCCTCGTCTTCGCCGGCGAGCCGCGCGACCACCGGATCGACCGCCGACAGCGCCGGCGCCTTGTCCTTCAACTCTGCGACAATGCGTGCCGCAAGCTTCGGCCCGACGCCCGGCGCGCGCGACACCGCTGTCTTGTCCTGCGTGCCGATGGCCGTGCCGAGTTCGCCGGGGCCGAGCACGCCGAGAATGGCAAGCGCGACCTTGGCGCCCACGCCCTGCACGCTCTGCAGCAGCCGGAACCAGTCGCGCTCGGCATCGCTGGTGAAGCCGAACAGCCGGATCGCATCCTCGCGCACCTGTGTCTCGATCGCGAGCGACGCAGCCTCGCCCACCTTCGGCAGTTTCTGCAGCGTGCGCGAGGAACATTGCACGACATAGCCGACGCCGTTGACGTCGAGGATGACGAAATCCTCGCCGTAGGAATCGATCAGACCCTTGAGCTTGCCGATCATCCCGCAATCCTTGCCGAAACTTTGGCAGCCAGCGCCCGCGCACCGCGATGCTGCGCATGACAGATCGCCACCGCCAGCGCATCCGCCGCGTCGGCGCTTTTCGCGTCGCATTTCGGCAGCAGCACGCGCACCATCATCGCCACCTGCGCCTTCTCGGCGTGGCCTGCGCCGACGACCGTCTTCTTTACGAGATTGGCGGCATATTCGGCGACGCTGAGCCCGACCAGCGTCGGCGCCAGCAGCGCAATGCCGCGCGCCTGGCCGAGCTTCAGCGCCGATTGCGGATCGCGGTTGACGAAGGTCTCCTCCACCGCCGCCTCGTGCGGCGCGTGCGCCGCCAGCACGCCGGCCAGCCCCTCGTGCAATTGCCGCAGGCGCTCGGCCAACGAAAGCGCCGCGTCCGAATGCAGCACGCCACACGCGACGAAGGACAGCCGCGATCCCTCGGCCTCGATCACCCCCCAGCCGGTGTTGCGGAGGCCCGGATCGATGCCGATGATGCGAATCGGTTTTGGCGACATGCGTCAATTTACGCTGGCGCTCGCCTATCCGGTAGGCTTGGCCGCGGCGTCNCGNCGCATCCGGCCGATCTTGCCGGCGCGGGCGGCAGCGCCAGTTTGGCGAAGAACGCACAAGGAAGGTTCCGATGCCAGACCTCAGCGCGATCGAACTTGCCCGCATCCAGTTCGGTTTCACGATCGCCTTCCACATCGTCTACCCAGCCTTTTCGATCGGGCTGGCGAGCTATCTGGCGACGCTGAACGGCCTCGCGCTGTGGACCGGCGACAGCGCCTATATGCGCCTGTTCGACTATTGGAAGCGCATCTTCGCCATCGCCTTCGGCATGGGCGTCGTCTCGGGCGTGGTCATGAGCTACCAGTTCGGCACCAACTGGAGCGTCTTCGCCGACAAGACCGGACCCATCCTCGGACCCTTGATGGGCTACGAGGTTTTGTCTGCCTTCTTTCTCGAAGCAGGCTTTCTCGGCGTCATGCTGTTCGGCCGCAAGCGGGTCGGCCCCGGCCTGCATTTCTTTGCGACGCTGATGGTCGCGCTTGGCACTTTCGCCTCCGCTTTCTGGATTCTCTCGGTCAACAGCTGGATGCAGACGCCGGCCGGCTACGCCATCAATGCACAGGGCCAGTTCGTTCCAGCCGACTGGATCGCGGCCATCTTCAATCCGTCCTTCCCCTATCGCCTCGTGCATATGGTGCTGGCCGCCTATCTCACGACATCGCTCGCGGTCGGCGCGGTCGGGGCGCTGCATCTTCTGCGCGGCGATCGCTCGGCGACGGTGCGCACGATGTTCTCCATGGCCATGTGGATGGCGGCCATCGTCGCACCGATCCAGATTTTCTCCGGCGACATGCACGGCCTCAACACGCTGAAGCATCAGCCAGCCAAGATCGCCGCGATGGAAGGCCATTTCGAAGGTGAGAAGAGCGCGCCGCTGATCCTGTTCGGCATGCCCGACATGGAAAACGCGCGCACCAACTACAAGATCGCCGTGCCGTATCTGGGCTCGCTGATCCTCACCCATTCGTTCGACGGCTATGTGCCGGGCCTCAAGGATTTTCCGCGCGATAACTGGCCGCCTGCGCCCATCGTCTTCTGGAGCTTCCGCATCATGGTCGGGCTCGGCTTCGCCATGCTGGGCCTCGGCCTTTGGGGCCTGTGGGCGCGACGGCGCGGGTTGTTCTACGAGAACAAATGGCTGCATCGCGCAGCGTTCGCCATGGGGCCAGCCGGCTTCATCGCGGTGCTTGCGGGTTGGGTGACGACGGAAGTCGGCCGCCAGCCCTTCGTCGTGCAGGGCCTGCTGCGCACGGCCGACGCCGCCTCGCCGATCGCCGCGCCGGCGGTCGGGGCCTCGCTCATAGGCTTCATCATTGTCTATGCGACGGTCATGGCCTTCGGCTTCGTTTACATCGCCATCCTGATGAATACGCCGCCCGACGCGCCGAGCGAAATGGCCGAGGATGCGCCGCTGCGCGCGGCGGGAACGGCGCCCGGCGTCGCGACCGACATTGCCCATCCCGAAGCAGGAGCCGCACGATGATGGACGGCCTCGACCTCCCGCTCGTCTGGGCCGCGATCATTGCCTTCGCCGTCCTCCTCTACACGCTGCTCGACGGTTTCGATCTCGGCATCGGCATCCTCTTTCCTTTCGTGCGCGACAGCGATCAGCGCGGCCGCATGCTCTCGTCCATAGCGCCGGTATGGGACGGCAACGAAACATGGCTGGTACTCGGCGGCGGCGGCCTGCTCGCCGTCTTCCCGCTCGCCTATTCGATCATCCTGCCGGCGCTCTACGCGCCGATCATTCTGATGCTGCTGTCGCTCGTCTTTCGCGGCGTCGCCTTCGAATTCCGCTGGCAAACGCCGCGCGCGCGCGGCATCTGGGACCGCGCCTTCGCCCTCGGCTCGATCGGCGCAGCCGTCGCGCAGGGACTGGCGCTCGGCGCGCTGGTGCAAGGCATTCCGGTTGCGGGCCGCGCCTATGCCGGCGGCTGGTGGGACTGGCTCACCCCTTTCAGCCTGCTCACGGCCCTCGGCCTCACGCTCGGCTATGCGCTGCAGGGCGCCTGCTGGATCATCATGAAGACGGACGAGCGTTTGCAGCGCCAGGCCTATGATCTCGCCAGATGGCTCGCCCCGGCCTTTCTTGGCGCCATCGCCGCCGTCAGCCTGTGGACGCCCTTCCTCAGCGCGACCTATTCGGCCAACTGGTTTTCCTGGCCGCGCATTCTTCTCGTCGCGCCCGTGCCGTTGCTGGTGGCGGCGGCGGGCTTCGTGCTGATCACCGGCATCGCGCGGGAGAAGGAGCGCTGGCCGTTCCTGGCGACGCAGGCGCTGTTCGTTCTGGGCTTCGCCGGCCTCGGCGTCAGCTTCTTCCCCTATATGGTGCCCAACAGCGTGACGATCTGGCAGGCGGCGGCGCCGGACAAGAGCCTGTCCTTCCTGCTCGTCGGCGCAGCGCCGCTGCTCGTCGCTGTGCTCGCGTATACCGCCTACGCCTATTGGGTTTTCCGCGGCAAGACGCCCGCCGACCACCACGGCTATTGATGCGCGACCAAGCCCCGCAAACAGAAAAGGCGCCGCTCGCGCGACGCCTGCTGTGGTTTGTTTTGCTTTACGCCTGCGGCGTCCTGGCCGTCGGCGCGCTGGCTTACGCGCTGCGTCTTGTCACGCGGTAGTCAGCCGCCCATCTTCGCCACAAGCGCATCCGAAATCTCGAAGTTCGCGTAAACGTTCTGCACGTCGTCATTGTCTTCGAGCAGGCCGACGAGCTTCAAAATCTTCTCGCCGGTTTCGTCGTCGAGCATGGTCGTCGTCTGCGGCTTCCAGACGATCTTGGCCTTGCGCGCTTCGCCGAATTTTGCTTCCAGCGCCTTGGAGACTTCGCCGAAACTCTCCATCGCGGTAATGATCTCGTGGCCCTCTTCGGTCGTGGCCACATCGTCGGCGCCGGCCTCGAGGGCGGCTTCCATCATCTCGTCTTCGCTGGCGACCTTGAGGTCGTATTCGATCGAGCCGACATGATCGAACATGAAGGACACCGCGCCGTTGGCGGCGAGTTCGCCGCCGGCCTTGGAGAAGTAGGAGCGCACTTCGCCGGCCGTGCGGTTGCGGTTGTCAGTCAGCGCCTCGACGATGATGGCGATGCCGCCGGGCGCACGGCCCTCGTAGCGCACTTCGTCGTAGTTCTCGGCGTCGCCGCCCGACGCCTTCTTGATCGCCCGCTCGATATTGTCCTTGGGCATGTTTTCCGCGCGCGCCGCGAGAACGGCGAGGCGCAGGCGCGGATTCATGTTGGGGTCGGGCATGCCCATCTTGGCCGCGACGGTGATTTCGCGCGCGAGCTTGGAGAAGACCTTGGAGCGGATCGCGTCCTGCTTCCCCTTCTTGTGCATGATGTTCTTGTATTGGCTATGGCCGGCCATCGGCGTCTGCTCCGCGCAAAGGAAAAGAAAATCGCGCGCTGTATACGCGCTGGGGGCCGCCAGATAAAGCGGCCGCTACCAGAAGGCCGGAACCGCCTCCGCCAGCCGCCCGCCGAGCCGCACCGGCGCGACCTTGGTCGCCAGCCCGTTGGCCCCCGTCTCGACCGCAATGCCGCACAGCGTCGCCGGCCCGTCGGCCGGCTCGAACCGCGCGCCCGGCGTCTTGCGGGTGAAGCGGCGCAGTGGCTCTTCCTTGTCCATGCCGATCACGGAATCATAATCGCCGGTCATGCCGGCGTCGGTCTGGTAGGCAGTCCCGTGGGCCAGGATCTGCACATCGGCGGTCGGCACATGGGTATGCGTGCCCACGACCAGCGACACCCGGCCGTCCAGGAAATGACCGATCGCCTGCTTCTCGCTGGTGGCTTCGGCGTGAACGTCGAAAATCGCCGCGTCGCAGGCAAGCCCCAATGGGCAGGCGGCGATCTCGCGTTCCACCGCCGCGAAGGGATCGTCGAGCGGATCCATGAACACGCGGCCCATGACGTTGCAGACGAGAACGCGATGGCCGTTGCCGCCCTCGTAAAGATAGGCGCCGCGCCCCGGCGTGCCCTGCGGATAATTGACCGGCCGGATCAGCCGCTCCTGCCGCTCGATGAAGACCAGCGCCTCGCGCTGGTCGAAGGAATGATTGCCGAGGGTCAGGCAATCGGCGCCGGCGGCCAGAAACTCATCCGCGATGGCTTCCGTAATGCCGAAGCCGCCGGCCGCGTTCTCGGCATTGACCACGACGAAATCGAGCTTCCAGCGCCGCCGCAGGTCAGGCAGGCGCTCCAGCAGAACGGCCCGGCCGGAACGGCCAACGATGTCGCCGATGAACAGAAGACGCAAATTCAACTCCGTATATGACCAAAACTCAGGAACGGACCGAAAACCTCGCGAGCGCGGGCGCTCTCGCCAATCAGCTCGGAAATGAGCCGATAACCCTCCTTAATCGCCTCAGCGCGATTCGGATCATTTAAGTCGTTTCGTGTGACAGCCAGCACCGGAATTTGCGTTACGCGTCTACGCAAGCCATCGAGATATTGATGCACCTCTGGCGGGTACAAAAAATAGGCTCTCGAAACTTCATCGTCGAAATCTCTAAGAGCGGACAGCATCGCATCATCGAATTCCTTCAAGCCGCGGCTGGCATATTTTAGGGACAGTTTCTCAACCTGTTTGTAGCATTCAAACCTGTCTCGAAATAAATCTAATCGGAGTTTATCGAACGCGATGTTTTTTTGATCCGAAGCGACTTGTTTCTGAGCTTTTGCGATGGACAGTTGGCCGCTGCCTAAACGCCAAGAGATTGCACCGGCAGCAATTGCCGCAAATGCTGAGACAACTAACGGGCCATAGGCCTTCGCTAATTCCATATTTTCATTTTTGGAGAGGAAGGACCAAAAACCGGGGTCTGGCATTCTCAAGAGCCCATCGCCAACAATCCGTTCTCGGTTATCACGAAATCCAGTCGCTGGTCGTGCGCCTCGTACGGGATCGCGTCGACTTCCTGGTCTGCGAAGGCCAGGCCTATGGCGACAATCTTGGCCCGCGCCCGCAACGCCGCGAGCGTCGCGTCGAAATTGCCGCCGCCATAGCCGATCCGATGGCCCTGCGCGTCGAAGCAGGCGAGCGGCAGGAAGATCAACCCGGGCTCGACCTCCGGCGCATCGGCCAACGGCTCGGACAGGCCGAGAGCGCCCTTGACGAGTTCGTCGCCGGGCGTCCACAGGCGGAAATGCAGGGGCTTGCCCGCGCCCGTCATAACCGGAAGCGCGGTGCGGTAACCGGACCGCGACAGCTTTTCGATGAGGGGACGGGGTGAAAGCTCGGAGCGTATCGGCCAGTAGGCCGAGACGACCGCGCCAGGCGCCGCCAGCCTGCCCGCGAGCTTGGCGCCCGCAGCGCCGACCGCCTCCGCCGCCGCATGGGCTTCGCCTGGCTCGATCAGGTCGCGCCGCGCAAGCGCATGGCGGCGCAGGACGATTTTGGACGCGGGCTCGGCGGTCATGGCGTAAGACTAGCCGAGCCCGCGCCGCGGGGGGAAGTGACCTACGACAAGGGGGAGGGTTGCGGGCCACGATGACCGTGGGACATCGACCCCGGGAACCTACAGAGTAGGTGGGCGCCGTGTTGCCCAAGCCCACGGGCAAGGACAGGGACAGCTCCCTAAGAGTCGATAAGGCCCCGGGAATACAAATCCACACGCATCCCGCAGCGCCGCACCGACAATGTAGGGCCTGATCGCGTTTTGCGCCAGTGCCGCAATCACACCGTCCAGCGCACGGGCATATTCAGCGGCCCGCGGAACGCCCAGCCGCCGAACTGCGCCGGCCCGGCGCTCTCGTCCAGCTCCAGGTCGCGCAGGCGCGCGAAAATCGTCGGCAGCGCGACGTCCGCCACCATGGCGCGCGAGGCGAAGGCGCCGGCGCAATAATGCGGCCCCGCCCCGAAGGCGATGCTCTTCTGCGTGTCGCGGCCGACGTCAAAGACATCTGCATCGGCAAAATGCGCCTCGTCGCGGTTGGCCGCACCGAACATGAAGAAGACCCGGTCTTCCGGCTCCAGCACGATGTCGCCGATCGCGTAGCGCTTCGCAACGCGGCGCGGCGACATGCCGATCGGCGCCATCCAGCGCGCATATTCCTCGAAGACCTGCAGCCACGTCACTTCGCCTGCGAGCACGCGCCGCTTTTGTTCGGGATGGGTCAGCAGCGCCCAGACCGCGCCCGCGATCACGTCGCGCGGCTCGTTCTGCCCGCCCGAAATCGCAAGCTTCACATTGGCGCGGATGCTCTCCATCGGCAGGTCCGTGTGCAGCATCACACCGAGCAGGCTGTAGTCGGGCGTCTTGCGCAGCACGGGAACCATGTCGTCGATCGCCGCGTCGATTCCCGCCGTCGCAGTATTGCAGCGCGCCGCAACGGCCGGATCGCCAACATAATTGGCGATCCCGTCGATCATGCCCTGCGACCAGGCGTCCATGTCGTGGCAGGTGATGTTGGTGAGCCCCGTCAGGCTTTTCAGGCACTCGCCGGAAATCGGCAGGGCGATCTCCTTGAAGAGATCGACCGCGCCCTTCGGCGCGACGTCAGCGAGAATACGGTCGGCATGCGCCTGGAACATCTCCGTCCAGTGCGTGCGCACGGTCTTCGGCGAGATGGACGGAAAGATCGCGGCCCGCTCGGCCTGATGCGCCGCGCCATCCTTGCGCATCAGATTGTGGCCCATCAGCGTGTTCATCAGCCCCTGCGGTTGATGCGAGGAGAAGACCTCGATCATCTTCTCGTAGACGTAGATGTCGTCGCGCCGCGTGAACAATGTCGCGCCGAGTTCCGGCACGAAGGCGATCGGCGCGTTTTCGCGCAGCTCTTTCAGGGCGGGATAGGGATCGCGCCAGAAGGCGGGAAGATCGATCGATACGGCGGGCGCTGTGCTCATTGTTTCTTCTTGGGTCGCGTTGCCTCGGCCCCGATTACAGCACGACGGGCGGCGCGGCGCCTATTCCTTGCCCGACATTTCGCGCGCCAACTTTTCCAGCCGCTCNGCCACGCCGCCCAGCGCCTCGGCCAGATGGCTCTCGCGCGCGGCGCGCGTCTGGCGGGCGTCCTGGCCGACCTCGGCCAGCGCGGCGATCTGCTCTTCCAGGCTCGCAATCCGGCCCTTGGCCTCGGCCAGTTCGTCGGAAATGGTGATCGCCGCCATCACGACGAGGCGCTGATCGCCGATCTCGCCGAAACCGGTCTTCAGGCCCGCCATCTTGGAATCGACGTGCGCGGCCAGGGACTCGATATGGCCCTCCTGCCCATCCTCGCAATTCATGCGGTAGGTGCGCCCGGCGATGGTGACGACGACCTGGGCCATTACCGGCCCTCCGTTTCGCCCGCCAGCGTGGCGATCGCGGCAGCCGCGCTTTCGAGCCGGCGCGCCACTTCGTCATTGGCGGCTTCAAGCTTCTGCGCGCGCGCCAGGGCCGCGTCGAGGTCCAGCGCCAGCCGGGATCGATCGTCCTGCATCGCCTCGAAGGCTTCGTTCATGTCGAAATGGACGAGTTCGCTCTCGCGCTTGCGCCCGAACGCCGCCTCGAAACTGGCCAGCGCAGCCAACAGGCGCGCAAGCGCAGCGTCGAGCGGGTCTGCGGCCTTCGGCGTGGCCGGGCCGGACGATCCGACGGGCTCGGTCATGACGGCGAGACGACCTCCAATTCCGGCATAGAGCGCGCCGATCCGATTCGCGTCAACGCGAAAGGGGTGGATTCCCGTGGATTGTGCGCCACTTGGAGACTTATCCTCGCGTTTCGGTGGCAAAAGCCCGCGTTGACTCAAGGTCCTCGCCTGCTAAGGAACGCGCATCTTTAGCGAAATTCCGGGAGCAGCCGCGCGATGACCAACAGCGTGACGCAGGACATGATGGCCAATGCGATCCGCGCCCTTGCGATCGACGGCGTGGAAGCGGCCAAGTCCGGCCATCCCGGCATGCCGATGGGCGCAGCCGACATGGCCACCGCCCTCTTCACCCGCGTGATGAAATTCGACGCCGCCTATCCGCACTGGCCCGACCGCGACCGCTTCGTTCTCTCGGCCGGCCACGGCTCGATGCTGCTCTACGCCCTGCTCTATTTGACGGGCTACCCGGACCTTTCCATCGACGACCTCAAGAAGTTCCGACAGGTCGGTTCGAAGACGCCCGGCCATCCGGAATACGGCCACACGGTCGGCGTCGAGACCACCACCGGCCCGCTCGGCCAGGGCATCGCGACAGCCGTCGGCATGGCGCTGGCGGAGCGCCATCTGGCGGCCGAATTCGGCGACGACATCGTCGACCACCACACTTACGTCATCTGCGGCGACGGCGACCTGATGGAAGGCGTCTCGCAGGAAGCGATTGCGCTGGCCGGCCACCTCAAGCTCTCGCGCATGATCGTCCTCTACGACGACAACGAGATTTCGATCGACGGCCCGGTCAGCCTGTCCGATTCGGTCGATCAGGTCGCCCGCTTCCAGTCGGCGGGCTGGAACGCGACCCGCGTCGACGGCCACGACCAGGACGCCATCGTCGCAGCGCTGGAAGCCGCCAAGAAATCCGACAAGCCCTCGCTCATCCTGTGCCGCACCACCATCGGCTACGGCTCGCCGAACCGCGCCGGCACGTCCAAGGCGCATGGCGAACCGCTTGGCCCGGACGAGAGCAAGGCCGCCAAGACGCAGCTCGGCTGGACCGCCCAGCCCTTCGAAGTCCCCGCCGACCTTCTGACCGCCTGGCGCGCGGCCGGCGCCCGCAGCGCCGAGGCCCGCAAGGCCTGGAACACGCGCTTCGCCGCTGCCGGCGAGCGCAAGGTTGAGTTCGAGCGCCGGCTCGCCCGCAAGCTCAAGCCGGAAGTGTCCGCCTCGCTGTCCGCCCTGATCGCCAAGCACGCCGCTGACAAGCCCTCGCTCGCCACCCGCAAGGCAAGCGAACTGGCGATCGAGGCCATCGTGCCGCATGCGCCGGAACTGCTGCTCGGTTCGGCCGACCTCACGCCGTCCAACAATGTGAAGGCCAAGGGCGCGGCCTCGATCGCGCCCGGCTCCTACGGCGGCCGCTATATCCACTACGGCATCCGCGAACACGGCATGGCCGCGGCCATGAACGGCCTGACGTTGCACGGCGGCATCATTCCGGGCGGGGCGACCTTCCTGGTCTTCTCCGACTATTGCCGCCCCTCGATCCGCCTCGCCGCGCTGATGGGCGTGCAGGCGATCTATGTCTTCACCCATGATTCCATCGGGCTGGGCGAAGACGGCCCAACCCACCAGCCGGTCGAGCATATGGCCGCGCTGCGCGCCATGCCGAACCTGCTGGTGATCCGCCCGGCC